>RCND010000078.1_pt1 | contig 50447 bp, 44 predicted proteins | sample 2041351 | NCBI WGS metagenome assembly RCND01 (sample SAMN09708230, study PRJNA481090) | Marine sediment metagenome, whole genome shotgun sequencing project. | biome: marine sediment; feature: ocean; material: sediment; isolation source: Sewage treatment plant 12B marine sediment (STP12B) ... | reverse complement strand
GCTTTGACCAAACCAACAAACAAAGGATGTGGGTTTGCCACGGTACTTTTATATTCAGGGTGATACTGAACACCTATAAACCAAGGATGGTTTGGTAATTCAACGATTTCGACCAATCCGGTTTCCTTATTGATCCCCGAAGCTATTAGGCCAGCATTCTCTAATTGCTTCTTATAGGCGTTATTGAACTCATAACGGTGACGGTGTCTTTCAGAAATATCCTTAGTGCCCTTATAAATTTCCTGCACCAAGGTACCATCCTTCAAATGGCAATCCCAAGCACCCAATCGCATGGTACCTCCTTTGTTGGTAATGGACTTTTGTTCTTCCATTAAACTTATTACAGGGTCAGGAGTGCTACCATCCATTTCAGTGGAATTGGCTTTGGTAAGTCCCAAAACATTGCGAGCATATTCAATTACTGCCATTTGCATACCCAAACAGATTCCAAGAAATGGAATTCGATTTTCCCTTGCATGACGTACAGCTTCAATTTTGCCTTCTATTCCTCTTTCCCCAAATCCAGGTGCGACCAGAATACCATCAAGTCCGTGCAATTTCTTCTCTATATTCTTTTTTGAAATATGTTCTGAATGGATAAACTTCACATTAACCCTAACCTCATTAGTTGCTCCTGCATGTATGAACGATTCTAAAATCGATTTATAGGAATCCTGCAACTCAACATACTTACCTACCAAACCAATACTTACCTCATGTTTGGGATTTTTATGACGGTGCAAGAACTCATCCCACTGTTTTAAATCGGGTGCCGTAATGTCCGGTAAATTCAATTTCTTCAAGGTAACGGTATCCAAACCCTCTTCCTGCATTAGAATGGGCACATCATATATCGTAGAAGCATCGATAGATTGAATAACCGCTTCGCGCCTTACGTTACAAAATAAAGCGATTTTATCCTTTATTTCATCTGAAATTTCATGCTCAGTCCTACAAACCAAAATATCGGCCTTAATCCCGCTTTCCATCAAGGTTTTTACAGAGTGTTGTGTTGGCTTGGTTTTAAGCTCACCTGCCGCTGAAAGATAAGGTACAAGGGTCAGGTGAATTACAATACCATTGGTATCACCCAATTCCCATAATAATTGGCGAACAGCTTCTATATAGGGCAAGGATTCAATATCACCTACAGTACCTCCAATCTCAGTAATGACAATGTCATATTCCCCACTATTACCAAGAATTTGTACACGTTCCTTAATTTCATTGGTAATGTGTGGTACAACTTGTACCGTCTTACCCAAAAACTCTCCGCGACGTTCTTTGTCGATTACACTTTGGTATATTCTACCTGTGGTCACATTATTGGCCTGGGAGGTCTTTACATTCAAGAAACGTTCGTAATGGCCTAAATCCAAATCGGTTTCAGCGCCATCGTCAGTCACATAACATTCCCCATGTTCATACGGATTCAAAGTTCCAGGATCAACATTAATATAGGGGTCCAATTTTTGAATGGTTGTTTTGTAACCTCTGGCCTGGAGTAATTTGGCTAAAGATGCGGCAATAATCCCTTTTCCTAGAGATGATGTAACCCCTCCGGTTACAAAAATATATTTGGTCTGTGACATGAAGCGTTCGATTGAGTTCGTAACGCAAGCAAAAATACAAATTGCATTAAGAAATTGCAGGGATTACTTCGGAAATTCTTTTTGAATTCTCCGAATAAGTGTTTCCAGTCCGTTGATTTTTATTTCTAACATTGATCTTAATAGCTCCCCTAACTTTCCTTCAGGAAATCCTTTTTGCCTAAACCATACCAAATAAGGCTCTGGTAAATCAATCAAATAACGGCCTTTAAATTTACCTATAGGCATCCTATAATGGGCAAGCTCAATGAGTTTTTTATAATCCGGGGTTATTTCCATTTTATAAATCTAAATTAATTATCTTTAATAGTATTCAAAAAGTTAATCTAAAAATTCATGAAAAGAAGAACATTTATTGGGACCTCAGCAGCTGCATCGGTAGCTTTTCTTGCAGGTAAGACAGCGGTAGCTGCAGATTCTTCAAATATAAATACTATGAAACTTAACAACAATATTAACCATAGCGTATGTCAATGGTGTTATGGAAGCATTCCTTTGGAAGATTTTTTGAAGTCATTGAACGCATTGGGTGTAACAGCTATTGACCTTATTGGGCCAAAGGACTACTCCTTACTCAAAAAATATAATATTCATAATTCTATGTGCAATGGTGCCGAGATTAGTCTAACGGAAGGTTGGAATGACCTAAAATACCATGAAACTTTGATTAAGAATTACAAGGAAATGATTCCTATTGTGGCTGAAGCAGGGTATAGCAACCTTATTTGTTTTAGCGGCAACCGCAGGGGCATGGATGATGCTGTTGGACTCAAAAATTGTGTTGAAGGCTTAAAACAAATTTTGCCATTGGCCGAAAAACATGGAGTCATGATTCAAATGGAATTATTGAACAGTAAAGTTAATCACCCCGATTATATGTGCGACCATTCAGAATGGGGTGTTGAACTTTGTAAACAATTAGAGTCGGATAGTTTTAAACTTCTATATGACATTTACCATATGCAAATTATGGAGGGTGACGTTATACGTACAATTCAAGAGCATCACCAATATTTTGGACATTACCATACCGGCGGTAATCCTGGACGAAACGAAATAGATGAAACCCAAGAATTATACTATCCTGCTATCATGAAAGCTATTCTGGAAACTGGATTCAAAGGTCATGTGGCCCAAGAATTTGTTCCTACTTGGGAAGATAAAATAGCTGCATTAAAACAAGGAGTAACTATTTGTGACGTATAAGTTACCTCTGAGGAAAATGAATTACCTCTTTTTATTCTTAAAGAGGTATTTTACTTACTTAATGCTTCTTGGATTTTATTGTTCCAAATCAACTGTTGTTCTACATCCCTGGAAAAGTTGGTCTGGTCATCATACAGATTTTGAAATTCTTCCAATTCTTCCAAGACCTCCTTATAAATCTGTTTGAATTCAGCCTTTACGTTTTGTGTAAATGAACTTGATGCCAACCGATTTCTCATCTTTCGGGCATAGAGCTCAGAGATATCGAAATGGAGTTGTTCGTGGCTCAGAATCAACGAATCACATAAACTGGGTTGATACCAAGATTTATTAGGATAGAAAAAAGTGCTTACTAAATAATCAAGCTCAATTTCACCACTTGATCCGCTTGTTGAGAATTGATATGAAATTCCACTTGCTGTGGTTGCCGCAGCCCTATCATTGCTAGGGGCTTTTCCTCTAAAATCTTGCCAGGCAAGTTTTTTTTCAGGACTCCAGGCAATAGTTACGTATTCTTGGGAATCATTAAAACCCATGACAATAAAAAGTAAAAAAAACAGAATACGTTTTATAGAACCCAATGGAATGTAATTTCTTTTTCAATATCAGGATGCAAACTATAATGAACCGGACATGTATTGGCTGTGTGCTCCAATATTTTTCGGTTCTTTTCAGAGACATTTGAAGGCAAACTAAGTTTCACTTCAATTTTGGAAATCCTTCTGGGATTGGCCTCCATATGTTTTGTTACTTCAGCAGTGGAATCTGTCAAATCTACATCAAGGCCATTTGCCTTAATCCCCATCATTGTGATCATGCAGCTGGCCAAACCTGTGGCAACAGTATCAGTAGGGGAAAATGCCTGTCCTAATCCGTTATTATCAATTGGGGCATCAGTAATGAATGAATCCCCTGAACCCAAATGCTCAGATTTAGTGCGTAAATTACCGGTATAGGTTACTTTTGAGGTCATACTTACTCTTTTAATTCAACCACCCTTAAATCCTCAATAGCCATTATATAAGATGCTTGGTTAAAATATCCCGAAGTCATATCTTTTTCATAGGAGAATTTATTCCCTGTGTATTCTGTTTCACCAATGATTTTGGAAACCTCCATTAAATTGTTCTTAAAGGCCAATTTTAATAAAAGGTCATAGGTCAAATCAAAACCGCGAACAGCATAGCGATCAGGAATGTCACCAAAACGTTTGCTATAAGCTTCAACGAATGCACTATTACTTGCTTCTCTATATACAGAGGGATAAGTAAAATGAAGGTTAGATAAATGTGTACTCGAAATGATGTCATTATCAAAAGCATTATTCTTATTGGTTGTGAACATTCTAACCTGAACTTTAACTTCACTGATCTCTGGATCTAATAATGCATCTTCAAAGGCATTTAAAATAGAAACTACACTTGAAATAAGTTTAAAATTTTCTGTTTCAACAAAAACCCAATTTTCAAATTCCTCAGATAATAAGGTCGCCAGTTTCTCCCTGTTAATACCAATATTCTTCTCTTCTTCCTTTACCTCAAGAATTTTAGCCTCTGGAAATCTTGATAAAAGGAGTTCCTTTCCAACTTGACTATTCTCATCGGCGATTATTATAATATTTTCTTCTGTAACTTTTTCTTCCACAAATTTCAGCATTCTTTCACGCAAAACCTCGTCAGATGTATACGAAAAATAAACATTGTTCAAACTTAAATCGCTATTCGCAGGAATGGGAGCAATAACAGGTACTTGATATTGGGATGCCTGTACGGCAACTTCTTTTAACGATGGAAGATCCAACGGACCTATAATTGCACTGACATCTGTCAAATTTTCGCGCATGAGTATTTCCTTGGTTTTTAGCTGATCCAATTGGTTATCATAGGTTTTCACATCTACCGAAATTCCTAATTTAGCGATAGAATCAACAGCCATCAATGCCCCAGAATATAGACCAAGGCTATACTTTAGGCTATTTCTATTCTCTATGATTTCCATTACCGATTCCTTGTCATTTAAGTTCAAACGGTTTAAACGGAACGGAAGCATGAATACCAATCTAGGTCTGTTCATTGGATTAATACTATCCAACAAATTAATTTTATCCAGAACCAAGGAATTACGCACTTCAAAATCACCCGTTTGGTCTTTTGGAAGCTTTAACACCATTCCTGCTTTTAATCCATCTCTTAAATCTGGGTTCAATGCTAAAAGGTCTTTATAGGAAATTCCCAATTTGCGTGTTAACGAAAATTCTGTCTGTTTGGGTTTGACTTCATAAAAAATGAAGTTATCTGTATTCACCTCCCCGGGATCCACCTTTATTTCTGGAATACGAATGACCATTCCCTCTTTCAACCCACCACGTTCAACTATTTCAGGATTCAAGCGAACAATCTCATCCGATTTTACATTGAAATCCTTTTCCAAACGGTAGAAATTCATTTTAGCTGGCACTGTATATGAAATATACAATTGTGTTACCTGATCCTCAATGGTACTACCTAATGGCTTTGGCATTCTGAGTTCCTGTCCCTCAGCCAAGTAATTGGAAAATTTTGAAAGTTCAGGATTCAATATCAGCATGCTGTCAATAGTAATCCCATATTTATGGGCGATACTCCAACGGGTTTCTTTAGGAGCAACGGTATAGGTCTCAAAATCATCCTCATTAATGGCGTTTTCATCAGGTTTTATCCTTCTATACTTTGGTATTTTAAGCTTCATTCCCTTTTTAAGGAGCGATGAGTACAATTCTAAATTGTACTTTTTAATATCCTCTTCAGTAATGTGATATCGCTGCGAAATACCATACAAAGTCTCACGCTTTCTGACCCTATGGGTTGTAAAACCTATCGGTTCTTCCTGTTCTGGTTTTTCTTTGGTAACCATAGGAACGGATTTGTCCTCATTGGTTTCGATCTTTATTTCTGAAACCTGGGCACCGACTGGAATTACCAAAATGGTATTGGGTTTTACATCATCACCTTGTTTAATCTCCTTGTTATAGGTTAGTATGTTATAAGGTGTTACTTTGTATTGCTTAGCAATACTTTCCAAAGTCTCACCTTCCTTAACGGCATGAGTGGTGAATTTTTGAGCTGTTGCCTTGCATCCTACTATAGTAAATAAGAGCAGGACAATAATATTCTTTAAAAATTGGTTCATAATTATTCCCATTCTATAGTGGCCGGGGGTTTAGAACTTATATCGTAAACAACCCTATTGACACCCGGCACTTTGTTTATTATCTCGTTCGATGTTTTCTGTAAAAACTCATACGGCAAATCTACCCAATCAGCTGTCATACCATCTGTACTTTCAACCGCACGTAAAGCTACACATTTCTCATATGTTCTTTCATCGCCCATTACCCCTACACTATTTACGGGTAAAAGCATGGCTCCGGCCTGCCAAACTTTATCATAAAGTCCCCATTCCCTTAATCCATTGATGAAGATAGCATCAACTTCTTGCAATATAGCGACCTTTTCACGGGTAATATCACCTAATATCCTTATCGCCAATCCTGGTCCCGGAAACGGATGTCTACCTAATCGCTCATCATCAATCTTCATACTAGCACCAACTCTACGAACCTCATCTTTAAACAACATTTTCAAAGGCTCCACTACTTTCAATTTCATAAAATCTGGCAATCCACCAACATTATGATGACTTTTAATAGTTGCCGAAGGACCTCCGGTTACGGAAACCGATTCTATAACATCGGGATAAATAGTACCTTGTGCCAACCATTTTGCATTCTCTACCATATGCGCCTCATCATCGAAAACATCGATAAAGATCTTGCCAATGATCTTGCGTTTTTTCTCAGGATCACTTTCCCCAGCCAATGCATCCAAAAAGCGTGCCGAAGCATCAACACCTTTGACATTCAGTCCCATATGCTCATATTGATCTAAGACATCTTGGAATTCATTTTTTCTGAGCAATCCGTTATTCACGAATATGCAATGTAGATGCTTCCCTATTGCCTTATGCAATAAAACGGCAGCAACCGTTGAATCAACGCCACCTGATAATCCCAAAATGACCTTGTCGTTACCAATCTTCGCTTTTAATTCTGCAACTGTAGTATCTACGAAAGCATCTGGTGTCCAGGATTGTTTAATTCCAGCTATATGCACTAAAAAGTTTTCCAATATCAATTTTCCCTGGGTGGTATGATACACTTCAGGATGGAATTGAATTGCGTAAGTATCTTCTCCCTCAATTCTATAAGCGGCATTCTTCACGTCTCCCGTACTTGCCAAAATAATTGAGTTGGTTGGTAATTCTTGTATGGTATCACTATGGCTCATCCATACTTGTGAACCATCGGTAATTTCATAAAAGAAAGGCTCATCATTCTTTATAGAGGTCAACCTTGCCCTACCATATTCCCTCGTATTTGATGGCGCGACATTACCGCCATTAAAATGCGCCAAATATTGGGCGCCATAACATACCCCAAGCAAGGGCATTTTACCTTTAATCTGAGACAGATCGGGATGTGGTGCATCATCGGCACGAACAGAAAAAGGGGACCCTGATAGTATTACAGCTTTATAGGCCGTCATATCTTCGGGTACTTTGTTATAAGGTTTAATTTCACAGTAAATATTCAATTCCCTAACTCTTCTAGCGATGAGTTGTGTGTATTGCGAACCGAAATCAAGTATTAGAACGTTGTTTTGCATGGGCAAAAATAGTAAAATGCAAAATTTGTGAAAGGGTCTTTCAGGTATATTTATTCAAGAATATCGAAACTTATAAACAAGGACCTGATAATAGGTGTGGATAGACGAAAATGAATTTTATAACGAAATTGGATTTGTGCACAAAAAAGTCTGGAAAAGCTACAAATAACACGAGGAATTTTACAAGAAAATCCATATCTTTATAAGACATAAGGCACTTTTGGTAAAACTATTTGTTTACTGCCAATAATTCTCATAAACATAATTTGGAATTGTTGTTAACAGAGCTATTCTACCGTCGCGATTGTGCCAATGTAAATAAAATATTAACTAATCAAATATAAATGTAAAACCAAAAAATATGCAGACAGAAACGGTATATTCAAGTGACCTTACCTTTAATTTGGAAATTTGGAAAAAGGAATTAAAATTTCACATGTCCGAATTGGATATGTTTCAACAAAAACTAGAAGAAATTGCAAGTAGAGAAGATATTGGAAAGTCCTCATTAGAACTTGAAAGCTTTCAGAATAAAATAATGATTGAACGGGCTGCGATTGTTAAATTACTACATCGCTGTCGTGCTAAACTGGGGAATTTACATAGTGCGGATCATTATAAAAACATTGATGGTCAGTTGCAGTACGAAAAACGATCCCTATATGACGATCTTAAACATTATATAAAATTGCATTATGAATTTAAGGAATCCATTATGGACTTCTTTTCAAAATGGCTATAACATGTAGATTAATTAGCACAATTAATATAAAAAAGAAAAAGCCTCGACCCTACATCGAGGCTTTTTAAATCAAAATCAAAAAACCAACCTAAACACATGAACTAATTAATAACTAAATCTAAATTTCTAATTCATAGCAATTTGTATATATAACAATCAACTATAAAATAACCCTACCTTTTTTTTAGTTTTTTTTTATTTGCAACATAAATTTCATAGTTCCTTAGATCATCCAAAAAACTCCAATAACGCTTTTTAATACCACTATCATTGACTTAAACACATAACTATTATGTATCTTTATATCTAATTAAGCACAAATAAAATGCCCGATAAAATCTTTGAGAAAATAAAGCAGGAATTAAAAAAGGGAGCCTTTAAAAAAGGACACTATTTTAAATATTTTACATTGGCCACCTTAGGCGTTGATAAATTCGCAAGACTTAGACTTGTAGCTTTGCGTAATGTTTCAGATGACCTGAAATTAACTTTCTTTACTGACAAACGCTCAAGAAAGGTATTGCACATAAAAGAGGACAATAGGGTAAGTTTGCTCTTTTATCATCGTAAGAAACTAATTCAACTCCGAATAGAAGGAATTGCACGGATTAACAATGATCAATTTCAGATTCAAAAATCCTGGGAGCAAGTAGGAACAGAAGCCAGAAAGGACTACATAACTAAAGAGGTGCCAGGAAGTACCATAGGGGGGGATCCAGATTCGTTAGAATATCTTGTGGAAGGGGATTATTTTTCTATTGTAGAGATTGACCCTTTTAGGATTGAGTACTTAAAACTTAAGAAAAATGGGCACACCAAAATCAAGTATTCTAAAGACGAGAGTGGCTGGACAAGTGAATACCTAGTGCCTTAAGATATTCCTACATTGTTTCTAAAATTGCTGCAATATCCTCAATGGTGGTATCGGGATTAATAAAACAAAACCGTGCAACTGTTTCTGCCTTATCATTTATAATCCATTTGGTAGGGGTTACTAAGGCAAAACCATCTCTATGGTTTTTATACGTCCAATTTCTATAATCGTCCGGAGACCATCCTTTACGCCGAAACAACACACAAGAAAGGCTAGGTTCCCGAACCAATTCCAAATGTTCACGGTCTTCAATGAGTTCTCCGGCCAAATTTGCCAATTTTATCCCCATCTCAACAGCCCATTTGTACCGATCCGTGCCATGCATGGCCAAAGAAAACCACAATGGAAGTCCTCTAACCCTTCTAGTCAATTGAATTTGATAATCCGCTGGATTAAATCCTCTAGCACCTTCATCCTTGAAAATTTCCAAGTAGGAACCTTCCTGTGAATGGGCAGCCTTGGCTAATTCCGGGTTTTTGTATATCACAGCGCCACAGTCATAAGGAGAAAACAACCATTTATGGGGATCAATGGTTATGCTATCGGCTTTTTCAATGCCATTGAACAAATGACGAACTGAATCTGTAACCAATGCCCCACCACCATAAGCGGCATCTACATGAAACCAAAGGTTTTCTTGTTCACATACTTGTGCAATCCCCTCCAAATCATCAATAATGCCAGCATTGGTAGTTCCACCAGTAGCCACTATCGCAAAAAGCCGTTTGCGTTGATCCGTATTTAACCGATCTATTTTATTTTGAAGATCCTTTGCCGTCATTAAGTCTTCAGTCTCAACCAAAAGCACATCGGCGTCAATAACCTTTGCCATAGCCTTTATCGAAGAATGTGCTCCTGAAGAAGTGATTACCAATGCCTTTTTATTCAGATTATCAGGATTTCTTCGCCAATATTCCCGTGCAGTGACCATTGCCGATAGATTGGCTGCCGTACCGCCACTTGTAAACACGCCAAATGCCCCTTCTGGCAATCCTGTCAAGGAAACCAACCACTTCATTGCCTCGTTTTCACAGAATATGCCACCAGCACCTTCCATCCAATAGGCACCATGAATACTTGATGCCGAGGTCACCAAATCGAACATTATGGCGGCCCGAGTAGGCGAAGCTGGCACAAAAGCTAAATGTCTTGGGTGATCAATAGGTACTGTTGCTTTTACCAAAACATCCTTAAACAAATTAAAGGCATGTTCACCACCTATACCTTTGGCGGTAATCGTTTCGCCCACTAACTTGCGAAGTTCTTCTTCTTTTTTAGGCTGCCCCAGTTCAGGAGTGGTATTCGTAATTCGATTGATGGCATATTTCATGACATCCAAAGTCATTTCCACCAGCTCAATATCTATGTTGTGCATTGATTAAAACGTTTGTGCAAAAGTAAAGGATTGTGAAGTAATTCGCCTTGAAAATTCGACTAATGATGTAGTATTGAAAATTCCATTTTCAAAGGATGTAGATCTTTCATGAGCATTGGGATCAAAGCTTCACCATATTCAAGATAAAACTCTGAAAAATTAAGATTTCGCTCTTGGAGTGATTGTCCAGGGAACAATTCATCCTGAATTTGGGTCATTCGTTCCACATGATCCTTTAACTTTCTTTTTTGCGCTTTAAGTAGTCGTTTTTCGAGATTTTCCAATCCTTTTAATTGCTTTATCTCCTGTGCTTTTACTGCACCGATAAATGATTCATCGGTTTGTGACGCAATTTCATACATCGTTTTAAACTGCTCTGTCAATAGTGTTTTCTGAGAGGAAAAGTCAATTTCAATATTCGAGATTTCCCTAATCTTTTTATTGATTAAACTGCTTTGTTTTAAGAATAAATCGGCCACCGACAGCTTCATTTTCTCCAACTTCTTTTTTTGTTTTTCGGTCACCACAAGTGCAGAGTTTCTTGGTAATAAAATTGGGTAGGCAACATTCATTGCATTGAATGAACTTTTTAATTCTAACCAATAAGCCAGCTCACCACCACCACCAATATAACAAAGATTGGGAAGGATGATCTCTTGATAAAGCGGACGTGTGATGACATTGGGTGAAAATCGCTCAGGATGATTCTCGAGCTCTTTTAACAACTCATCTTTAGAAAAATTAATTTCTGTGCCATTAACATGAAAATTGCCGTTTTTCATCACAATACGTTCCCGAAGTTCTTCCTTTAAATAAAAATAGTTGATCTCCCGGGGGTTGACCTGAATAGTATATCCTTCAGGTAATTCTGATAATTTTGATACTGTTTCTGAAACCTTATTAAACGATGTGTTTTCAATAATATCCCTTTTGGCATATGGAACCAATAATTTCTTCAAATCCTTATTGTCGCCATCAATAATAACAAGACCTAATTCACCGAAAAGTTCATTGGCCAGAAATCGAGTTGCACTCGTAAGATTATCGTGTTCAACATACGCTTTTTCAAATAAGCTATTAAGAATTTCAGCATTTTTACCAGCCCCCAATTCATTCGCGAACGCTTTAGAAATTTTCTGTAGGCCATCTGTACTTAATCGTCCAACTCCCCCAGACGCCTCCCTATTCCATTGAATTTTTTTAGCATTGAAATTGAAATAGTTTATTTCTTCAAAATCATGGTCTTCAGTAGCCATCCAATAGACAGGTACAAAATTGAATTTTGGGTACCTTTTCGTTAATTGAACCGTAAGATTAATCGTTGATACTATCTTATAAAGAAAATATAACGGACCAGTGAATAAATTTAGTTGATGCCCTGTAACAACTGTGAATGTTATAGGTTCCTTGAGCTGTATTAGGTTTCCCTTTGTCTTTTTAGAGATTGATATCCCTTTATACTGCGTTTGAAGTGCATCATATAAGATTGACCTGTTTTCATCTGGATAAGTAGCCGACTTTTCCTCAATCTGGTCCTTGAAGTTCTCAATTTTTGGAAAGCGATTATAAAAAGGTTTCAGGTTTTCCTTGTTATCAATATAATCACAAATCAAATCAGAAAAATATCCAGTTTGCTTAAAAGGTAAACAGTCAATATCCATATAAACTTTAAAAATCAAGGTAAATATATAACACTTGGATTTTCTTGTTCCTAAAAATACGTTAATTACTTTAACCTATCATCCATGAAAGCTGGTGCCTTATAGAAAGTAGCACTGAATTGTCCCCATTAATCATTAAATTAGGCAGCTACAAATCAAAGAAACTAAGATGAAGCAATTTTTACTTTTAATTACGGTCGCTTTTACAATTACCACATCGGCACAAAATATAAAATCGCCCTCAGAATTTCTGGGCTATGAACTAGGTACGCAATTTACTAGGCACCATAAAGTGGTAGACTATTATGAATATTTAGCTATGAACGCCTCGGACAAGGTGCAGCTGCAAGAATACGGCAAAACCAATGAGCAAAGACCCTTGCTGTTGGCCTATATTTCTTCTTCCGATAACATGAGTAATCTAGAAAATATAAGAACCGAACATTTAAAAAGCACAACCGGTGAAAGTATGGCCACCAAAGCCATTGTATGGTTAAGCTATAACGTTCATGGTAATGAGAGCGTAAGCACAGAGGCTTCCATGCAAACGATTTATGAATTGTTGACCAATAAAAGCAGTTATCTGGAAAATACAGTTGTAATCATGGATCCATGTATTAATCCCGATGGGCGCGATCGCTATGTCAACTGGTATAACCAATATAAAAATGCACCAAACAATGTGGATCCCAATAGTAAGGAACACCATGAAGGCTGGTGGAGCGGAAGAAGTAATCATTATATGTTCGATTTAAATAGGGATTGGGCCTGGTTAACACAGATTGAAAGTCAAAACCGATTAAAGGTTTATAATAAATGGATACCCCACGTACATGTGGATTTTCACGAACAAGGGGTTGATAGCCCATATTATTTTGCCCCAGCATCGGAGCCCTATCATGAGGTGATTACCCCTTTTCAGCGGGAATTCCAGACTACAATAGGTAAAAACCATGCGAAGTATTTTGATGCCAATGGCTGGTTTTATTTTACCAAAGAGGTTTTTGACTTGCTTTATCCCAGCTATGGGGACACATACCCTATTTACAATGGAGGTATTGGAATGACTTACGAACAAGGCGGAAGTGGAAGGGCCGGACTAGGTATCGTAACTAGTATTGGGGATACATTGACCTTGAATGATAGGATTGCGCATCATAAAACTACAGGATTATCAACAGTGGAAGTAGCGGCTAAAAACGCCAATAAATTGAATGAGGAATTCAAAAAATTCTATAAAAATAAAAATTACAAGTACAAAAGTTATGTTTTGAATGGCAATGTAGATAACATCGAAGCGTTAACCCAACTTCTAGATAAGCATGAAATTAAATATGGAAGAGGAAAGGCTGCAACTATAAAAGGATTTAAGTACGATACTGGTAATATGGGCAGCTTAAGAAGTACAAATAATAGTTTAGTGGTTTCCACGGACCAAATAAAAAGTACATTGGTAAAAGTGTTGTTTGAGCCCAACGCAAAATTAAGTGATTCCGTCACTTACGATATCACCGCCTGGTCATTACCTTATGCTTATGGTCTGGATGCATTGGCATCTCAAAGCTTAGTTTCAAGTGAGCCCTATTCTGGCCAGAAAATTGCTACTCAAACATTTGATAAGAATGCCTATGCCTTTATAACGGATTGGAATAGTCTAAAGGATGCCAAATTTTTGGCAGATTTATTGCAAAACAAGATAAAAGTGCGGCATTCTTTTAAGCCTTTCACTCTTGAGGGAAAATCATATGAAAGAGGCAGTTTAATCATTACCAAGGGTGATAATAAAAACAATCCCGATTTTTTAAAGACTTTAAATGAAATAACAAACAAACATGCCATTACTTTGAATGCCTCAACAACCGGTTTTGTTGATTCGGGTAAAGATTTTGGATCGCGATATGTACAGATGATTCCCGACCAAAAAATTGCCGTTCTCTCGGGTGAACCTACATCAACCTTACGATTTGGTGAAATTTGGCACTTTTTTGAACAGCAATTGAATTATCCAATTACGGTAATTGATTCTGACTACATGAAGGGCGTGGATTTCTCAAAATATGATGTTTTGATTTTACCCGGAGGAAATGGTTATAAAGGATTCCTCGACAAGGATAAATTAAATGAACTAAAAGATTGGGTTACAAATGGTGGAAAATTAATCGCTATGGGCGGCGCCATAAAAGGCCTTACGGGAGAAAATGGTTTTAAAATTAAGCCTAAGGAAATAGTCAAGGACTCCTCTAAAAACCTGCAAATATTTGATGAAAACCAACGTGAGTCTATTAAAAATTCGATTACAGGGGCAATCTTTAAAACCCGGGTAGATAATACCCATCCTTTGGCTTATGGCTATTCTGATACCTATTTCACCTTAAAACTAGGTTCTGAAGCCTATGAACATTTAGATAGTGGTTCTGTGGTTTATTTGGAAGGGGACAAAAGTACGCCAGTTGCTGGTTTTGCTGGTAGTGAAGCCCAAAAGAAAATAACCAATACATTAGTCTTCGGAGTAGAAAACCACGGTTCTGGTAAGGTTATTTATATGGTCGATAACCCATTATTCAGAGGTTTTTGGGAAAGTGGCAAATTATTGTTTGCCAATGCCTTGTTTATGGTAAACTAATTTAGGCTACTGCTATGATCCAAGGAATTAATATAACATAAACGAAACCATGACAATTCCAAAAATAGCAATGGGAACAATGATTATCATATAAAAGAAAGAAATAATATTTGCCTTAAAAAAAGCTCCAATCCAACCACTTTTGTAAAAATTATGAAGGGCTAACAATAAATAGATAATAAAGGATAAAAAGAAAAGTACTTCAAACCAAATGGGGATATCAATAAACATGTTGGCCAAAATCAACACGCAAAACGAAGTAAAAATAAAGGTGAAAAAATAAAGACTAAAGACCATATGATGTGCGAACGTTGCTCGTTTCCAATAAAACAACTTCAATAAAACAGCAAATAGTGGTAACATAAAAAACATGGCAATAGGAATAGTGTCATACAGGGTGTTAAGAATCCCATCTCCTTTTTGTTCATAGAATTTGAGCATTTGTTCGTAGAATTTTTGGGTAAAGGCACCTGCATCCTCCTCTAAACCTATGGCCTTTAACTTACTTGCTTGCGACGCATCAATGGCAATTAGCGAGTCCAAAACATCTCGTTTAGCAATAAATGATACATCGGACATATTTTGCTCAGCTGAGATTACCGAATCCAGTGCACTCAAGTCTTCATCAGATATACCGGTAAGAACAGTGTTTTCTTTAATTGTTTTTTTTGCCAACTCGAGGTTTAAGGAATCTTTTTTCAACTGCAATGAATCTATAACTATGCTTAATTCTTCATTGAAACCCTTTTTCAACGCCTGAGTTACCTCATTATCGGCCTTTCGCACATTAAATGAAAAAATAAAAAAGAATACTACTGAGAAAAATAAATAGAACTGCGCCGGATGCAGGTATTTCAAACGTTTTCCATCTACAAAACGCCTTGCCAAAACTCCTGGTTTAAACATCAGCGTACCGAAACTCCTAAAAAATCGCGCGTCGATCGAAAAGTAGTTATCAATGGTATTACTGAACAATACGCCAAAAGTAAGATTGTCCGCAACTTCTTGTCCGCAGTATGGACAATACTCATAAGAGTCATCAAAAGATTTCTCACAATTTTTACATTGATTGGTTGAAGACATTGCAAATGATTTGTTTAAATATACTGATTATCGAAATACGCACCTAAATGAAATGTTAATGTTCTTTATAATTATGCTATAGTTCTTAAATCATACTCATACACAGTTAAAACCAATATTTTCACATCTGAATCAAAAGCATAGTTAAAAATAGCTTCATTTATATATATTCTACCAATTGGCTTATATTTTCATACCATTTGAGAGACCATGTTCTCCTTCTTATCCAACCAAATCAAACCTCAAGACGATTTCACTTAACTTTAAACAAGAAATGGCCAAACTCGTGTAGCCACAAACTTTTATTCAAATTCCTAATTTTAGTATCTTTCAGATATCGATAAACCCTGAATATGAAACAAAATGTCTCTTCATTAAAGTTACTATCCTATATTTTATTCCTTTTACTGCTTGTTCTAGGTTGTAAGAAAAAAACGGAGCAAACCAATTCAATCAAAATTAATGGTCTAAAAGAATCGGTGGAAGTAATACGGGACGAAGTTGGGATCAATCATATCTATGCCAACAATCAACATGACCTTTTTTTCGCACAAGGGTATTGTGCTGCCAAGGACCGGCTATTTCAATTTGAAATATGGCGACGTCAGGCCACAGGAACAGTATCCGAAATTCTAGGAAAACGTGAATTAAAACGCGATATCGGGACACGACTTTTTAAGTTCAGAGGTGATATGAATACCGAAATGAAGCATTACCATCCTGATGGCATCGAGATTCTGACAGCTTATAAGAATGGGGTAAATGCCTATATAGAAGAGGTATTGCAGAATCCTGAATTACTTCCAATTAGCTTCAAGGCACTGAACATCTTACCTCAAAAATGGACATCGGAAGTAATCATTTCGCGACACCAAGGGCTTTTAGGAAATATTACAGAAGAACTTGATATCGGACGGGCCGTAGCAAAAGTTGGAGCTCAAAAAGTGAAGGATTATCTCTGGTTTCATCCAAAAGATCCTAAAATTGATTTAGACCCTGTTATCAAAGGCAATCTTTTGTCAGATGATATCCTTGAATTGTACAATGCATACCGCCAGCCTCTGAAATTTAAACCAGAGGATATTGCTCCCAAATATCGCATATCCAAAACCGAAGAAGCTATTACCAATGGTACTGCTGCTCTTGAAAATCCTAAAAAGGACAAACTCTTCGTTGGTAGCAATAACTGGGTTACCTCCCCTAATTTGTCTGAAAACGGACATACCTATATGGCGAATGACCCACACAGGAGACTTGCAATACCTTCACTTCGATATTATGTACATTTATCTGCTCCAGGGTGGAATGTAATCGGTGGAGGGGAACCTGAGATTCCCGGAATATCCATTGGCCATAATGATTACGGCGCATGGGGTCTGACCGTGTTCGAAACCGATGGGGAAGACCTATATGTCTACGACCTTAATCCCGAAAATCCGAACCAATATAAATACAATGGAGAATGGGAAGACCTGAAAATAATCAAAGAAAAAATTGCTGTAAAAGATAGTACGAATGTAGAAGTAGCGCTAAAATACACAAGACATGGACCGGTTACTTTTGTAGACTTAACCAACAACAAGGCTTATGCGGTAAAATGTGCCTGGCTGGAACCTGGGGGCTCTCCATATTTAGCATCCCTTAGGATGAATCAAGCCAAAACTTGGGAAGAATTCAGGGAAGCCTGTAACTATAGCCATATCCCTGGGGAGAATATGATTTGGGCAGATTCCAAAGGAAATATTGGATGGCAAGCTGTGGGCATTGCCCCTATCCGTAGAAATTTTAGTGGTTTGGTACCTATACCAGGAGACGGGCGTTATGAATGGGATGGCTATCTTCCCATCATTCAAAAACCCAGTTTGTACAATCCTGCCAAGGGATTCATTGCCACTGCTAATCAAAATGTAATTCCTGAAGATTACACTGATTGGGATGCCATTGGGTTTGGGTGGTCGGATCCTTATCGTGGCATGCGGGTCAATGAAGTTCTGGGTTCCGGCAATAAATTGAATATGGAAGATATGAAGCAATTACAGACCGATTACCTTTCTATTCCTGCAAGAATACTAGTACCTCTAGTAACAAATTTAAACACGGCCAGTCCATTATTAAACTTGGCCAAAGATCAATTTAAAGATTGGAATTTTAGACTTGATAAAAACTCCATCGCAGCGGGCATATATGTTGCTTGGGAAAAGGAATTACAGACTAAACTATTGGAATATCTTCCAGATTCAGAAGCTGAAATACTAATCGAGCAATTACAGATGGCCAAATTACTTGATTGGATTCTGAATCCTGAAAAGAAGTTCGGAAAAAACCCAAGTAAAAAAAGGGATGAATACCTCTTAGGAACTTTTGAAACGGCAGTTGTGGGACTTCAGGCTAAATATGGTTCCGATATGAATTCATGGAAATATGGGCAGGCGAATTATAAGCATGTACAAATAAAACATCCATTGGGACAAGTAGTTAATGCCGAATTGAATGCCAAATTCAATTCGGAACTAAAACCTAGAGGTGGCAATCAACATACTCCCGGTTCTACTGGCAGCAACAATGGTCAAACCTCTGGCGCCACTTTCAGGATCATTGTAGATGTAAACGATTGGGATAAAACCGTAGGTTCCAATCCGCCAGGGCAATCAGGTAATCCGGAAAGCCCCTTTTACAAGAATTTGTACGATCAGTGGGCGAATGACAAGTACTTTCAGGTTTATTTTACAAAAGCTAAGATAGACTCAGTAAAAAGTGGAAAAGTGTTTCTAGTTCCGAAGTAAGTCAAAGAAACCTTTTGTAGCCAAACACTTTTCTATTTCAAGTCCATCTTTAGGACAAAATCGTCCGCGGTCATAAAAAGTGTTTTTTCATTTTTTGAAAAGGCACAGTTTGAAGTTGCTTCCCCTGTAAATATTCTGGCAATGGGTTTACCTTTCCCATTAAAGACCCAAACACCACCTGGGCCCGTTGCAAAGAGATATCCTTGACTATGCATTTTCATACCATCTGGAAGTCCTTGTTGGCCCTTTTTGCCAACTAAATCTGTAACATCGAAAAACAAGGTCCTGTTTTTAACCTCCCCCGGAGCGACAACATCATAACGATACCATACTGCATGTTCTGGATCTGAAACCGCGACATACATTTTTGAACCATCAGGTGAGAATGTTATCCCGTTTGGCCTTGTCAATTTATCCACTAATACCAGTTCTCCAGAAGCCTTTAGGCAAAATACTCCTTGAAAATCCAACTCCTTTCCTAGGTCGTTAACTCCGTCTTGCAAACCGTACGGTGGATCTGTAAAATATAAATTACCATCGCTATCGAATACACCATCATTTGGGCTATTGAACTTTTTGCCATTATAACTATCTACCAAAGTTATATACTTAGGGTTTGGACTATCCAATGTTGCATCCATTTTAGCGATTCTACGGTCACCATGTTGCAACAGTACCAAATCGCCATCTTGGTTCAAGAGCAATCCGTTAGAGCCCATTTCCCCATCCCGAGAGATCTCTCCAGTATAACCCGCCGGATCAAGAAACCCGGTAGTTTTTCCATCTGAATCAATCTTGAATATTTTATTAGTAGGTATATCTGAAAACAGTAAATAATTTCCATCCTCAATCCATAAAGGACCTTCCGTCCATGTAAAACCACTTGCTATTTCCTTGATTTCAGTATTAGGCGAGATGATTTGTAATGCCTCATCATCAAGGATTTCAATAGAAAATCGATCTTTCAGTGTATTAACTTTCTTTTCAGTTGCGTTCTTGCATCCTAGCAAAATAAAGAAGCTTAAAATGAATACGGTCCTCATGAAACTAAATGATTTGTGTTATAGCAAATATTACGAGGATTGCACTTGTACCAAAAATCAATGTCCCGACGGTTTGTATTTGGTTTCCTTGTTTTACATCCATTCCCGTTAATTGGGTAAGCACCCAAAAAAAACTATCGTTCGCATGTGAAACAACAGTGGAACCAGCTCCTATGGCCAGCACTGTCATGGTTCTTAAAAAAGGGTCATCCAAGCCAAGGGCTACAAGCATCGGAGCCACAATAGAGGCTGTTGTAATCAAAGCTACTGTTGAAGAACCTTGTGTGGTCTTAAGACATGCTGCCAAGAGAAAAGGTAAAAAGAGCCCTATTTGAATATCAGTAAAACCATTGGCGATAAAATCTGCAATTCCTGAGTTTTGTAGCATGGCTCCAAAAATTCCACCAGCTCCAGTAATTAATATTATGGGGGCTGCAATTCTCAAAGCATCTCCTAACCATCCCGTCGCAGAATACACTTTCTCATCCAGTTTCTTGGGCATCAATAAAGCCAAAATAATCCCTATCAATAGCGCAATTACAGGTGATCCCAAGAATGATATCATAGGATAAATAAATGATTCTCCCATACTCATACCTGGGTAATCCGCTATGGATTTCACTACTATAAGAATAATGGGAACCACAATCGACAAAAGGGAGATCCATAACTTAGGCTTATGAAGGGTGTCTTCAGTCTTTTCCAAATGAATGGGAATGTGAATTCTTGAAGCTATTTTGGTCGCAAAAAAGTAACAGGGCACCAAGGCCACCATACTTACCAATAAACCCCACAAAATTACACTACCCAATTCGGCATCTAAAATGCCAGCTGCGGCAATTGGTCCTGGTGTAGGCGGCACCATTACATGTGTTGCCATAAGTCCAAAAGCCAAGGCTGCTGTTGTACCTGCATATGCAACTTTTGCCTTGTCTGACAATGCTTTGTTCAATGAATTCATGATAATAAATGCGCTATCTGCAAATACCGGAATAGAGAGCAAGTATCCGGTTGCCATCATCGCCAAATGAATAGACTTTTCACCAATTAGTTTCAACAGTCGTGTGGCTATGACCATTGCGCCTCCAGATTTTTCAAGAATTGTACCAATTGCCACTCCAAAGAATATGATCAACCCTATTTTGCCCATAATACTTCCAAAGCCAGAATTAATGGAATCAACTATTTGGGAAACTTGCATACCGGTAATAAAACCATAAACAATAGCAGCAAAAAGTAATACAAAAAAAGGATGGATTTTCCATTTTACGATACCCACGACAATCAAGGTCAGGGCAATAATCAATGCTATTATATATATCATAAGAAACTATTATTGTTTAAACTACCACTCGGCAAAACTGCCATCTACATTTCTCCAAATAGGATTGGACCAATCATGTCCTATTTTTTGTCCCTCTCTTAATTTTTCTTCATTGATTTCTACACCAAGTCCAGGTTTTTTGATTAACGGTATGTAGCCATCCTCAACTTTAAATATTTCTGGATTAGCCATATAATCCAACAAATCAAAACCTTTATTGTAGTGAATGCCAAGGCTGCTTTCCTGTATAAACGCATTTGAACTGGCAAAATCAATGTGTAAAGCGGAAGCTAAGGAAATGGGACCTAAAGGACAATGAGGTGCCAATGCGACATCATAGGCTTCCGCCATGGCGGCTATTCTGCGAACTTCAGAAATACCACCGGCATGACTTAAATCTGGTTGAATTATATCGACTACTCCACGATGTAAAATTTCCTTAAAATCCCATCTAGAAAACATGCGCTCTCCAGTAGCAATTGGTATACTCGTATAATTATAGATATGATCAAGCGATTCATTGTTTTCACTCAATACCGGTTCCTCAATAAACATAGGATTGTATGGAGTCAACTCGTCAATTAGGCGTTTTACCATCCCTTTATGCACTCGACCATGAAAATCCAATCCTATATCCAAATCATCGCCAAATTCTTCTCTTAAGATTTTGATATTGTTTGCAACCGTTTTTACTTTCTTTATGGAATCTATCCATTCGAAAGTTCCCGTAGCATTCATTTTCACCGCTTTATAGCCTTGTTCAAATTTTTGTTTGGCTTGTTCCAGAACAACTTCCGGATGATCTCCACCTATCCAACAATACATTTTCATTTTTTGGCGAACAGGACCACCCAATAAATCATATACCGGGACTCCAAGATGTTTTCCCTTTATATCCCACAAAGCCTGGTCGATACCTGAAATTGCACTCATTAAAATAGGGCCACCTCTATAAAAACCACCTTTATACAATACCTGCCAAATATCCTCAATATCAGTGGCCGAACGACCAATAATATATTTAGAAAGCTCATTTACGCAGGCCTCAACAGTAGACGCCTTGCCTTCAATAACAGGTTCTCCCCATCCAAAAATCCCACTTCTGGTGGTAATCTTTAAAAAAAGCCATCTTGGAGGCACTTTGAATAATTCAATTTTTTCAATTCTTAAATCAGCCATATGAAATTAATAAAAAGGATTATAAGTTGACTGAAATCCAGTTAACTGAAAACCTAAGCCTTGAAGTTGGCTATCTAATGAAGTAAATGGGTACATTTTAGCGGGTTGGTTTATAAATCCAAAGATTATCCCAATCAATAGGACACCCCTCTAAAATAGACAATTAATTTTGATTGTTGTGATTTATAGTTTCGATGTGAAGTATTGTCACTTACAAAAAATCCCGATCGAAAGTTATTTGCTAAGGCAATTGTAAGAAAATTTAAAAAACACGGAATGTTCACCTAATTGTTAGGCACTCCATAGAGGTCAAAATCAGCTGCTTCGATAATTTTGATATCGACGAATTCGCCCTGCTTTAAGTAAAATTCAGTAGCATCAATAAGCACTTCATTGTCCACATCGGGGGAATCATATTCCGTTCTACCTACAAAATAATTACCTTCTTTGCGGTCAATGATACAGCTGAAGGTTTTACCAATTTTTTCCTGGTTCAACTCCCATGAAATCTGGGATTGAAGCTCCATGATCTCATTGGCACGATCTTGTTTTACTTCTTCGGGAACATCGTCTACTAAATTAAAGGCATGGGTATTTTCCTCGTGACTATAGGTAAAGCATCCTAATCGCTCAAAACGCATATCGGCCACCCAGTTCTTAAGGGTTTGAAAGTGCTCCTCAGTTTCACCTGGATAACCAACAATCAAGGTAGTTCTTATGGTCATATCTGGAACATGAGATCTAAATTCCTTAATCAACTTGGTGGTTTTTTCTTTAGTTGTACCACGCCGCATACTCTTCAAGATTTCATCTGAAATATGCTGTAAGGGAATATCTAAATAATTGCACACTTTAGGTTCTTTGTTCATTATATCCAGAACATCCATAGGAAAACCAGTAGGAAAGGCATAATGTAAGCGTATCCATTCTATTCCTTCAATTTTGGCTAACTCTTGAAGTAATTCAGCCAAATTTCTCTTTTTATATAGATCCAATCCGTAATACGTCAAATCCTGGGCGATCAATATCAATTCTTTGACTCCCTTTGCAGCCAATTTTTCTGATTCGATCACCAATTCTTCAATTGGTTTACTTTTATGTTTCCCACGCATTAAAGGGATTGCACAAAAAGAACAAGGTCTATCACACCCCTCAGCAATTTTTAAATAAGCATAATTTTTTGGTGTTGTAGTTAACCTTTCCCCAATCAATTCGTGCTTATAATCCGCACCAAGTGCTTTTAATAAATTGGGTAATTCGCTAGTACCAAAGTATTCATCTACATTCGGAATTTCCTTTTGCAAGTCGGGCTTGTAGCGCTCACTCAAACAACCAGTAACAAAAACCTTGTCAACAACGCCAGCTTCCTTCTTTTCAACATACTCCAAAATAGTATTAATACTCTCTTCTTTGGCGTTTGCAATAAATCCGCAGGTATTGATTACTACAACATTGCCCTCTTCCTCATGCACTACTTCTTTGTCATTTGCCCGTAATTGTCCCATGAGTACTTCCGAATCGTACACATTTTTAGAGCAACCAAGGGTTACCACATTGATTTTATTCTTTTTAAGGGATTTTGTTCGCATAGCCTTTTTAATGGTTTGCAAAAATACAACTTGGCTTAGGACTTATAACGATTTAAGACGATTTCTTAAGTTTTTGCGTTAAACCTTAAATGGATTTTGTCATCAAACCCTAAATCCCTAAAAACATGAAATCCATATCAATCACTTTTCTTTCACTTATTTTCTTTCTAATCATTGGTTGCAGTAATGATTCGGACAACATTGAAAATGAAATACCAGTACCTTCTGGCATGTACTTTCCTCCATTAGAAGGAGTTACCTGGGAAACTGTGACATCAAGCCAATTACAATGGAGCACGGAAAATGAGGAAGAATTATATGAATATTTGCAGTCTACCAATACCAAAGGTTTTATCATCCTTAAAAATGGAAGAATTGTGGTGGAAAAATACTTCAATGGACATAATCAAAATACCGATTGGACCTGGTTTTCAGCTGCGAAAAGCCTAACAGCAACATTTGTGGGAATCGCTCAAGATGAGGGTATTCTTAATATAAATAACAAGACTTCAGATTATTTAGGTGCGAATTGGAGCCAATTGACTACTGAAAAACAGGATTTGATAACCGTAAAGCACCATTTAACCATGACTACAGGACTCACTCCACATTTAGGTGATTTCGCCCCCTGGGTCTGCACCTTGCCAATTTGTCTTGAATATAATTCGGATGCAGGCACAAGTTGGGCGTATCATCAAGGTGCTTTTATGCTTCTTCAGGAAATGATAACCCAAAGTTCGGGTATCTCTTTTCAAGAGTTTTGCAAGACCAGAATTTCCGATAAAATCGGAATGAATGGCAATTGGACCAATTCCTTAGGCTTAAATATTTATAATAGCAATACACGAAGTATGGCCCGTTTTGGACTATTAATGCATAACAAAGGAGTATGGGATGACTCAACAATCGTAAGCGAATCCTATTTTAACGCAATGACCAATACATCACAGGACATCAATAAATCATACGGATATTTATGGTGGTTAAATGGTAAAGAAAACATTGTTGGAACCACATCAACAGTAGCGTTACCTGGTCCACTTGTACCAAATGCACCTGATGACATGTTCGCTGCCCTAGGTGCCAACGACCAAAAGATCTATGTTATACCTAGCAAAGACCTTGTTATTATCCGTTGTGGGGATAGTGCAGGAGAAATGCAATTGGGCCCATCTAGTTTTGACAATGAACTTTGGGGCAAAATAAATACTTTTATCAATTAGAATAATCTTCTCATATTTGAGTAGATTTATTTTTAATTTTCCATGTTAAAGAACGAATCTACAAACTCATATTTATTGAAGACCTGTAAATCTTCAATGCCCTCACCAACGCCTATATATTTAACAGGAATTTGAAATTGGTCCGATATACCTATAACCACTCCGCCTTTGGCTGTACCATCAAGTTTTGTCACTGCCAAGGAAGTGACCTCGGTAGCCTTCGTAAACTGTTTTGCCTGCTCAAAGGCATTTTGTCCTGTAGAACCATCCAATACCAATAAAACATCATGTGGGGTATCTTCTATTACTTTCTGCATTACACGTTTTACCTTTGTAAGCTCATTCATTAAATTCACTTTGTTGTGCAATCTCCCTGCTGTATCAATAATAACCACATCGGCATCTTGGGTTACTGCAGAACTTAATGTATCGAAAGCGACAGAAGCAGGATCACTACCCATCTTTTGCTTAACAATGGGCACATCTACCCTATCAGCCCAAACCTGTAGTTGATCAATAGCCGCCGCCCTAAATGTATCTGCGGCGCCTAAAACAACTTTGAGTCCCTGCTTTTTAAATTGATAAGCCAATTTACCAATGGTAGTTGTTTTACCAACACCATTCACACCAACTACCATTATCACATAAGGTCTTTTATCTTTTGGAATACTATATTCGGCTTCCTCACCCACATGAGTCTCCGAAAGTAAGCCTGCAATTTCCTCTCTTAAAATACTATTGAGCTCATCGGTTCCCATGTATTTGTCTTTGGAAACCCTGGCCTCAATACGGTTAATAATCTTTAAAGTTGTATCTACACCTACATCTGAAGAAACCAAAACTTCTTCCAAATTATCCAATACATCATCATCAACCTTGGACTTGCCTGCAACAGCCTTGCTTAACTTTGAAAAAAAAGTGGTTTTAGTCTTCTCTAGCCCTTTATCCAAGGACTCCTTTTTTTGAGAGGAAAATATCTTTTTGAATAAACTCATAATACCTGAAAAACTTTCACCAAAGATATGAAAATAAAAAAGCTCCTTTCTTTCAAAAGGAGCTTTTAAAAATTGATTTTATCAATTATATCTTACTTCGATAACCATTCGTTAACAGCCTCCGGCGTCATTACGGACTCATGAAATGTGTAAGCACCACTCTTTGGCGACTTTACCATTTTAATTGCTTTGGTTAATCTTTTTGAACTTGTTTGTAAACTTGCTACCGTCTTCTTTGCCATGACATTATGGGTTATTTGATATTTTCACCTTAGTGAAGGTATCCTAATTACTTAATTTCTTTATGAACTGTCATTCTCTTAAGGATTGGATTAAATTTCTTAATCTCCATCCTTTCTGGAGTGTTCTTTTTATTTTTTGTGGTGATATACCTAGAAGTTCCTGGTTGTCCGGACTCTTTGTGCTCTGTGCACTCCAATATAACTTGAACTCTATTTCCTCTTTTTGCCATTATAATCTATCTTTTTAGGATTATTTTACTAATCCCTTTGCTTTAGCCTCTTTTAAAACAGCAGAAATGCCTTTCTTATTAATGCTCTTCAACGCCTTGGCAGATACCTTAAGCGTTACCCATCGATCTTCCTCAGGAATATAAAAGCGCTTTTCAGAAAGATTTACATTAAATCTTCTTCTTGTTTTATTCATAGAAAACGATACATTGTTTCCAAACATCGCTCTCTTTCCGGTAATTTCACAAACTTTTGACATTGCGCCTAATTTTTCATTTTAAACAGGCTGCAAATTTATATCATTTTTGTGGGACGGGCAAAATTCTACTTCAGATTTTTAATATTTCTTTTTGAAGCAGCTCAAATGCCTTATTTACAGCCTTTTGAACTATTCTTGTGCGCTGATTTCCCATCATGTATTTATCTACAAACACTTCATTTGGGGTAGCAATGGCTATGAAGACCGTACCAATATCAGCATCTGAATCACCTTTTGTGGGCCCGGCATTACCGGTAGTGGCAACTGCAAAATCTGAATTTAATAGCTCCTTTACATTTTTTGCCATGGCTTTTGCCACTTCTGCACTTACCACTGAATGCTTATCTATCAACGCTTTGGGAACATTGAGAACATTGATTTTAGTCTCTGTTGCATAGCTAACTATACTACCCATAAAATAAGCTGATGCACCTGACATCGCTGTAATTTTTTGGGCAATTCTTCCACCGGTACAACTTTCTGCTGTAGCCAAAGTCATCTGTTTTTCAGTGAGCAATTTAGCCACAAACTCTTCTAAGGTCTCATCATCGTCGGTACCATAAAAAATATCATCAATTAATGGATGTAATTTTTTGATTTCTTCTTCAATGCTATCCTCAAGTACTTTTTGGTCCGGACCTTTTGCCGTTAAACGTAACCTAACTTTTCCCAAATTAGGTAAATAGGCCAATTTAATGAAAGACGGTAAGTTTTCTTCCCACTCTCCTATTCTATCAGCAACAGCACTTTCACCAAGCCCATAGGTTACCAAAGTTTTATGAATAATATAAGGTCTTTCAAAATCCTTGATTATTTTAGGAATGACGGCATTGATCATTAAGGCCTTCATTTCAAAAGGCACTCCTGGCAGAGATATAAAAGAAACGCCATCAGATTGCATCCACATTCCTGGGGCAGTACCATTGGCATTATGCAATACAGTCGCTTTTGAAGGCACCATTGCTTGTTGTTTGTTCACCTCTGAAATGGGCGTTGAAATAAAGCTTGCGAACAATTCCTCGACATGTTTTAAAACGGTCTCATTCTTAACGAGGGTGTCATTGAAAAACTCGCAAAACACATGTTTGGTAATATCATCTTTGGTAGGCCCCAGTCCCCCGGTAACAATTACAATTTGAGCCCTTGCCTTTGCTTCCTCCAAAGCCGCCAAAATGTGTTCACGCTCGTCTTGAACTGATGTTATCTGATAAACGGAAACACCAATTTTATTGAGTTCTTTGGCGATGAATGCGGAATTGGTATCAATTATCTGACCAATGAGTATCTCATCGCCAATGGTAATGATTTCTGCAAACATTATAGATTAAAATCCTTTTTAAGCTCCGAAACGACTTGGTAAATGTCCTTTTTCAAGACTGGGAATACATCACGAATCTCGCTTATATTGGCAGCGTTTTTACCCAAGGTTTCTATTTGTAGCGCCGTTGCCCTAGATTGCTCCATACCCAATAAATCAACATTAGGTTTTATCTTATGGGCCAATTGATATACTTGTTCATGGTTTTGTTCTTCCAATGCATTTTCTAGTCCTTCAAGATCCTGAGGTACTTCCTCCAAGAAGACAGATATTACAGAGTTGATGAATTCCTCATCACCATCGGCCATTTCATTTATTTTATCAAGATTGTATATCATTATTTAATTTTTACTGAAAAGAGTTCCTGTCCTTCTAACTTGCCCGAAAGATAGTCATTTGTTGCAATCTGACCAACACCTGCTGGTGTTCCTGTATACAAGATATCTCCCTTTTTGAGGGTAAAGTATTTTGAAACATAGGCAAGAAGCTCATCTATTTTCCAAAGCATAAAGCTGGTATTTCCTTCTTGAACCAGTTCATTATTTTTTAATAGGGAGAATTTTAAATTGTTCAAATCCTTAAAATTGGATTTTGGAAGCCATTTTCCAATTACTGCCGAACCATCAAAACCTTTTGCCTTTTCCCATGGAAGTCCTTTTTGTTTCAATTTTGATTGAAGGTCCCTTGCCGTAAAATCGATACCTAAACCAATTTCATTGTAATATTTGTGCGCAAAGCGTTCCTCTATATGTTTTCCTACCTTACAAATTTTTACCAGCACCTCAACCTCATAATGTACGTCCTGGGTAAAATCGGGAATATAAAAATCCTGCTCTTTCGGTAAAACCGAAGAGTCGGGTTTTATAAATACTACAGGTTCTTCCGGCCGTTCATTGGCCAATTCCTCTATATGTTCCGTGTAATTTCTACCAATGCAAATAATCTTCATAATTGGTCTTATTCCTTCAATAATTTTAGACTTATGGCTGGTATCAAATTTTCAGAATTATCCTTTGATTTCACTTTAAAGTCTGTCCAGCTACCCATACCATACACCATGGCTTTGAAATTTTGGTTCTTATTATATACAGCGCCGAAGGTAGGCGCAAACCTGTCTTCGACCATTTTCTTTTTTGAAATTGGATGTTCAATTGTATTCCGATACCAATTATTAGGTACAAATAACCACTCTACACCAATATATATGCCACTTTCAGGAATTATCAGATGTAAGGGACCCAAGTCTATTGAAACAAAATCTTCTTCAACATTGGACTCAAGCACAATGCTCTTATGTAAAACATCGTTGTTTGGCTTTTTGGTCTCTGTATCGACATCATAAATACGCAATCTAAACTTGGAAGTGGGCCTTTTGAATTTATTGTTTTTTTGAAGGAACACGGTGACCTTATCAATATATTTTTCCTGTGCTCCTATATTAGGAAAGTAAAGTGCCAATACCCATGGTGTAGCCGAAGATGAGAATCCACTCGTTAAACTATAACTACTAATGGGATTCAACACATCCGAATTCCCAAAAGACTCAGATACTACCACCTCATCCAATTCAAAGGATTCTTCAATCATTTCAAATCGCTTGGTCTTGAAAATATCTTTGGCAATGACAATGGTATCTTTATAGCCCAAAGATGAAATATGCACTTTTTTTTCTAAATATGGAGTTGGTAAATCCAGAAAGAAATGCCCTTTTTCATCAGTGGAAGTGCCTTTTAATGTATTTAAAAAACTAAGATTGACATAAGGAATGGGGTGTTTGCTCTTATGGTCGAAAACATGGCCCTCAAAAAGGATTTCCTGAGCGCTTAAATTTAGGGTAAGTAATAAAAAAGTAATTGAAAAAAAAAGTCGCATTTAACCCAACTTATTGTTTAGTCTACTTAATTTAATCTGTGTCAAGACTTTTTTAGTGTACAACGGAAAATCAGCATTTAAGATCCACCCAAAATATCCTGGTTCCTTATCCAAGACCTCCAATACTTTTTTCCCTTTATGCTTTCCAAAGGAAAATATTTCTTCTTGATTTTCATCTAAAACAATAAATCCTGCAAAATCTACCGTTTTTTTATGGGTGGAAAACTCCGCCAATTTTTTAACATTATTTTCCAATTCGGGATAACGGTCCAATTGGGACAGCAAAACTTCATAGGTTGCATTTGTGTCAGCAGCTGCGCTATGTGCGTTCGTTAGGTCTTTATCGCAATAGAATTTGTAGGCAGCTTCCAAGGTTCTTTTTTCCATTTTATGGAATATGGTCTGAACGTCAACTGAAACCATATTTTTCATATCAAAGTCAATATCTGCACGAAGCATTTCTTCTGCCAATAACGGAATATCAAAACGGTCAGAATTATAGCCTCCCAGATCACTATCCTTTATCATATTATATATTTCTTTGGATAACATTATGAAAGTAGGTTCATTGGCCACTTTTTCGTTTGAAATTCCATGAATCGCAACAACTACTTCAGGAATTTGCATTTCAGGATTTACCAACCAAGTTTTGCTTTCTTTATTTCCGTTGGGATATACTTTTAAAATAGAAATTTCCACAATTCTGTCATGGGCCACATTCATGCCTGTGGTCTCAAGATCAAAAAAGCATATTGGTCTTGTCAACTTTAATTCCATACCTCATTTTTGTTTAAGCAAAGATAGGCTATACTAAGATTCCAAAAAATGAATAATTTCTTTTGTTGCTCAAGTCAGTTACAGATCAGGTCTAGGGGCCTTATTCCAAATTACAACCGTGTATTTATAATATTATTGAACACAGAACCAAAAGTATAGCTAACACCAATTCTAAAGCCTGTTTCAAAATCAGTAGCTATTTGCTTTTGTTGTAACAGGACATCCTCTAAAGATGCTGAACCTGCAGGCAGGTTTATCTGATCCCGTATCAATTGCAAAGAACCAGAAAAACGAACTGCCATCCCTTTAAAAACACGTACAGAGACGCTGCCATTGAATTGCACTCGATTTTTGGAAAAATCATTTAAAAAAGTAGATGCCCTCAATCTAGAATATAGGTTTCCCCAAGGTTGCCTAAATCTTGCTTGAATATCAAGTGAATGATTGAATATAGATTCCCCGTCTTTTCCAAAAATTGTTGTTTCGATATAATCATTATGAACATATCCTATTTTATATGCAAACACAATTTCTCTTCGCAATACTTCGCGATACGGGAAAATATTGTACTCGATTGCAGGGGCTAGGCTTGTGGCCAAATTTATATTGGTATATGTATCATGACTTGCGCCAGCGAATACTCCCATTGACCAATGATTCGACAAACTGCGAACGATGCTCCCATATCCAAAGTACCTTTCCCTATTACTTGTGAACTCTTCATCCTCCTGAATAAATCTACTATTCGCCAAGTTCATCTGTAAATCGACACGCACTCGCCATTTCTCGGTAACTTTGTCACTTTCAAAGCCAATTTCGTATTCAAATTCCTTTCTGCTGGTCTCCTTATCCAACTCAGCCTCACCATAAACCTCAAAAATCCAATTGTTCCAAGGATCGTCAAAATTGATATCCTGTCTTTTTGCCAACCCTTCATCTGTAATCTTATAGGATATTTTATCTGATAAATCAGATTCTAAGAGGTATTTAAGAAGTCCATTTTTAACCACTTCCAATAATCCTTTACGAACATCATCAGAAGTCATGTTCACATTTGAATCATAAGAAAGTTCATGGGCTATACCCTCATAATCACCCGTACCTTTGAAGTCCAATTTATAAGTACGCCCACCACTGCCATTTGCAATATCATAAATCATTAAAATAACATTTGCCAGGCCTTGGTCTCGAACATGGTTAACGAAATTTATCTCCTGTTGCAAGTAACTTTTCTCACAGCGACAATCAATAAAAAGCTTAATGGATTCCTTCTTTAACGATGCATCTTGAGATTTTAACTGAGAAGTGGTCAAAAACAAAAAAAGAAAGAGGAAATTCCTTGTTACAACAAGGTAGTAATTCATTTAAATCTTAGTTAAATTGACAATGACTAACAAAGATAAGCAGCAATGCCAAAGTAATACAAGGGCTACGATAGATAGCACATCTGAAACGACTAATGTGACTCAAATAACTAAATTATTAATTGAAATCTATGCGCAGGACCATTACCCTAGACCTCTCGATTCACATCCCAAGCCTCAAGGTAATCCGCAACCGATTTTGCGAACATACTGCCCAATGCACCATTTACTACCCTATGGTCATAACTATGTGAGATATACATTTTACTTCGAATACCAATAAAGTCACCCTCATTGGTTTCAATAACAGCAGGAATCTTACGAATAGCACCCAAAGCCAAAATACCTACTTGGGGTTGATTAATAATCGGCGTTCCAAAGACACTGCCAAAAGTACCGACATTTGTCACAGTGTAAGTGCCATCTTGAATTTCATCAGGTTTAAGTTGGTTGTTCCTCGAACGTTCTGCCAGATCATTCACAACTTTGGCCATACCAACCAAATTTAACTGGTCTGCATTCTTGATTACAGGAACAATCAAATTACCATCTGGTAAGGCTGCTGCCATACCTATATTAATATTCTTTTTCTTTATAACCCTATCTCCATCAATTGAAATATTCATCATGGGATACTTCTTTAAGGCCTTGGCTATAGCCTCCATAAAAATGGGCGTAAATGTCAATTTTTCTCCTTCAGTTTTAAAGAAGGAGTCCTTCATTTTGTTTCTCCAATTGACAATGTTGGTTACGTCAACCTCAATAAAACTCTGCACGTGTGCCGAGGTTGTAATACTATTAACCATATGCTTGGCAATGAGTTTACCCATTCGAGTCATTTCAATTACTTCATCACCACTTGATGCAACCACTCTTGGGACCTGCTGCTTTTCAATAACAGGCTGTATAACCTCTTTTACAACTACAGGCTCTTGTTTTTCAACATAATCCTGAACTTTTGTAGCCCCAGAGGATTGTTTTGTTTCAACATAAGCTAAAATATCATCTTTGGTAACTCTACCCTCTTTGCCAGTACCTTTTATTGTATCTAATTCCGCTATCGGGATTCCTTCTTGCCTAGCTATGTTTTTAACCAAAGGTGAATAAAACCGATCTGAAGAACTAAAATCCTGAGTAGGTTCATTAACTGTTGCTTTTGCCACTTCAATTGTTTCAGCGACTGAAGCTATCACTTCCTTGGAAACATCAGACAAGTCTTTTTCATCCACGAGGGTTTCAGAAGATTCATTTGCTTCTCCATTAATTTCAATAACAGCGACAATATCTCCAACTTTTATTATGTCATCAATATTGAAAAGTTTTTCAACCAATACCCCATCAACTTCACTAGGCACTTCTGAGTCTACCTTGTCTGTGGCAATTTCAAAGACCGCTTCATCCATTTCAATAGTATCACCAACTTCTTTTAACCAAGAGGTCAATGTTGCTTCGGCAACACTTTCTCCCATTCGTGGTAATTTCAATTCAAATTTTGACATATTGTTAATTTGTACGCTGTTTTAGATAAATTATTTGCAAAATTAATAAATAATAACACTATTTTCTAATATTATTATATTTCTAATTGGCCTTTAAGGAGTTCTCAAAAGGAATCCTATTCAAAATACTTCTTCCCAAGGTCACCTCATCTGCATATTCTAATTCATCACCTATCGCGATACCTCGGGCAATAGTTGAAGTTTTGATATCCAATCCATCTAGTTGTTTGAAAATATAGAAATTAGTGGTGTCGCCTTCCATCGTAGAACTTAATGCGAAAATCAATTCCTTTATTTTACCTTCCTTGGCCTTATTGACCAAAGACGAAATTGTCAGCTCTTGTGGGCCAACACCTTCCATGGGAGAAATTTTCCCACCTAAAACATGATAAAGTCCATTAAATTGACCTGTGTTTTCAATCGCCATTACATCACGAATATCCTCAACCACACATACCAAACTTTCATCTCTCTTTGGGTTGGTACAAATCTCACATAGTTCAACATCCGAGATATTATGACATTGAGCACAAAATTTTACCGAATTTCTTAAATCTTCAAGTGCTGAGGACAATCTGGCTGTTTGCCCAATAGGTTGTTTCAACAGATGAAGTACCAACCTTAAAGCGGTTCGCTTTCCAATTCCCGGAAGTTGCGACATCTCATGTACCGCATTCTCCAATAGCTTTGACGAAAAATCCATAACAACAAAATTACACACTATTTTTTCTTTTTGTACTTTGCATTTGAAATTTATTTCTATGACAGCCAGCCATATCTTGCTCTTGATCGGGGCCTATTTCATCTTACTTTTATTGATATCGTATTTTACCGGCAAAAATGATTCCAATGCTGATTTCTTCAAAGCGGGAAAGCAATCACCCTGGTATTTGGTCGCATTTGGAATGGTTGGGGCTTCGCTATCTGGAGTGACCTTTATTTCAGTACCTGGTTGGGTTGAGGCTTCCGAATTCAGCTATATGCAGGTTGTCTTTGGTTATTTATTGGGCTATCTAGTAACGGCTTTTGTTCTTTTACCCATTTACTACAGGCAAAATGTAACCTCAATTTATGAATATCTAGATGACCGTTTTGGATTTGTTAGCTATAAAGTAGGGGCGATTTCGTTTTTCGTTTCTCGGGTCTTGGGAGCTGCATTTCGACTTTTTCTAGTAGCTATTGTCTTGCAACAGTTTGTATTCGATACTTGGAATGTACCTTTTGAGGTTACCGTCACCTTGTCTATTTTACTTATATGGGTCTATACTTTTAAAGGTGGTATTAAAACCATTGTTTGGACGGATACTTTACAAACCCTGTTCATGCTTATTTCAGTTGGACTTTCAATCTATTTTATCTTGGAGCAATTAGATTGGAGTTTTATGGAGTTTTTAGCCTCTGATGAATTCAAACAATATAATAAAATTCTATTTGTCGATGATTTTATGGATAAGAACCACTTGATAAAATCATTTCTTGGGGGTATGTTCGTAACCATTTGCATGACAGGTTTAGATCAAGACATGATGCAAAAGAATCTTACTTGCAAAACCCTGAAAGACTCACAAAAGAATATGGTGAGCTTTAGTATTGTATTGGTTATAGTCACTTTTGTTTTTATGCTTTTGGGAGCCTTATTATTCATCTATGCAGAGAAATTTCAAATTGCAATCCCTTTAATGGATGGAAAACCAAAATCAGACCTTTTATTTCCTGAAATCGCCTTGAATAGCGGTCTAGGAATGACCGTGGCAATTACCTTTTTATTAGGTCTTATCGCCGCAGCCTATAGCAGTGCCGATAGCGCCTTGACTTCTTTGACCACATCTGTTTGTATTGACTTTTTGGGTATTGATAAAAAACCTGAAAATAAAAGGAAAAAGATTCGTAAAGCCACACATGTGGGTATGAGCGTATTATTGATTCTAGTCGTTATCGCCTTTAAACACATCTTGGATACCAATGTTATAGACGGACTTTTAAAAGTGGCTTCATACACCTACGGACCGCTATTAGGTCTTTTCGCTTTTGGTATTTTCACGAAATATAAAGTGAAAGACAAGTATGTATGGATTGTGGCCATATTATCGGTCGTAATAAGTTTCATCTTAGGCAAATTGCCACCGGAAAATTTGGGGGGATATGTCTTCGGATATGAGTTACTACCTTTGAACGGACTGATAACCTTTATTGGACTCTTGCTTATTAGAAAAAAATAAGTGAAAAAAAATAAATTATTAGTATTGATTGGTTGCCAATAAAACCAAAGTACAGGCAATGACGACATCAACACCATTTTTCTCTAGTAATTTGTAAAATGGAGGATTTTCCGTTCCAGGGTTAAATATTACCCTTACAGGTTGTAGCTTAATGATTTCATTATAATGGATTTCCTGCCTTTTAGGGTTCAAATACAAAGTAATCGTATGTATATTTTGGATATCATCCAAATTGGTACTAATTTCGACCCCGTGTGTTATTCCTACTTGTAATCCGTATGCTTTCGTAGCGATTCCTTTTTCGGCAAGACGATTTATTGCGATATTACTGTAGCGATTAGGTTTCAAAGAAGCCCCAAAAACAAGAGTGTCTTTCATTTGTTAAAATTATTTTGCAAATGTAACTTTTTTATGAAAAAGACGTCTTATTGATAATACAACAGAGATTCATCCTTACTGAAGCAATATAAAGGTCGTTGGTAAAGCTATATGTTTATAGTTAATGGTTAGTGTTTAGTATAGCCTATCAGCGAAAGGAACCCTGACGGTAACGTCAGGGTTTTATGGTTTTTATGCATATTCTAAGTAAAAACTACATCTATTTGAATTACCAGCCCACTACTAACTTCTTATCTTTCTAGGCCAATTTTAATTTTCAGCATTTTAAAAGGGAATGTTAAAGTTCTAATTATTGGTAACAATCCATGATATTCATCGTCCAGTATAAAACATCAATCATCAATCAACTTGTCTTTGGACAAAAACGAACAACACATGAGAAAAGTAGTATTACTTTTTACACTAAATTTTCCCGTTGCAACTACAAGCATTACTTTTCTTAGATCAATAGTTGACTAAATAATTAATGTGACAACATTTAAAAATTAATTGGCAAGACTGGTTTGGATGATGGTTGGTTGGTCCTAACCAAAACATTGTCAATTAAAAAACCCTGACGAATTTCGTCAGGGTTTTATTTTTATTTATGATCACTATGTTACCATCTGATTATGACACTTCCCCAAGTGAATCCGCTTCCAAAAGCTGCAAGTACTACCAGATCACCTTCATTAACCTTTCCTTGCTCCCAAGCTTCCGTCAATGCAATAGGTATTGAAGCCGCAGTGGTATTCCCATATTTCATAATATTATTGAAAACCTTATCATCACCCAATCCAAATTTCCGTTGAATAAACTGTGAAATTCTCAAATTGGCCTGGTGCGGTATAAGCAAATCAATGTCTTCTTTTGTCAGATTATTGGCCATTAACCCTTCCATAATCACTTCGCTAAATCTTACAACAGCATTTTTAAATACAAATTGTCCGTTCATATTCGGGTAATACGAGACATCATTTGGGTCGTTCTCCTTTATAATATCAGTTACCCATCTAGAGCCCATACCAGGAGCTATCAATGAGAGTTCCTCGGCATGCTGCCCTTCGGAATGCAGATGTGTTGACAATATACCTTTACTCGTATCTTCTTCCCGGCTTAAAACAGCTGCACCGGCACCATCCCCAAAAATTACAGTCACTCCCCTACCTCGAGTGGTAAAATCGAGACCTGTGGAATGGACTTCAGAACCAATTACAAGCACATTTTTGTACATACCCGTTTTAATATATTGATCTGCCACTGAAATAGCGTAGACAAAACCAGAACATTGGTTTCTAACGTCCAAGGCACCGACTGTTTTTATGCCCAGTTCTCGTTGTACTAAAACACCTGGTCCAGGAAAATAATAATCTGGGCTAAGCGTGGCAAAAACAATAAAATCAATATCATCTTTTTCTATACCTGCTCTTTCTATGGCTATTTTGGCAGCTTTAACACCCATGGTCATGGTGGTATCCTCGCCTTTTATAACATGTCGGCGTTCCTCTATACCGGTACGTTCCTGTATCCACTCATCATTGGTATCCATTACTTTGGATAGGTCATCATTGGTCACCACATTTTTTGGGACAAAATACCCAAGACCTGTAATTTTCGAATTATACATTTTATAGACTGTTTAGGTTTGCGAATAGTCTTAACAATTATTTAATATGCAATGTAGTGATTGCTATACTTTAAATCAAACCATCTGGGGCCTCTTAAACAAAAAAAGTAAGTGTTTTGGTAAGGATTAATTAACGTATTTCCAAAAATTGTTTACCCTTACTGTTGCTTTTAGGTCATGAAGTAAGTTGAAAAGTCCGAAGAAGGTACGATTCATATAAAGAAAGTGTTTTGAACCTCTATTACCGTTCATTTGCCTAATCTGTGGGTCAGTAGCATAACGTTGACTTAAATCCGCAATTTTAGACCAAAAATCATCTGCCCCAAAATCAAATAATTCCTCATTGAAGGGTGAAGTAAAAAGTGTCAACATTTCTTTGAACAACTCTTTGAAAAACTTGAGTTCTTGCGGAGAATCTGTAGGTGTCAATATTTCCAATTGATATAATTTCTGAGTGAAAAGTGCATCATTGGAAATATTCTCATTTTTTGATAGTTCAAAATAAGGAACATAAAATTCGTCGGGAACCTCTTTTACACAGCCAAAATCTATGGCAATCAGTGTTTCTTTATCACTAATTAAAAAATTGCCAGGATGGGGATCTGCGTGCACTTTACGTAAACCATGTATTTGAAACATATAAAAGTCCCAAAGTGTCTGCCCCAATTTGTTTCCCAATTCAGGTTTAAAATCGGTTTTGGCAAATTCGCTTAAATGCTTTCCGTGCATCCAATCCATGGTAATAATCCGTTCACTCGATAAATCCTCGTAATATTTGGGGAATTCCAGATTGGGGATTCTTTCACATTTGATGCTTATTTCCTTGCTTTGCCGGAGCTCGAGAATATAGTTGGTCTCCTCGACCAATTTTAGCTCTACTTCCTTAAAATATTTATCTGAATCTTTTCCTTGAAGATTAAACATGCGAATGGCTATTGGTTTCACCAAAGCTAAATCACTATTAATACTCTCAGCCACCCCAGGATATTGAATTTTTACTGCCAATTCATTGCCCTCTTTAGTAGCTTTATGAACTTGTCCTATACTCGCAGCATTAATAGAATCACGTTCAAAAGTGTCAAAAAGCTCCTCAGGGTATTTATCCAAGTACTTTTTAAAGGTTTTGCGCACTAAAGGGGCGGAAAGCGGAGGTACCGAAAATTGCGACAGTGAAAACTTCTCTACATAAGCCCTCGGGAGTAGATTTTTGTCCATACTCAACATCTGGGCAACCTTTAATGCACTGCCTTTGAGACTCTTTAATCCATCATAGATATCTCCGGCATTATCCTCATTGAGCTCATCTCTGGTATGTTCTGGGTTTACAAGCTTCTTACCATAGTACTTGGCATAATTACCACCGATTTTCACTCCAGTCTTTACTAGTTTACTTGCGCGCTCAATCTTTCCAGTGGGTATCTTGTCAAGTGTTTTCAATAGTCGCTGCCTATTTTCGTGAATACTATATAAATGTTTCTTTATAAAGAAATTTTCCAAAATCGATAATGTTCTCCAAAGGGGTATTGTCAAATACATCGAAAATGGTGTTTACCGACTTTTCTATGGCAATGTCAGTCTTTTCAAATGCTGCCGATTCATCATTCATCCAAAATTTAAGAAGGAACAAAAATTGGAGCCAAGCCCCTTCAGAGAAAAGTTTGGGGTTATGTTTTGTGATTTCTAAGGTTCTATCCGCGTTACCCTCATTAATCAGATCAGCTGCAAAAATTTTTATTTGCTTACGCAGTCCCTTTAACTGCCCTAAGTTCTTCAAGGGATTATTTTCTTGTTTCAAAGCAAGTAATACGTAACTACGATTCAACGTCAACATTTCAAAGAAGGAGTAGAAAAAAGTGAGCATTTTGTCCTTACTGGAAAAATCATCATATTCCTTGTTCTTTTGAAGTAAACTTTCCGTATTCATATAGAATTTATTCCATATTTCCTTTCTTATTGAATCTACAGAACCAAATATATCATAGAATTCGGTTTCGGTCATCGAATTCACCTTGCAGAATTTATATACCGATTTTGGCATGGTTTCATGTTCCAGTACATAATCCATATACATGGTAATTATCAAATCATCGGTGATCTTTTTTGATTTTGCCATTGCTGTCATGTTTTATAATTTGGACCTCAACTTGATTCAAATCCCTTGATGGGCCATTTAATTCTATACTTAACAAAAACGCACTTTCTTACGAAAGCACGTTTTCTAACAACCTAACCACTAAAAATAGTAGTAACTAGAACCATTTAGACTTTTTCATAGCAAATTTTTCCCAGTCATGACAAATATACTAATTGTTTAATGTTTTATTCTTTTTATTAAACAAAAATATTTGTTAAAGTTTTCAAAAGCTAAATATGCTTGAAATTGTGCCAGTTTGTCATCGTATACTAGTATGGTATTTTTTTTGACTATCAAATTCTATAATTTATAAAAATCAAATAATAATGGCTACAGGCAAAATCAATGTATCAGTAGATAATATTTTCCCACTAATAAAAAAGTTTCTTTACAGTGACCATGAAATTTTTCTTCGTGAACTTATTTCCAACGCGACAGATGCAACATTAAAACTCAAGCACTTATCCTCTATAGGAGAGGCGAAAGTCGAGTATGGCAAACCTATGATTGAAGTTAAGGTGGACAAAGATGGCAAAAAACTTCACATTATCGACCAAGGGCTGGGCATGACAGAGGAAGAGGTGAAAAAATACATTAATGAGATAGCTTTTTCAGGAGCTGAAGAATTCTTGGACAAATATAAAGATGACGAGAAAGATGCCGGTATTATTGGTCATTTTGGGCTAGGTTTCTATTCATCCTTTATGGTTGCCGACAAGGTAGATATCATTACAAAGAGTTATAAAGACGAGCCTGCAGTACACTGGTCTTGCGATGGTTCACCAAAATTCTCAATTAAAAAGAGCAAAAAAGAAGATCGAGGCACAGAAATTATACTTCATATTGCTGAAGATTCAACCGAGTTTCTGGAAGATGGCAGAATTACCGAATTATTGAACAAGTACAATAAATTCATGCCTATCCCCATTAAATTTGGAACAAAAACCGAAACACTTCCAAAACCCGAAGGGGCTAAAGAAGAAGATCCCGCGCCAACTCAAGAGGTTGATAATATCATAAACAATCCTAACCCAGCATGGACCAAACAGCCATCAGAACTTGAGGATGCGGATTATAAGAATTTTTACAGGGAACTCTACCCTATGCAGTTTGAGGAGCCCTTGTTCAATATTCATTTGAATGTAGATTATCCTTTTAACCTGACAGGGATTCTATATTTCCCCAAATTGAGTAATGACCTTAACATCCAAAAAGATAGAATTCAACTTTATCAAAACCAAGTTTACGTAACTGATAATGTTGAAGGCATCGTACCTGAATTCTTGACCATGTTAAGAGGAGTGATTGATTCACCCGATATTCCGTTGAATGTATCACGTTCTTATTTACAGGCAGATGGCGCGGTTAAGAAAATATCATCTTACATTACTAGAAAGGTTGCCGATAAATTGAACTCTATATTCAAAAACAATAGGGAAGAATTTGAGGCTAAATGGAATGATATTAAAATCGTTATTGAATATGGAATGCTTTCTGAGGATAAATTCTTTGAAAAAGCTGACAAATTTGCGTTGTATCCAACGGTTGATGGTAAATTCTACACTTTTGAAGAATTACAGAAAAATCTAAAGGAAAACCAAACCGATAAGGACGATAAATTGGTGGTCCTATATGCATCTGACAAAGAAGCGCAACACAGCTATATTGAAGCGGCAAAAGCCAAAGGCTATGAAGTTTTATTGATGGATTCCCCCATCATTTCACACCTAATGCAAAAACATGAAACATCAAAAGAAAATCTTTCTTTTGCCCGTGTTGATGCCGACCATTTAGATAACCTCATCAAAAAAGATGATACTCAGATTTCCAAACTGTCCGATGAGGAGAAGGAGAAACTCAAGGTAAATTTGGAAGAAGTTATTACTGACAAAGGGTATACGATTCAGTTAGAAGCTATGGATAGTGCAGCCTCACCATTCATTATTACCGAGCCCGAGTTCATGCGTAGAATGAAAGAGATGCAGCAGACCGGTGGAGGTGGTGGAATGTTCGGAATGGGCGGCATGCCTGAGATGTATAATCTTATTGTAAATACCAATCATGAATTGGTTGGTGAGATATTGAATACTAAAACAGCAAAGAAACGTGAACGTTTGATCAACCAATCCTTGGATTTGGCACGATTATCCAAAGGGCTTTTAAAAGGTGAAGAACTTACAAACTTCATTAAGCGCAGTTATGAAATGGTAAAATAGTTTGCCTAAATTTGGCTTAACTATCGTCGCATGATCAAACATCTCATTTTTGGTTTATTATTTCTTTACGGAAGCATTGCCTTTGGTCAGGATGTAAACCTAAATGTTGAGATAGAAGGTATCAAGTCTGAAAAAGGGAAAATTCTCTATTCCGTATTTTCTGACAAAGAAGGATTTCCCGGTAATCACAAAAGAGCTATAAAAAGTGGTACGGCCTTCATTGAGAACGGAGAAGCAGGTATTGACGTAGACCTCCCCAAAGGTGAATATGCCGTAATGGTATTTCATGATGAGGACGATAACGATGAACTAAAGACCAATTGGTTTGGAATGCCAAAGGAAGGTGTTGGCAACTCTAACAACCACAAAGGAATGCCCAGTTACAAAAAATCGGTTTTTAAATTGTCTGCAGACAAATCCATTGTTATCAATCTTTGGTATATGTAAGAATAACTTCAAAATGAAAACCGCCCTGACAGAATCGTCAGGGCGGTTTTTTTAGTTTTTAAAAAACTCATTACCAGTATATTGGGCTTGTTCCCTAATATTTTCCAATGGCACTGGATTTCAGTATTAGTTTAATATTATTTACTTTTTACAAAATAAGGTAACCTATCTAACGGCACTTGAACAGTAATCTTTTTATTGCCTCTATAAATTTTGCCGGTATCTGCTTTCCATTTTCCTTTTGGAAGTACAACCACACGTGTGCCATTTCCAGCTTTCATATAAGGCGCAACTAATATTTCATCACCCAACATAAACTGATCAGAAATTTTTGAATACCCTTTATGGGGAAACACATACTCCATAGACCTAACAATAGGCTCCCCAGTTTTTGCTGCTTCTCTAGCTAAAATTAAAATACGCTCTTTGAAACCATCTCTAAGATTTACAGCTTTTAGTACTGCATTAAAATGGGTTTTATCTAAAATGCGCCATGGTGCTACAGAAAACTGCATCATAGGCATAAGTGCATGGATTTGAGTAGATCTTACTACAAGTTCTTGATTTATTAAGGCTCCATCTAAAAAAGATGTGTATTGTCCGCCTCCAATCATATCTGGACAACTAAAAGGATATCCCATTAATCCTTCTAAAAGCATATGAGGAATTAATTTTTGTAAATCGTTCCAATCATGATTCTTGTCATGTAGTCGTTGCACCAATGGTTGACCACCCATTTTCCAAGTTGCTCTATATTCATTAAAAGGATAATCTAACCCAATTTTTGCAAAAAGAGATGTATGTGCATTTGGACTTATATTCTTTGAAGCATTAATACCTGTATAGAAACGAGAATCTCCAGCATCTAATTTATACCCATCAACATTATATTTTTTCATTAAACCGTCTAACTGTTCTTTAAACCATGTTTCGCCTTCTATGGTTGTTAAATCTAATACTGCACTTACACCATTCCACCAACGCACCATTGCAGGGTTACCTGAATTATCTGTTAAAAACGCATCTTTAGCTCTTAGGGCACGATATACATCGCTATCTGGACTTACAAATGGACATACCCAAAGCATAACTTTAAAACCAAGGTCATGTAATTCGTCCATCATTTTTTTAGGATCAGGAAACCGCTCTTTATGAAAATTCCATTTCCCATAATCTTCCTGCCAGTTATCATCAATCATAATAATACCAGGAGGCATCCCATTATCTATAATAGCATGTGCATATTTAAGAACATCCTTTTGATTTTGGTTATATGTTAATTCTATCCAAGTATTATATTGAGGTACTGAAAAGAATAGCTCAGGCGGCATTTTTCCTGATGGTGTAAAATAATTTTTGCTGGCATATAAATAGGCTTCTTTTAAATTAGTCCCTGCTTTAACATATTGAAGACTGTCGTGAGCATTATCAAATTTTATAGTATTTGCCTCTACTCGAAATCTAAAAGGTTCTTCAGACCAGACCAATTCACCGCTTGTTGACAATAATAAAGGCTGTAATTGGTTACTCCAACATTGACCATAAAGATCTGCTTCGTACCCTGGTTTTAATGGCATTTTATGTCCTTCTCTAATAATTCCAGCCCACCATTGGGTGTCACTATTTGTTTTTACGGAAAGTTTTTCTCCACTCTGAGCTAACATTTGAAGTGTTACTCCTAAAAATAATATGCAAATACAAATTTTTTTCATTTTTTTATTCTGTTTATCTAATATTTTATTGTTGGGAAAACTTGTTTATTGTAATTTTCTTAAGCGCATTGCTTTGAGTTGCCCAAACATGTAAATTTCCTTCCTTGTCCACTTGTAGCCCCGAAGCAGTACCAAAATCAACACCTTTTTTACCATTAAAGGTTTTGGTAAGGACTTTCTTCATTATTGGAACAAAGGCTCCTAACTCACTAACAAGAATTAAATCTGCATAACCTTCAGATTCTCTTTTGTAAAAGCCGATGGCATAAATAGCCTTTTCATCCTTAATAAGATTTATTGATTGATAGCCTGCCCAATCATCAGGAACTGCAATACTCTCTAGCATTTTTGGTTCACTCTTTTCAGAATCAATGCCGTAGAAATCCCAGTTGCGGGAATCCCAATTGCCAACTACCATCAGATAATCATTATCCAAAGCTAATAATCCTGTAGCTCCAGCGGTTTGTAGTTTGGCCTTACCCATTCTATTAATAGTAACATTTGGTTGAGCATTATACAGGCTAGTATCACGGTAATTGTATAAGCAAACTTTTGAAGAAGTTTTGGTATAATTGTCTTCAATGCCTACTACCAGATACGGCTCACTAACTTGAATACCTCCAGCATGCCTATAGGGTTGCTTCATCAGGGGAATTAGCTTTTCCGCTTTTCGTGTTGCTAAGTCAATCTGTAAAACGTAGGCTTGGGTAAGTGAACTCCCCGAAATAAGAAGCTTTTCAGTCCCTTTTTTCTCAATCACCTGGACGCCCTGCAAATGGCCCCCATCAGTAGGTACTTTAATTTTATTCTTTACGAGAATAATTTCAGGCTCAGAACTCAGGGCTTCAAAGGCCTCTGGCACATTTTTAACTTGCTGACCAAAACCTAAAATTGGATACAACCACAGATTAGCAATTAGAAAAGATACGATAAGTAAATTCAATCTCATAAGTGACTTTTAAAGGTTTGATGTGCTGTTTTGTTCAATATTTTTTTAAAAAATTACATTCACTAAATTCTCAATATGAAGCATTTTAATAATCGTATTTATGTGAAGTGTTAATCCGCTATAAATTCAAATTTCGCCCCTATCTTTGTTTTGTCCACTTCAATATTCAATAATTTGGCGATGGAAGCCGCAATTTGATTGGTATACAATTGTTCTTTCGCCTTGACCTCCCCCAATGGCCTTATCCTTTTTCCAAAGGCAATTACCCAAACCTCGTCAGCTCCATCAATGTCTTTTCCATGGTCTCTCCACGTATCAAGAGGTATAGTTCCCCTTCCATGATCAGTTGTAATAATGAATGTCGTATTCCCTTTATAGTATGAATCGTTTTCAACAAAGTCCCACAATTCCTTTATAAAGCCATCAGTGGTATGGGCAGATTTCAAGTAGGCCTCATAATTGCCGTCATGTGCAAAATCATCAGTTTCTCCGTAGGCAATATAAACAAGGTTTGGATGTTTTCTTTTCATATACTCCAAAGCATAGTAATGGGTAAAAGCATCGAGTCGAACTGAACCCCAAGGACTTGGGATTTTCGATAGTAGCTGATTCAAGAACTTTTCCTTATCCGTCAGATCATTCGCCTCAGCAATTTTAAACCCTGCATTCACCTGAATTCCCGAACGTTCTTCATTTATGATAAACGGAAAAACATCCCAACTCCCAAAAGCCGCGACCCTTCCCTTATAATCTGGAAGATTATTGGCAAGTTCTAAAATTGTCTTGTTAGGATTGTTTATTTTATCGTTACTGTATATTCTTTCATCATCGGCTATTCCAGTTAATATTTCACTGTACCCCGGATAAGAAAACCAATGTTCATTGGTAAGGTTCATTTTGTTGCCAACTAATCTATTGCCGTGTATTTGACCCATTTCCTTGATGGAATTCCATACAAAAGGCATTAATTTCTTTCTCCTTTCAATCACAGTCTCGTCCCAAAAAATATTTTTTAGCTGCTCAGGATGTTCCACATAAAGATCATTTGATATCAGGTCTTTGTCCGCTCCGTTAAAAAGTTCCTGCCAACGAAAACCATCTAGCGTAATTAAAACAATTTTTGGAGCATTATCAGTTTGTGCATTTAATCTCGATATTGTAATAGAGAATAGTACTGCTGCTAATAAGAAAACCTTATTTATTTTCATGTTGTTTTTTATTTACTTAATTGTATGAATCGGATAAGCGCATTTGTAATAAATGATTAGACATAGAAGGCAGTACTATTTCTTGTCCCAACCCAGATGGTTTTCTACTCATCTTCAATTCCAATACTGTAAGTATATATTTTTTCATGAATAGGTGTTTAAATTTTAGTTGTTTTAGGCGCAATCAACCCACTTATTTTTACACTGTTTTTTTTACCAAGCTCTGGACAAAGTATTTTATTTAAATGTTGTGAAATTAGGTGTTGGTCCCATTTCAAATACAAGATTACTACCATTCATTATTTGAGTATAAGTGATAAAAGGTTTATCAAGTCTTTTTCCATCCAACTTCAAAGACTGGACATACATATTCTCTTTGGAAAGGTTTTTAGCTACTATGGTAAAGTCTGTCATTTTACCATTATGTTTCAACTTTAAGTTAAATTCAGGAAATTGTGGAGCTCCAATTGCAAATACCTCTGTGCCTGGCGTCACAGGATAAAATCCCATTACACCAAAGACATACCAAGCGGACATCTGTCCACAGTCATCATTTCCATTGATGCCAAGAGGTGCATTCCTATAGTTCTCTTCGGAAGTATGTTTACGAATCAACTCCTGCGTTTTCCATGGTTGTCCGGCATAATTGAACAAATAGGCATAATGATGTCCAGGTTCGTTGTCATGACGATAATGATTGCCTTCAAAATTTTCATTCAATTTAGATGTGAAGGCTTCCTTTCCACCAAAAAGTTCAACAGAACCCTTAATATCATGCATAGCCCCGAACAAATACGTCCATCGCCCCCCTTCCGTGAAGCCCTCTTGGGTATTCTTGGCCCAATCGCCATTGAATAAACGAGCATTCATAAAACCAATTTCCTTATTGAATAAGTTCTTATAGTTCTTACTCCAATTCATTAAGCGACTATAGTCTTCTGTTCTTCCTAAATCCAGGGCCATTTGGGCAATTGCATAATCATCTATTCCAAATTCAATGGTCCGGGAGACTGCCTCCCTTGTCTTATCTGAGGGAACATATCCTAGTGAATGATAATATGTAAGTCCTCCCCTTGCCTCATATAGCTTGCCCTCATCCCGATCCCCCCAATGATTTTCAGTATCACGATACGGAGGATGCATGGCATCTTTTCGTATGGCCGCATAGGCCAATTCAATATCATAATCCTTAAATCCTTTAATGTATGCATCAGCAATTACGGCATCTGCATGGGTGCCAATCATAATATTGGAATATGTAGGATTAGGCCATTTTGGTAACCAACCACCTTCTTGGTACATCTGTAACAAGGATTGTATCATAGGATTTACACGCTCGGGTTGAGTAAAATGCAATAAAGGGTGGAGTGCCCTAAACGTATCCCAAAGAGAATAGTCATTGTAAGATACTCCTTCATGGACTTTGTCATCAAATGGACTATAATATCGTCCGTACTCTGAAAATTCCCTAGGGAATAACATGGTATGGAACAAGGCTGTATAAAAAATACTTTTCTGGTCTTCAGAAGCTCCCTTCACCTCCATACGGCTTAAATTATCTTGCCAAACGGTCCTTGTTTCATTTACCACCTCTTCAAAGTCCCAGTGTGGAATCTCATTTTTCAAATTTTTTCGGGCTTGTTCAACACTGATAAAAGATGTAGCTATCTTTAGCTTTACCTGTTCATTTTCTTTGGTTTTAAAACTAATGTATGCGCCCATACGAGCACCTTTCTGTTCTGTTCCCGAAACTGTTATTTGTGGTTCGTTACGAAAAGAATTCCAAGTGCCATACTCTTTGATTTCCCTATCAATCTGAATAACATAATATCCTTTAAAGTTGGGAATGTCCGGTCCCAAATGGGAAGACATGCGTTGCGGATTGTACCCTGTTATTTCTCCTTTTTCCACATCTACTTTCAGGTAACCCTGAAAGGGTTTTTTATTTTCAGTAATATTGATTCCTTGGATAATCATATGGGATTGATCCGACTTGGGGTAGGTAAATCTAAAGAAGCCCGTTCTTGAGGTTGCTGCAATTTCTCCCTTAATCTTTTGGCCGCTTGCATCCATGGTCACTGAATAATAATGGGGCTTGGAAACCTCATCATCATGTGAATACGAAAGTGCTCTTTCTTTAGGCAACAATTTTAAATCCCCTACTTGGGGCATTACGGAAACATAGCCATAATCACCCATCCAAACAGTAGGCTGGTGAGTGGCCATAAAGCCCATTACGGTCGTGTCCTCATACACATAAGGCATTCTACTGATTTTATTCTCACTCGTCTGTGCCACAAAATTGGTCATTGCAAATGGGGGTCCCACACAGGGCATGGTTCCACCACCATCGACACCCTCTTTAAATCCAGTTTCAGGAGTACCGATTAAAGGATTGACATAATCCACTGCCTCTTTTATTTGCGCTTCAATAGATGAGGATATTAAAAAGGAAATTGTGATGAATACACCTGTGGTAATCTGTTTTAGTTTCATGTTTTTTCAATTATTCAATGAACAACTTATCTGCAGGAATTATCTGTTTAGGAATCCCCGGACCTTTATAAAAAGCGTCTAACCATGCACCACCGGCTTGATTATGGTAATCTACCGTGATTTTGTGACGGCCAGATTCCAAGGAGATACTACCCATACGCTCAATAGTTCCATGGCCACCATCATTATCTACGAGCAAATTACCATCTATATAGAGCTTACTGCCATCATCCGAGTTTAGATAAAAGCGATATTCCCCGGCTCTATCTACTTGTATGAATGACACATATTGAATTCCGTATTGTTCACCCACCTCATTAATATTGTCTATTCTGAACTCATAGGTATTTCCGGTTTTCAAAGGTTTTAAAGATTCGAAAACAGGTAAGAATTTCCATTCTTTTTTACCTTCATAGTATTTGTATCGGATACCATTCTTGGAATCCTTTTTTACCAATCTATAAAAAGCTCTTGAAATATTACTTTCCTGATTGTCTCCTAAAAATGCTTTTGACGTTAATACCGTACTTTCAGATAACTTAAAAATACCACTATAAAGTGCTGAATTCTTGGTAGGCACTGATCCGTCCGTCGTATATCTGATTTCGGCATCTCCATTAACTTCCATCGTGACTTCAGCTTCTTTGTCAATGTATAAGCCACCAGCTGCATCATATAAATTTGGTTTGGGGTAAATAACTGGAGAAGCTATTAGAACCTTTTGGTTCTTGAGTTGTGGTTCTTGAGCCCCTTCAAAAGCTGAAATTACAGGCTTCCCTATCCAAGCGTAGGGTTGTTCTATTCCCAGTAGTTTAGCCGCAGTTGCCGCATTGTCATAGGTATAAACTTTATTTTTTATCAAGTAGCCCTTCTTAAATCCTTTTCCGTATAAAATAAATGGAATCTCAATTTCATCAATGGTCTCTCCTCCATGTCCAAAACCAATTCCTCCGTGATCAGCGGAAATGATGAAAGCGGTTTCCTCAAAAGTACCGGCATCCTTTGTCGCTTGAACGATTTGCCCAATAAGTTGGTCTACATGGGAAACCGCCTTATAAAAAGCTGGGGTTTTGTGTCCTAAACTGTGTCCAACATGATCTACATCATCAAAATGAATGAATAAGAAATCAGGTTTTTGGTCTTTTATGTATGTGGTTGCCTTTTCCAAGGTCAACTCATCCGTTTCTTGGGTCGAATCATAACTAAGCGCGCTCCTTTCAATCAGGCGACCAAAACCGCTCCAAGTATAAATCGCACCCATTTCCATATCTGGTCGTTGCTCTCGGGCAACTCCAAAAATTGTCGGAAATATTTCTTCTGATCCCTTAAGTACTGGGGGTAAGGAATGATCATCCCTTTCCCAACCGTTTGATGTTACCCCATGTTGTTCGGGGCCCGATCCCGAAACCATTGAAGCCCAATTGGTACTACTACTTGTGGGAAGAACTCCCCTTGCATTTAGGGTATATGCCCCGTTTGCCATCATATT
>RCND010000076.1_pt1 | contig 50498 bp, 36 predicted proteins | sample 2041351 | NCBI WGS metagenome assembly RCND01 (sample SAMN09708230, study PRJNA481090) | Marine sediment metagenome, whole genome shotgun sequencing project. | biome: marine sediment; feature: ocean; material: sediment; isolation source: Sewage treatment plant 12B marine sediment (STP12B) ... | reverse complement strand
GTATACCGTCCTATATTTGAATGAAGTCCACTTTTTTCTAAACGACGAAAAAAATGAAGATCTTTCCCATAAAAAACTTAAATACAAACTATTTGCATCCAAACAGGAAAAAATACCCTATTTGGGTAGGTTCAACCAATTAATATTATTTTTGCATCGCCTGCAATCAAAGTATTTTACGAGACTGGATTTAAAACAATTTCCCGAAGGATATAGATTGAACATAAAACGGATTTTACAATTTCTCTCAAAATTCGAGCTTCACAGATATGAAAACTCCTTTTTTTTTAATATCCACTCATATACAAGATCTAAAAAGCGTTTCAAACGGACAGGTCTCAAACTATTACATTGATTGTGAACTAATCGATGACAAACCGACTTTCACTTATAAATTGAAAAAAGGTTGGTCCAACATTAAAGTTGGAAGATTATTATTCGATAAAGAAGGGTTGAACAAGCTATTGAAGTAAATTGGGGCTTGAAGAAAGCTAAATATAAAAGTAGTTAGTGGTGGGGGGTATGGAGCGAACTGACTGTAGCGAAGTTATGCGGCAGCACTAAAATCTAAAATTGAATCTTCTAAGAGTTGCTGCTCACTAGCTGGAAACAAACAAACCCATCAGCCTGTGCCAAATTAATCAAATCGCCAGAATCGTTGCCTCGAACCAATTTGGCATACAGTCGGGCTTCTCGCTATCCGGTTTTTACTTGAAGAAAAAGCGTTAGTGTTGGGTGTCGTTGTAAGGGTTCCGCTAAAACAACGGTTTGCTTTTCAATAGCGGAGAATTGTACTGCAATACCATCCTTTTTAGAGCGGTTGAAAGGCAGATAGTCACTGCCGGCCTTGATATCTTCAGCAAGAATACAGCCTACACTCTCAAGCAGCGAAACAAGTTCGTTTCCAAATTTTAATAGGTGTTCGAGAACTTTTTTGTGTGCTTCTTCGAAGGAGATTATTTGGGTAATTTAAAAATGTACAATTTGAAAACCTCTCCGTCCGGCAGGCGGATTTGAAAATAGTTTTGTTTTCAAATCTTTTCTTGCCAACAGCCTCTTATTTACTCGTCTTTTTTCTCCAAAGCCAACTGCCCACAAAATAGGCCACTAAGGCAATCAAGAAGTATCTGAAATACGATACTGGTTCTCCCTCGCCATTTACGGTAGTGAAGATACGGTCCCAACGTGGACGCCATTTAAGAATTCCTTGATTGAAATTATCAACGCTCAGCCAGATAAATATCGGCGTACCCACGATATGGTTTTCGGGTACATAGCCCCATGCACGGCTGTCTTCTGAGTGGTCGCGGTTGTCGCCCATCATCCAATAGTAGTCTTGTTTGAAGGTGTATGAATCTGACACCTGTCCGTTCAACATAATTTGGTTTCCCGAGGCGCTCACCGTGTTGCCTTCGTACTCACGAATAATTTTTTTGTACAACGGCAAAGTTTCCACAGTAAGGGCAACAGTCTTTCCTTTTTCGGGAATATAGATAGGCCCCAATTGATCATAGTTCCATGGATAGCTGGGGTTTTGAGGAAAATTATTTCGTCCGGCCGCACCTTTTGTATCTGCCTCACGAACAACAGAATCAATCGAAGATTCTTTTTGTAACGCCGCTACCATTTCATCGGTAAGTGCGCCTCTACGAGACCTTGAAGTTTCTTCGGTAAGGGCCAAACGTTGATTTCGAATAACATTCATCGGAATACCGGTGGATTTCGAGTACAAAGCAATCTTTCCACCGTCTATTCTTTCCGTATAGATTAAGTATTTTTTTATGGCATCGAACTGGACTTGATTTATTGGACTGGAAATATACTTTCTGTCGAAGTCCATTACACCTATCTTCTGCAAAACCTTTGAAGACACCCCTTTGTTGGCATGAATCATATAATCGTACTGTGGTTTAGCCCTATCCGGAAGCACCAATTGCTTCCCATTGATATAGACATAGCCGTCGATAACGGCCAACGAATCCCCCGGAATACCTACACAACGTTTTACATAGTTTGATTTCTTGTCTATAGGCTTGTCAACACCGGCCTCTTTCTTGAAAAACTGACGCACCGTGTCGGCAGGCCAGCTAAAAACAACAATATCATTACGGTCTACTTTGGTAAAACCGGGCAATCGGAAATAGGGGAGTTGCGGTTTGCTTAGATATGATTTCACACCCGCTAATGGCAACGTGTCATGTACCATTGGTGCGGCAACAGTCGTCATGGGAGTTCTTGCCCCATAATGGAATTTACTTACGAACAATAAATCACCAACACGCAATGTTCTTTCCAATGAAGGTGTCGGAATCACGTAGGGCTGAATAAAATAGGTGTGTACCAAAGTTGCCGCTATCACAGCAAATGCTATAGAACTGACCCATTCACCCATAGCTGTTCTTGGGTGCAAACTACGGTCTTCTACGTATTTAACATCGAGAGCATAGTTCACGTAATAGACATAAAAACCGAAGGTGAGAACGACCAACCACGTTTCCAGAAGGCTACTTCGGCCGAAACTTCGTATGGTCTCGATCCAAAGAATGGGAAACATCAAAAGGTTGATAATTGGAATAAAGAGGAGAATAGTCCACCAAGTAGGGCGATTAATGATTTTCATCAAAACGATGGCATTATAAATGGGAATAGCAGCTTCCCATGCCTTTCTACCGGCTTTCACGTACAGTTTCCAAGTTCCTAAAAAATGGATGATTTGAATAATCAGAATAAATAATAGCCACTGTGTTACGTTCATTTGTTTGTCTTAATGATATTGGTATACTGCAAATAAGCTTAAATCTCGCGAAAATATTGCCTCCGTTAACCTAGGTTTAACACATCTTTCATAGTAAAAACCCCTGTTTTTCCAACTATCCACTCGGCGGCTATCACAGCACCAAGGGCAAAGCCTTCCCTGTTATGCGCGGTATGTTTTATTTCGATGCTATCGACCTCGCTACTATACTCAACAGTGTGCGTACCTGGCGTGTTGCCTATTCTTTTTGAAGCAATTGGGAATTCTCCGTCTGATGCATGAGCCAACTTCCAAGCTTTGTGGTCACTGTTTTCGATAATGCCTTCGGCAAGTGTAATTGCAGTTCCACTGGGCGCGTCCAATTTTTGGGTATGGTGTATCTCTTCCATGGAAATTTCGTATTGGTTCAGATTACGCATCATTTTTGCCAAATACCGGTTCAGTTCAAAAAATACGTTTACGCCCAAGCTAAAGTTCGATGCATAAATAAAAGCTCCTTTTTCTTGCTGGCATAGGGCTATGGCCTCATCGTAGTTTTCGAGCCATCCGGTAGTACCCGATATAACGGGTACACCATGCTCAAAACATTTGGTAATGTTCCCAAAGGCGGCTTCGGGCATGCTAAAATCGATGGCAACATCCATATTCGAGAAATCAATGGTCTCGGTATCCAAATCGATTTTGGCTACTATAGTGTGATTTCTACTCTGGGCGATCTGTTCGATCATTCGCCCCATTTTTCCGTATCCGAATAATGCTATGTTCATGGATATGCTATTTTTATTGTCATTACGGCCCTTCGACCCTGCTCATGATAAACTCCGGCAGCAATCTGTCCGGGTTATTAGGTTGTTCAGGTATCGAGTTATTGTGTTTATAAGTTTATCGGTTTGTGAGTTGATAAAATCTACGGAATCTTTTCCTCGATTACTGATTACTGATTACTGATTACTGATTACTAGAATTTTATCACCACCGCCATTCCATAATTTGGGCTATTGGTTATGGGGTCGAGGCCTATAAACGGTTCCATATCAAAACTCAAATCATCATCAACGTTGAACTGCTTTAAATGGGCATCTACGTTAGCATCTACTATATTCAGGGCATATAGCGCAATAGTGAGCAATAATAAAAGGTCTCGGTCCCGTTGAAACTTTTCTTGTTCGTTTTGTAGATCTTCCAAATCTATAAGTGGGCCGGTACCAGTACCAAAAGGGTCATAAAATTCATCGTCTGTAAAACCTGCTAATCTTCTTTTAAAAGCGGTTCGTACACGGTCGTAACGCTGATCGTTCCATATATAGCCATAAATGGACGCCCCGATGGCTCCATAAACGATAGGAACTTTCCAATAGCGTTTGTTGTAGATTTGCCCAAGCCCTGGGAATGCGGCGGAATAAAAAGCCGCTTTACTCGGTGCTAATGGATTGATGCCTACTTTTTTCGACTTTAATGTGTCAATAACGACAATGCCTTCTTGTTTCAAATCTATCTGAAGGGAATCGACCTCTTGATTTTGAGGAACTTCTTCTTGGGCCTTAATGACCATCGCAAAAAGTCCGAAAAAAAATAATGTAACTAGGGATTTACTCACCTAAGATCAATTTTTTGATTCGTTTAAACTCTTCCTTGGAGTGGAACGGGATTGTTATTTTTCCGCTGCCCTTTTCGGAAGCCGAGATAGCAACCTTAACGGAAAGATGGTTGGTGAATTCTTCAATGTTTCCTTGTGCAAATTCGGGAGTTTTGTTTACTGTTTTCAAGCTTTTTTCGATGTCAGAACCCTGATGATAGGCTTTGACTGCACGTTCGGTTTCACGAACCGAGAGGTTTTGACCGACGATTTTTTCATAAAGTGAGATCTGGTCTGCTTTTTTGTCGATGTTTACCAAAGCTCGGCCGTGCCCCATACTAAGAAATCCGTCGCGGATACCGGTTTGTATAATTGGATCTAACCGCAGCAATCGCATATAGTTGGTTATAGTAGAGCGCTTTTTGCCCACGCGATTACTCAGTTTTTCTTGAGTCAATTGAATTTCATCAATCAGTCGTTGGTAAGAAAGTGCAATCTCAATAGGATCCAGATCTTGGCGCTGGATGTTTTCCACCAAGGCCATTTCTAATGACTCTTGATCATTGGCGATACGAATGTAAGCCGGAATCGTTTTCAGGCCAACCAAGCGCGATGCGCGATAGCGACGTTCTCCTGAAACAAGCTGGAATTTGTTGAAATCAAGCTTTCGTACTGTGATGGGCTGAATAACACCAAGTTCCCTTATGGATGTAGCCAATTCATGAAGTGCTTCATCGTTAAAGTTAGAACGTGGTTGAAATGGGTTTACTTCAATGGCTTCGACATCCAATTCGACAATATTACCAACAACTTTGTCGGCATTCTTATCTGCCGCGGATTGAATATCGTTCTCCGGGTCTTTTAAAAGAGCAGAAAGTCCCCGACCTAAAGCCTGTTTTTTAGTTGCTCTCGCCATTAGGCTATCTCTTTGTTTTTCTTTACAACCTCATTGGCCAAGTTCAGATAGTTGGCCGCACCTTTACTGCTCGCATCATATTTGATAATGCTTTCACCATAACTAGGCGCTTCACTGAGGCGCACGTTGCGCTGTATAATAGTATCGAATACCATATCGGCAAAATGTTTGCGTACCTCTTCAACCACTTGGTTCGACAGCCGTAATCTAGAATCGTACATCGTTAACAACATGCCTTCGATATCTAAATCGGGATTATGAATTTTCTGAATGCTTTTTATGGTGTTCAAGAGTTTACCGAGGCCTTCAAGTGCAAAATACTCGCATTGTATCGGAATGATTACCGCATCAGCGGCAGTTAATGCATTTAAAGTTAATAGGCCCAATGATGGTGCGCAATCGATAAGAATGTAGTCATAAGTATCGCGCAAATGGGATATCGCCTTTTTCATCATGTATTCCCGCTCGTCTTTATCTACCAGTTCGATTTCAATGGCGACTAGATCGATATGCGCGGGGATAAGATCTAAGTTAGGGGAATCGGTGGCAATAATAGTTTCTTGTGCCGTCTTGGTATGCTCCAGTAATTGGTACGTACCAAATTCTACATTTTCAACCTCTATGCCCAAGCCTGAAGTCGCGTTCGCCTGCGGGTCTGCATCGATTAAGAGCACCTTCTTTTCCAATACACCGAGAGAAGCGGCTAAATTAATCGTTGTAGTGGTTTTTCCTACCCCTCCCTTTTGATTTGCAATAGCAATTATCTTGCCCATTATCCGTCTAGATTAGGGGTAAAAATACGATTATTTACGATGCCATTGAAACCATTTTGTTAACACCAAGTGAATAACTATCCTAATCTGCGTTAAAGTTCGTTAAGGCGGAGGAAATGAAGTTAAGGTTAAAGTGTGAAGGGCAAAATAGGCTTATAATTGAAGAATATTATTTTTTTAACGCGTATTACTCATGGCCTAATCCTTATTCTTTAGCTTCAAACTATCCTCGTACTCTATCAAGTATATTTCTTCGTTTTTTTTCTTGAGATAATAGTGTTCACGGGCGAATTTTTCAAGCTCTTCCGGGTCTGATAGCTTTTCAAGAATTTTCTTGTCGTTTGCAATTTCTTCTCTCAGAAATTCCTGTTGCTTTTCGAGCTTATTGATCTGTTTCTTGAGTTCTAAGTGTATGAGCAATGAGTTGGTGTCGAAAAATAGCATCCAAATCACAAAAGCGGTAAGCACCAGAATGTACATGTTTGTGAGTAGACTGAACCATTTTTTCTTTCTCAAATCCTTTAAACCCATTTTTCCTAAACTAATTTTTCACTGATGATCGTGCGTACAATATCAACAGCAACTGTATTGTATTTATTGTTTGGAATGATGATATCTGCGTATTCCTTACTTGGTTCAATGAACTGCAAGTGCATAGGTTTGATGTTTGTTTGGTATTTTTCAAGGGTTTCGTCAAGGTTCCAGCCCCTTTCGTTAACGTCTCTTTTTAACCTTCGAATAAGTCGCTCGTCGGAATCGGCATGCACAAAAATCTTGATGTCCATCATTTTGCGGATATTGGCATTCGTCAGAATCAAGATGCCTTCAACGATAAGCACTTTTGTCGGTTGTACAACGACCGTTTTGGCAGTACGGTTACACTCCAAAAACGAATATACCGGCTGTTTGATAGAATTTCCTTCTTTCAAAAGTTTGAGGTGCTGCTCCAACAAATCAAAATCAATAGATTGCGGATGGTCAAAATTTGTCTTACGCCTTTCCTCTAAAGATAAATGAGAAAGGTTGTTATAATAGGAATCCTGTGAAATAACGCCAACTTCTCCAACGGGAAGTTCATTGATAATTTGGTTGACGACTGTTGTTTTTCCGCAGCCTGTACCTCCGGCAATTCCTATAATCAACATTCTTCTCAATTTTCATCAAAAATACATATTTGAATGAGAACCTAGACTGCTTCGCTTCTAGAAACGAGAGACAAGACTAAATTTAGATATAGATTGTTAAACTTTGGTCAATAGCAGAAGAGATTGAATCGAGAAACTGACTACGCAAAAATTCATATTGATTTTTTGTCTTTTTTCTTGGTTCTTTCCTCTCGTTTCTGATTATATATTTTATAGTCAGAGGGCACAATAATCTTTTCAATTCCATGTCAGTTACCAATCCCTATCCCTATTTTTGCGCAATGCAAAACGAAAATGTAAAACCCAATTTCGAGTTTATAGCGTTGATGGCCTCTTTGATGTCAATCGTTGCCTTGGCTATCGACGCGCTATTGCCCGCTATTTCGCAGATCGGGATATCGATAAATAGTTTGGATCCAACTGAAAACCAGCTATTGATTACCATGATTTTTTTGGGTCTTGGGGTTGGGCAATTATTTTTTGGGCCGCTATCGGATAGTTTTGGGCGTAAACCTATCGTCTATGCCGGATTTGTTCTCTTTGCAGTAGCAAGTGCTATTTGTGTTCTTGCGACCTCGTTGGAAATTATGATTGCGGGAAGGATTCTGCAAGGTGTTGGACTTTCCGCACCGCGAACCATTGCCATTTCGATTATTCGAGATACGTACAAAGGCGATTATATGGCCAAGATTATGTCTTTCGTTACCGCTTTTTTTATTTTGGTGCCTGTGGTTGCTCCTGCGATCGGAAAATGGATTATGGATGCTTTTGGTTGGGAAGCCATATTCTATGTACAATTGTTCTTCGGATTGGTGGTCTGTATTTGGTTCTGGAAACGGCAGGTAGAGACTTTGAAACCACAATATAAAGTGCCTTTTTCCGGTCGAGTATTTATAAGTGGTTTGAAGGAGTTCTTAAAATTCAAGGAAACCATCGCCTTTACCTTTACGTCAGGATTCGTTACCGGGGCATTCTTAGTGTATTTAAGTGCCTCTCAGCATGTTTTCGAGGATCAATACGGATTGGCAGAGTCCTTTCCCTATATTTTTGCGGGATTGGCCGTGTCTGTTGGCCTCTCGACCTTTTTAAACGGTACACTGGTGCTTCGTTTCGGAATGCGTAGGTTGGCCCTGATGGCCATTACCGCTTTCACCATCATCGCAATGGCGTACGTGGTTTTATTTTTGAACCAGCCAAACCCAAGTGTTATAGTTTTGGTTGCCTTTTTGTTCGTTCAGTTTTTCTGTTTAGGCTTTTTATGGGGCAATTTTCGTTCTATCGCCATGGAACCTATCGGTCATATTGCAGGTATCGGAGCGGCCATAAATGGTTTCGTATCTACCGTTCTTGCTGTACCTATTGCCAACTACATAGGTGGTTTTGTACAAGAGACAGTTTGGCCCATGTTCGTGGGCCTGGCTATCTGCGGCTTACTTTCGTTGGGAATAATGTTGTTGGTACGCAAGCCTAGAATGATTGCGCGTAAAGCGATTCGCTAGCATCAATCCTCACTAGTCTGGCACAATTTGTCTATAACACATTCTCCATAATCTCTTTGACCACCTCAGGGTTCAATAGTGTACTGGTATCGCCGAGATTAGAGGTGTCCTTTGAAGCGATTTTACGAAGTATACGCCGCATAATTTTTCCGCTGCGGGTTTTCGGTAGTCCTGATACAAATTGAATTTTATCCAATTTGGCGATAGGGCCTATCTGTTCGGTAATCTGCTGATTGATTTCTTTTATGAGGTTTTCCCGGTTTCTGCTTTCCCCCACTTCCTTTAAAATCACATAGCCATAAAGTGCGTTTCCTTTTATATCATGTGGAAAACCTACAATCGCACTTTCCGCTACGGCAGGATGTTCGTTGATGGCATCTTCGATAGGGGCCGTGCCCAGATTATGCCCAGACACGATAATCACGTCATCTACACGCCCGGTAATCCTATAATAGCCAACGGCATCCCTTAATGCACCATCCCCTGTAAAGTACATGTCTTTGTATGCCGAAAAATAGGTTTCTCGATAGCGATCATGATTGCCCCAAATGGTTCGGGCAATAGAAGGCCATGGGAATTTGATGCACAATCGCCCAGAAACTTGATTGCCTCTGATTTCCTTTCCCTCTTCGTCCATTAATGCTGGTTGTACCCCTATAAACGGTAAGGTGGCATACGTTGGGGTGGTCGGGGTTACGTACGGAATAGGAGTAATCATAATGCCTCCCGTTTCCGTTTGCCACCAGGTATCTATTATGGGGCTATTGTTTTTACCCACATTATTGTTGTACCAATGCCAAGCTTCCTCATTGATAGGCTCGCCTACCGAGCCCAAAACCTTTAATGAAGAGAGGTCGTATTTGTTTACAAATTCAAGATTTTCTTTGGCCAGAGCTCGAATCGCCGTCGGTGCCGTATAAAATTGGCTCACCTTATGCTTTTCAACGACTTCCCAAAAACGTCCGTAATCGGGGTAGGAGGGAACGCCTTCGAACATTACTGTAGTCGCCCCGTTTGCCAATGGGCCGTAAACGATGTAAGAATGTCCCGTTATCCATCCGATATCAGCGGTACACCAATAGATATCTTCTTCTTTGTATTGAAACGCATTTTTGAAGGTGTAGGCCGTATAGACCATATAGCCAGCTGTTGTATGTACCATGCCTTTTGGCTTTCCGGTTGAACCGGAAGTATATAGGATAAACAATGGATCTTCGGCATCCATTATTTCGGCGTCGCAGTCGGCATAGGCATTATCTAATAGCGGTTGTAACCATTTGTCACGGCCTTTTTTCATATCGATATCGCTATTGATGCGCTTGGCCACCAACACGCTTTCTACACCGAGGCAATCTTCCAATGCTTTGTCAACAATACCTTTGAGGTCTATGGACTTCGCACCACGATATGAACCGTCAGATGTCAAAACAACTTTACAATCGGAATCATTAATACGAGTGGAAAGTGCGTTGGCCGAGAAGCCCGCAAATACCACGGAGTGTATAGCCCCAATACGTGCACAGGCCAAAAGAGAAATAGCGAGTTCTGGGATCATTGGTAAATAAATGCAGACACGATCCCCTTTTTTAATGCCATGGTCTTTCAAAACATTTGCCATTCGGCAGACCCGTTCGTGCAATTGTCGATATGTAATGTGTTCGGCTTCTTCCTTTGGGTCGTTAGGTTCAAAAAGAATTGCTGTTTTATTGCCGCGCGTTGGCAAATGTCGATCAAGACAGTTTTCGGTGATGTTAAGTTTTGCACCTTCGAACCATTTGATTTCCGGTTTTGAGAAATCCCAATTCAGAACATTGTCCCATTTTTTTCGCCATATAAAATGTTCTTCGGCAATTTCTTCCCAAAAACCTTCCGGGTTGCGAACGGACTTTCGATAGACCTGATAGTACTCCTCTAAATGTTTGATGTGATAGTTGCTCATATTGCCTTGAATTCTTTTTGTTATGATAGGAATTACGGTGAAGCACACCTCTAAATTGCAATCCTCTTCGTCGTGCCTCCTTGTCGGTTGCAAGTCAAGGGGGCATTCAATGATTAAAAATAGTTAAAAATTAATGATTTGAAGCCTCACCCGCCCCGATAGGAATCCGAATATCCTCAACGATTTCCTGTACACTTTCAGGTGGGTCAGGCGTAAATTGCATAATAACTATGGATACGATGAAGTTGACCAACATCGCTACACTGCCAAAACCCTCTGGCGAAATACCGAACCACCAATCTTTTTCTAATCCCGCAACCGCTTCTTTTCCTCCGTCGAAAATTCCGAACTTGAATTTAAGCATATAAAAAAGCATCAACGAAATACCTACAACCATACCAGCGATGGCTCCTTCTTTGTTCATTTTTTTGTAAAATATTCCGAGTACTATGGCAGGAAAAAACGAAGCAGCTGCTAAGCCAAAGGCTAAAGCAACTACCGCTGCCACAAAGCCTGGTGGGTCAATACCAAAATAGCCTGCGATTACTACCGCTACAGTTGCGGCGCCTCTTGCAGCCCAAAGCTCACCTTTTTCCGAAATATTGGGTTTTAGTATCTTCTTAATTAAATCATGTGAAATGGAAGAAGAAATCACCAATAAAAGGCCAGCAGCGGTTGAAAGTGCGGCAGCTAAACTACCAGCAGCTACTAATGCAATTACCCATGCTGGAAGATTGGCGATTTCAGGGTTGGCCAATACCATAATATCCCTATCAACGGTAAGTTCATTTAAATTCGCATCGGCTACATATTGAATTTTACCATCTCCATTTTTATCATCGAAAGCGATAAGTTCTGTCTTTTCCCACGTTGAGAACCACTCGGGCATATCTGAATAAGGTTGACCACTTACCGTATTTATCATATTCGTTCTAGCAAATACCGCTACGGCAGGTGCTGTGGTGTATAATATGGCGATAAGTAATAATGCCCACCCAGCTGATTTACGAGCGTCTTTAACTCTTTTAACGGTGAAAAAACGAACGATTACATGGGGTAATCCTGCCGTACCTACCATTAATGCCAATGTAATGGCAAAAATATCGATCATCGATTTAGAACCGTTGGTATATTCATCAAAACCAAGTTCAGTGGAGAGTCCGTCTAATTTATCCAACAAAAATGTTCCAGAACCATCGTTCAATGTGGAACCCATACCCAATTGTGGAATAGGATTTCCGGTCATTTGAATGGAAATGAAAATCGCAGGAACCATAAAAGCAAAAATCAGAACGCAATACTGCGCTACCTGTGTATAGGTAATTCCTTTCATCCCTCCCAGGACAGCATAAAACAGGACGATAATCATTCCTATGATTACTCCAGTATTAATATCAACTTCTAGAAAACGAGAAAATACCAATCCCACACCACGCATTTGTCCAGCTACATAGGTAAAAGAAACGAGCAAAGCACATATTACGGCAACAATCCGAGCCGTATTCGAGTAGTACCTATCCCCAATAAAATCAGGTACTGTGAACTTTCCGAATTTACGCAGGTAGGGTGCAAGTAGCAATGCCAAGAGCACATAGCCTCCCGTCCATCCCATTAAATATACAGAGCCGTCATAACCCGCAAAGGCAATGATTCCGGCCATGGAAATAAAAGATGCGGCGGACATCCAATCCGCTGCGGTCGCCATTCCGTTCGCCAGAGGAGAAACACCCCCCCCAGCAACATAAAATTCTTTTGTAGAGCCAGCTCTCGACCAAATAGCAATACCGATGTAAAGGGTAAAAGTGATTCCGACTAAAATATAGGTCCAAGTTTGAACGGTCATGTATAGTATTTTTATTTTCATTCCCGAGAAGTCGAGAATCTGTTGGTTGTTTAGTTATTTATTGGATACTGGATGTGTCTCATTCATCATACCCGTACTTCTTATCGAGTTTATTCATCAATCTCACATAAACAAAAATCAAAATGACAAATACATAAATTGAACCTTGCTGGGCGAACCAAAAGCCGAGTTTGAAACCTCCTATTTGAATGGTGTCCAAGGCATCTTTAAAAAGGATTCCTGCCCCATAAGAGACTGCGAACCAAATTGCAAGAAGAATAAATAGATATCTTACGTTTTCTTTCCAGTATGCGGAGGCGTTCTTTTGTTTTTCTGACATTTGTTAATCGTGTTAAATATGTTGTGGAAGATACTCATTTGTTATGAAAACCGAAATAAGAACGATCAACTTGGTAAATAAACCACACCGCTTGAAGAGTCTGATTTTGCACCGGTTACCGAACTCAAGACATTGGTTTTAATTTCCAGTCGAAGTATGGCCATAAGTGCAAAGACCAAGGCTTCTTTAAATTCAATCAATTGTTTTGAGGGTACTATTACTTTCGTCGCGCCTCCCAATTTTTCTTGTAAAGTGTTTATGAGAAAATTGTTCAACGCCCCACCACCGGTTATAAATACTAAGCTGTCGCTAGAGGTTAAATTTTGCTTTATTTGGATGGCCACTTGTTCGGTGATGTGATCGATGCTTGTGCGTAAAAGGTTCGCCATGCTATCTTGTGTACTATCTACAATTGGAATTACTTTGTCTACAAACCACTCATAACCAATTGATTTCGGAAAGGGGAGTCTATAGTATGCCAACCCATTAAGCTTATTTAGCATTTCTGAATTCACTTTTCCGCTTTGGGCAAGTTCCCCGCCTTTGTCAAAGTCGAGACCGTTTTTTCTTGTGATATGGTTAAGTATCATGTTTGCTAATCCGATGTCGAAGGCATTGCGTTTACCATTTCTATCAAAAGAGACATTGCTGATTCCCCCAAGGTTCAAACAGAAATCATAGTCGCCAAAAAATAAGCGGTCGCCAATAGGAACCAAAGGGGCCCCCTGGCCACCCAATGCAACGTCGTTGGTTCGGAAATCACAAACTACCTTTTGCCCACAAGCGTTTGCCAAATGTTGCCCGGAACCGATTTGAAATGTCAGTCCTTTTTCGGGTTGGTGGTGTGCAGTATGGCCGTGACTGGCAATATAGTCTACTTCTAAACCATTTTTCTCGATAAAAGTTTTGGCTTGTTCCCCCAACCACATACCATATGTATTATGGAATTTTAGCAATTCATCAGCCGGAAGAAAAATAGAATCCTTTAATTTGGTCTGCATTTCGGAAGAATAAGAAATGCTCTTGGTCTGTTTAATTTCGAATTTCCAACTATTTTCTTCTTGCCAAATATGACAAAAGGCGAGATCAAGGCCATCTAAAGAAGTGCCTGACATGAGCCCAATGATTTTATGAATTTTCATAGTTCTTAAATGCTTACCGAGAGTTTTCCTTTCGCTTTCAATTTTCTTAAAAAATGCGATGCGGCTACTTCTTGAAATACTTTAAAATGCTGATAAACAATAATTGTAGCTTTAGTATTTTTTGAGTCGATATGGTTCAATACGTATGGATTCCCGAAGAGGTACAGAACCACATTTTTTGTTTTGATCAGTGTGTTTATGGTCTCAAGCTCTTTAGTGGAAAACCCGAAATTATCAGATGGTTTTATTTGTGGAGGAAAGAGGGCCAACAGTATGTTTTGTGCATTGGTTGAAATTTTATCTCCTAAAGTATTCGAATTAAACCTCTTGTTTTTTAAGATAGTTTTAAAAAATTGATTTTCAATAGTATGTAAATTTTCAACAGGTATATAAACATCTTCAGTAAATTCGGAAATATCAATTTCTGAACCCTTAAACAGCGTTAGGCTTTGCTCGGCTATTTTTTTATTTAATTCATGCGGAGTTGTTAGTTTTAAACCTGCCTCGCCTGTAAGCAGGCTCGAACTTGAAACCTTTGATTGCATCGCTTTTTCCTTGAGCTTCCAGACGCGTTCAAAACTTTCTTCGATTTGCTTTTCGGATGCGTTTTCAAGAATACTAGTAATACCTTCTTCGGTGTGTTCGGCAAAACATAAAACATCGTTACCGGCATCAAAAGCAAGCCATTCTAAATTGCCTTTTGTGGGATAGTTTTTCGAGACGGCGTGCATGTTCAATGCGTCGGAAATAACCACTCCCTTGAACCTCATTTCATTACGTAGCACTCCTTTGATGATATCTTTGGAAATGCTTGACGAAATGGTTTTTCCGTTAGCTAGTGAAGGAACAGACAGATGGCCCGCCATTACCGAATCCACTCCTTCATCAATTAGTTTTTGAAACGGGTATAGTTCGTTTTCAAGCAATTCATGTTTTGACTTATCGATCAGCGGAAGCCCTAAATGCGAATCCGTAGCCGTATCGCCGTGACCCGGAAAGTGTTTGATGCTCGTCAAAACACCTTCACTTTGCGTGCCTTTAACATAGGCGTTCGCCTTTTCGGCAACGATATCTCTTTGTTCCCCAAAAGAGCGATATCCGATTACGGGATTGTTCGGATTATTATTGATATCGACACAGGGAGACAGATTCCAATTGATGCCTGCGGCTTTGCAATCTCTTGCGATATTTTGTCCAACCGCAAAAACCAAATCAGTATTGCCTTGAATTGCACCCAAAGTTATTGCGTAAGGGTATTGTGGTGTGTTTTCAATGCGCATGGCCAATCCCCATTCTGCATCGATAGCTATTAGCAGCGGATATTTAGCCACTTCCTGATAGCGCTGAATCAGTGCCTTAAGCGTGTCAAAACTATTTTCGTGATAGATGACTTTCTTTTCTACATGTCCAGCAGGTAGGTTTTCTTCGTAATTGGTTGCTGCACTTGCCCTAGAGTGAAAAAAACAAAGTGCACCAACACCTTGTTCTTGAATCAATAGTTCGAGTCGTCGTATTTCTTCCTCGGTATCGTTAATAAAGGCCGCGGGCATAAAGAGTTGACCCACTTTTTCCTTCAAAGAAAGGCTTTTTTTCGCCACGTGATACTTAAGCATTTTGTTCATCTTTCTCTTTTGCTTTGCCGAAATCAGCAGGATATTTAATATATCTAAGTATAAAAAATGCCGGTAAGGCGGCGAATACTACCCAAATGAAGAAACCGTCATAGCCCAACCATTCTTGCATAAAACCACTGATAAGTCCTGGTAACATCATTCCCAAAGCCATAAAACCTGTTGCTAATGCGTAATGAGAGGTTTTTGAATTTCCTTCGGCAACATAAATCAAGTAGACCATAAAACCTGCAATGCCAAAACCATAACCAAATTGTTCTACAATGACGGTTCCCGTGACCGCCCATGCTGCGGTAGTTCCTGTAATTGCTAACAATGCGTAAAGTGCGTTCGGAGCATTAAGTGATATTAACATGGGTAACATCCATTTTTTTAACCCCTGTCGTGAGATTAATATTCCGCCTAGAATGCCTCCGATCGTTAAAAAGACAACCCCAATTGTTCCGTAAATGGTACCAACTTCTGATGTGCTATACCCTAGTCCACCAACAGACGTAGGGTCTAACAGGAAAGGGGATGCCATTTTCACCAATTGCGATTCGCCTAATCTGAAGAACAAGATAAATGTTATGGCCATGCCCATACCAGGTTTTTTGAAGAATGAAACAAAAACTTCCAAAAAGCCCTTTGGCTTTTCAAGTACTATGGCCTGCGAGCTTTCGAATTTTGGTGTAACAAAAAAGTTTGATAGCGTCATGAGCAACATCAGTGCACCTGCGCATAGCATAGTATAAGACCAAGCTTTTGTATTATCACCATATTTATTTTCTAAAAAGCCTGCTAACACTACTAATAAACCTTGCCCTGTTACACTAGCTAGTTTATAAAACACACTTCGCATTCCAACAAAAAATGATTGCTTGTCTTCTGTTAGACCAATCATATAATAGCCGTCGGTTGCAATATCATTTGTGGCCGAGGCAAAAGCAACCATCCAGAAGCAAGCTAGGCTGGTGACAAAAAAAAAATTCGTTGGCAAAGTCAGTCCTATGGCCAAAAGCGCTACGGAGGCGAGTAATTGCATCCCTAAAAACCAATTGCGTTTTGTGCTTTTTATATCAACGAATGGACTCCACAACGGTTTTAAGACCCAGGGCAAGTATAAGAGGCTAGTATATAAACCTAAATCAGAGTTACTAAACCCTAATCTTTTGTACATAATAACAGACACGGTCACCACAAGTGCATAAGGTAGCCCCTGTGCAAAATAAAGTGTAGGCACCCAAGCCCAAGCCCATTTGTTTTTTTGGATCATATCAGTTGGTTTGTTTTAAATGTATGATTTTCGGTTCACTTTCATGTCCAAATTTGTCTATAAAAATGATTGCGATATGATTTTTGTTTTTAATTAGCTTCGCTTCTAAGTCAATTTGGTTTCCTTTTTTTAAAAAAGTTTTGGTCAATAGTTTCTTAATGGGATATGCTGCCTTATTATTTTTTCCAGAAGGATAAACCATTGCGTAACGCATCCCTTTTAAATCATTGAATTTCAAGCGAATATTTTTTTCGATAGTCTGAATGGATTCGAGCTTGATTTCGGGGCTACCGGTTACTTCAGCAAATGGGGAAATAGGAGACAAGGCCTTACGTTTGTAGTATTTCTTTTTAAGGTATTTCACCACATCAGCATTGTTCTGCATTAAACTTTTAGCACTGAAGAACACGTTACCGGTAACGGCTTCGCTGTTTCTAGACAACGTCAATTGGTTGGGAAGCTCTTTTTTCTTATCCCAAGCCTTATCACTATTGCTTCTAATTTTATATGGTCCATTACCAATATAGAGATTGGTGTTTTTGCTATTGGCTGCCCACCAATCTAAAATTTTTTGATGGGAAGCTACTTCAAGATCTATACTCCAATATACTTGGGGCACGATATAATCTAGCCACTCTTCTTCCATCCATAGTAAAGGATCCGCATAAAGGTTTTCATAAATAGTCTGGCCTGCTTTTGTATCGGAACCTTTGGGATCGGTCGATTTGTTTTTCCAGACCCCGAACGGACTCACTCCGAATTGTACCCATGGTTTTCTTGCCTTAATAGTTTGAAAACTATTTTTTATCAGGGAATCCATGTTGCTACGTCGCCAATTATCTAAAGATTGCTCGGGGAGTCTGTAATAGTTGTAGGTCAGGGAATCGTGAAAGACTTCATCTTTGATAGTATATGGGTAAAAATAATCATCAAAATGAATTGCATCGACATCGTAATTTGCCACGATTTCGTCGATAACCGAAACCATGCGTTGTCGTACTTCGGGCAATCCAGGGTTGTAATAGTATTTTTTGCCATATTTTAGCATCCATTCGGGGTGAAGGTTAAAATCATGAACGGGGCTCAATATTTCGGTTTTCAGGTCAAAGGTTGCTCGGTAAGGATTTAGCCAAGCATGAAATTCCATTCCCCGTTCATGGGTTTCATCTATCATCCACTTTAAAAGACTTTCCTCGGTATTCGGTGCTTTGCCTTCTTCTCCTGTCAAAAATCGAGACCAAGGGGCATATTCCGAATCATAAAAAGCATCACCGGCCGTTCGAATTTGCACGATGGCCGCATTGAAGTTCAAATCTTGATAAAAGTTTAAGATTTTTAGGTAATCTGTCTTTTGTTTTTCTATGCCATCGTTACCATTTTTAGGCCAATCGATGTTGACTACGGTAGCGACCCAAAAACCTCTGAATTCTGTTTTCGGCTGGGGAACAGATTTGAAGATACTGCATGACATTAAGCTGAGAAGAACCAGTACGCAAATACTCTTTATCATGGGTTGCAAAAATGAAATACTAATTTTTAGGGACCATCCAAATCGGTTTTATTTTTGAGTCATGGTCTTCACCAATGATATTTTTATAGAGGTCTGGTCTTCTAGCGTTTTTATATCTCCACCCCCCTGATAATGTTATCTTGTCTTTGGTGATTTTTGAAATTGTAATCTCATCTTCAAAGCTTTTTATTTCTGTCAATACTTCACCATAAGGGTCGATAATCATAGAGTTTCCATTCTTTAAGTGTTCTCCATCATAACCAATTGGATTCGTAAATGCATAGTATACCCCATTGTCGTAAGCTCTCGCCGGTAGCCATCTCATAAGCCATCTTCTTCCCTTTGGGCCATCAAATTCCAAACGTAAGGATACTGGGTCGTTTTTTCGGTTCTGCCAAAACTTATCGTCTACATAATCTCTTCCGGGCATTGCAGATGGGGTGCATCCTGTTACATGTGGGGCAAAAATGATTTCAGCTCCTAATAGTGAAGTTGCACGCACGTTTTCAATAACATTATTGTCATAGCAGATTAAAATTCCGCATTTCCAGCCTAACAGGTCAAAAATCACATATTCATTTCCAGGAGACATGTACTGGCTAATAAAGGGGTGTAATTTGCGGTATTTGGCCCTTAATCCATCTTTTGTAACACAAATGTATGTATTGAAAATACTACCATTTTCTATTTCGACTAAACCAGCTAGAATAGCGATGTCATATTTTCTTGAAATTTGTATTAAATTTTGAGTGCTTTCTCCATCTGGAACATTTTCAGCAAGTTCGGTAAGCTCCAAAAGCGAAAGTTCTTTGGTGTAGGTGTAAGCAGTAATGCTCATTTCATGAAAGCTAATTACATTGGCTCCTTCTAATTTCGCTTTTTTAGTTAATCTTTCAATTACCGATACGTTATATGATTTATCACCATCTTTCGGACTGAACTGCGCTACTGCTATATTCATTTAACTTGAATTATTGTCTACTACAAGAATCTATTTTTAAAACAGGCCTTTAAAAATCGTTTTTCGAATTTTTAGTCGAACTTGTAACGAACAAACGCTTCCATAGCCGCATAATCGGAGAGGCCGAGTGCCCTGTATCGGGCTGCGGTATTTTTGTTTCGTTCTTCGGCGCGCATCCAGAATTCCCTTGAATCATCGCCCTGGAACATGACCCCATCTTTTTGCGATTGATGGCAGAAAATAGCATGCCTCTTTTTAAGCACCTGACTGGGACTCATAGGAACGGCCATTTCAATTTCATTGACGTCCCATTCGTGCCAAGCTCCGCGATATAACCAAAGCCAACAATCATTCATGAAAGGTTCTGGTTTTAAGCGTTTCACTGCTTCGAAAACTGCATCGAGACATACTTTATGCGTGCCATGCGGATCTGCCAAATCACCCGCTGCAAAAATTTGGTGGGGTTTAATTTCGCTGATAATATCTGTCATAATCTGTATGTCATCTTCCGACAGATTATTCTTTTTGATAGCTCCGGTCTCGTAAAAAGGCAAGTCTAAGAAATGTACGTTTTCATCATCAAGGCCGAGGTACCGAGTTGCGGCGTACGATTCGCCCCTTCTAATATTTCCTTTCAATTTTCTGACCTCCATAGTATCGAAACTACTTTCCTTTTTAGCTTTTATGGAATCAATGATGGTTTGAGCCTTTTCTGAATAACTGATACGTTTTGAAATTCCTGCATAACGTAGTGCATCTTCATCGGATACTGCTATATTGCCTGATGTCTGATATGCTATGTGCACTTCGTGGCCTTGTTCCACCAATCTATCGAAGGTACCGCCCATGGAGATGACATCATCATCGGGATGTGGACTAAATATGATAACCCTTTTTTTAACGGGCTCTGCTCTTTCTGGGCGACTCGTATCGTCTGCATTCGGTTTACCACCAGGCCACCCTGTAATCGTGTGCTGTAGCTTATTGAACATTTTTATGTTCAGGTCATAAGAATCTTCGGCGGCGAGCAGACCGGACATACCGTTATCGTTATAGTCTTTATCGGTAAGGCTCAAAATTGACTTTCCGGTTTCACCGCAGAGCCAAACAATGGCCTTTGCAGTTAGGTTCTCCTTCCAATCTAGGGATTCGTCAACCAGCCATGGTGTTTTATTTCGTGTCAATTCACTACCGGCACCATCGTCTAGTACGAAGGTACAGTTCTTATGCTGCTGTAGATAGGTAGCAGGTACGTGTGAAGAAATTCCGCCTTCAACCGTTTTTTTAATGATGCCGGCCTTATTTTGCCCCCAACCCAACAAAACGATCCTCTTAGCGCTTTGCACCGTTGCTATACCCATGGTTATAGCTTTTCGGGGTACATTTTCGATGCCTAAAAAAGCGGGGGCAGCATCTACTCTCGTAATATGGTCTAAAGTAATGACGCGGGTGCCCGAATTGTAATGTGACCCTGGTTCATTGAAGCCTACATGGCCCGTTCGACCTATTCCCAGTAACTGAAAATCGAGTCCACCAAAGTTTTTAATAGTTTCTTCATAGGCCAGGCAGTACTCAATAACGTTTTCCCCAGCGATGGTTCCATCGGGAATATGGATATTTTCCGAAGGAATATCAATATGATTGAACAAGTGTTCGTGCATGAAGTACCAATAACTTTGACGGTTATCCTTCTCCATTGGCAAATATTCATCAAGGTTGAAAGTGACTACATTTGAAAAACTTAATCCCTCTTCGGTATGCATCCGCACAAGTTCTTCATAGACTCGTATTGGAGAGGAGCCAGTAGCAAGGCCAAGAACACATGACTTGTTCGAAGCTCGTTTTTTACGAATAAGAGCGGCAATTTCTTGGGCGACCCTAATAGATGCCTCATTCGAATCGGAAAAAATCACGTTATGAATTTTTTCAAAACGGGTTTCCTCAAATTGCCCAACGGGCTTGTAGCTAATATTCGTTCCTGTTTTTTTTAGTTTCATTGTCAAAGGTGCTATCATTTTTACCAGATTTGAATCATGCAAATGTAGGCAATAAAATTAAAAAATGCAGTTTTTTGCTTTTTATTTTGCAGTTTTTTGCTTTTTTAATCTTTTTTTAATTTTAAAACAGTATAAAACGGCACTAAAGAATAATTTTATATCTTTGATTTTGTAATCTTTATATTTAGTTGAAATATATGTTGAAAGAAGAACGGCAGCAGACAATTCTTAGCGAAGTAGAACTTCATAACAGAATATTATTGACCGATATCGCCGAAACCCTTGATGTTTCCATAGATACCATTAGACGCGATGTAAAGGAACTCGATGCCGATAATAAACTGCGAAAAGTTCATGGTGGGGCAATCTCTCTTGGGTTTACTACGAACAGTACCCGAAATAATAATATCTATAAATTAGAACAAAAGAGTAGGATCGCCGAAAAGGCCTTGACCTTATTAAAAAACGGAGGAGTCATTTTTATCGATGGGGGTACCACTTGTTCCGAGCTCGCAAGGCTTATTCCATCAGAACTCGAATTGACCTGCTTTACGCATAGCCTTCCAGTTGCTATGGAATTATTGACAAAGCCGAATGTAACAGTAATCATAGTAGGGGGGCAGGTTTCAAATGAATCGCAAACCTCTATTGGAGCCAACGCGATACACAATCTTTCAGAAATCAAGGTTGACTATAGTTTCATCGGTACAGGTTATGTCGATTCTTTCTACGGTCTCACCGAATTCGATTGGGATATCGTTCAAGTGAAAAAAGCGGTCATAAAATGCTCTAAAAAAACGGTACTTTTGTCTATCTCCGAGAAATTAAATTCACAACATCGGTATAAAACATGTGATATTAACGCCATTAATACTATGATTACCGAGTTGAATCCAGAAAACGACCTTCTCAATTCCTTTAGAAACCATGACATTCGAATTTTATAAGTCTTATGAATTATACTAAAATTACCGAGAACCCTTCCAATCATGATGATTTAGAGCAGTTGGACACCATGTCCATCCTCCAAAAAATGAATGACGAGGATAAAAAAGTCGCCGATGCGGTTTCATTGGCCATCCCCCAAATCACCAAATTGGTCGATGCCCTAGCCGAGCGATTTGAAAAAGGAGGCCGACTGTTCTATATTGGCGCCGGTACCAGTGGCAGGCTAGGTATTCTAGATGCCTCTGAAATCCCCCCTACTTATGGCATGCCGCATACCCGTGTTATCGGACTTATCGCCGGAGGTGATATTGCTATTCGAAAATCGGTTGAGCACGCCGAGGACGATACCACGCAAGCCTGGAAAGATTTAATGGCACATGATATAACAACTTTGGATGTGGTTGTAGGCATCGCCGCTTCAGGAACTACGCCCTATGTTTTGGGAGGAATAGCCGAGGCCAAGAATAACGGTTTACTTACAGCGGGTATTACCAATAATCCAGGTTCTCCCTTGGCAAGGGCAGCTGATATTCCCATTGAAATCAATGTCGGACCAGAATTCGTTACAGGAAGCACCCGTATGAAAAGTGGTACTTCGCAGAAATTGGCCTTAAACATGATTTCTACGGCCTTGATGATAAAAATAGGAAGGGTCAAAGGAAACAAGATGGTCAATATGCAATTGAGCAATAGTAAACTCGTCGATAGGGGAGTACGCTATGTTTCCGAAGGATTGGGCATTGAATATTCCGAGGCCGAAAGACTATTGAAAAAACACGGATCAGTAAAGGCCGCTTTAGATGCGGGTTTTTGATACTTACTTCTGAATGGCCTCGACCTCTTCAACAGTTACCATCTCTTTAGAAGAATTGCCCCATGAATTCATAACAAAGTTCATAACATCGGCAATTTCATCATCTTCAAGCCCAAGAGGTGCCATCACATTGTTATAAGTAACATCGTTGACAACGATTTCGCCCTGTTGGCCATATTTGACACCACGAATACTCTCTTCTCGATTTTTGGTCAAATAATCCGATTCGGCTAAAGGAGGGAAAGTATTTGAGACACCTTCACCTTTTCCTAAATGGCAGGTCACACAAAAGTCCATATAAATTTCACTACCCCGTTGCATACTTTCTTCGAGTTCAGGGTCTTGTAAAAATATAGCCGCTAGGGCTATAATAGCTGCGAAATAGATTAGGAGGAATGTTTTCATTTCGTATTTAGTTTTGGTACGCTAACCAAGGAGAACATCCTTAACGTTATGCGGTTCTCTCGCTCAGTTGGTCGCTTGTCGGAATCAAGAAGGAGATAATGTTTACAATTAATTTTTATTATAGAATTTGACTAAAATTAGGTCTTCAATTACTAAGGAATGGATGGTATCAACTTATAAACCCCTTTTCCTTCAACTGCCACATAAATCAATCCGTCAGGGCCTTCTTTTACATCACGTACGCGGCCCAAATCCCCCATGAATTTTTCCCTTTTTATGACCTTGTTTCCATCCATCGAAAGGCGTTCCAAATATTGAAATTTTAACGAACCGACCAAAACGCTTCCTTTCCAGTCACCATAATTTTCTGAGGTTACGAAAGCCATTCCACTGGGGGCTATACTGGGAAGCCAATAATGTATTGGTTGTTCCATACCTTCCATTTCGGTTTTATCGGTAATGGGCGTGCCGCTATAATTAACGCCATAAGTAATAACCGGCCAACCATAGTTAGCACCCGCTTTTACAATGTTGATTTCATCTCCACCTTTCGGGCCATGTTCGTTATCCCAAATTTCTCCGGTTTCGGGGTTTTTCGCTAAACCTTGAGGATTTCGATGTCCGTAGCTGTAAATTGCTGTTTTTGCACCATCTTTACCGATGAAGGGATTATCCTCAGGGATTTTCCCATCATCAAAAAACCGATATATTTTACCGCCATCCCTTGTAATATCTTGCGGATTTTCGTCGCGTGCTCCTCGTTCGCCGATGGATAGAAATAAGTAGCCATCGTTGTCGAAAACGATACGGGAACCAAAATGTTGCCCCTTTGTCGTATTAGGTTCTGCCTTGTACAATAACTCAATGTCTTTCAGTGTATTATCTTTTATTTTAGCGCGTGTTAAAGCGGTGTTTCCGCCTTTGCCCTTACCTTTCTTAGAAGAGTACGAGATGTATATCCAACCGTTATTTTCGTAATCGGGATGCGCCTCGACATCCAACAATCCGCCTTGACCTCTTGTATAGACATCTGGCACATTAGAAATCATTGTTTTCTTTCCATCTTTAAAATGGATCAATTCCCCTGATTTTTCTGTTACTAGCATGCCACCATCGGGCAAGAAGGTCATTCCCCAAGGAATAGACAGTTCATCGATCAGTAATTCTGCCGTAAAAGGTACTTTTTCAGGTGTATCTACCTGATTTATAGTATCCTGCGCGCAGGAAATATTAAATGTCACACCGAATAGACAAAGAAGTAGTACACTATTTTTCATGGTTTTACGTTAAAAGGTAATATTAAAGTAAGCTGTAAAGGCTTAAATATAAAGAGATTTTATAAGTTTAAATAATTACGCTAAGAATATACGGCTCCCAAATCGCAAATATTCTTTACAAATACGACTTAACCTATGCTCCCAAGAAAACCACGGTATATTCTGTATGCCCTACTGTTTCTTACCTTTTCAGTAGTCTGTACGACAGCCATAGCCAATGCCCGAGTTTATGCTCTTTTTACAGAAGTAGCAACAGCGGTAAAAGAAGTTGTTTCAATTGACGAAGAAGAAAGCGCTAAATCGAAACCTGAGTTTCTCACGAATACCTTTAAGAACGGCAAATCGAACAACATGGCCAGTGCCCCCATGTTCATGACCATTATTCAAGGTGCCGATGATGTCGTAAACTGTGTGAACGATGGGGCTACCATTGCTCGGTTTATTCTTTGCGGCGATTCCGATGATAGAAACATCTCTTTATCCGGGGGGCCGTATGGCAGCGTTTCTTGGCAGCAACTGACCGGAGCTACACCGAATACGAATGTTGAATGTCCCGATTATTCTTCTGCCTACACAGAAGTCGCGACCACGCAGACCTTTAATTTAGACGCAAGTGCTATTTCTTCTGCAAATGGAGCCGAGTTTAGGGTTCAGACCAATGGTGGGCAGTTTTATTATTTCGAAGTCATAAAGAGTACAATCACACAAACCTATAACAAAAAAGATTTTGTTTGTAACAATCCGGGACGTATAGAGATTACGGGTCTTCCGAACAGTTATCAGTTTCGTATCCGTGAAGGCGCGAACCCTTATGGTCCGTATCAGTCTTCATCGATTTTTGCAAATCTTACTCCAGGCTTTTATCAAGTACAGGCCCGATTGAATATTGCTGGTCAAGTATGTGAGTATTTGTATGAGGTTATCGAAATCAGAGAGGTCGAAATTGAAATCGATGTTACTTTTACCAACCCTGTTTGTAGTGGTGAGACAGGTAGTATTGATGTTACGGTCAACCCCGAAGTTCCAGGTCCTTATGTTTATACGTTATTGGATGATAACGGAGCTGAGATAGAGTTTACCTCTACCATATCTAGTAATACCTATTCTTTTGGAGCGGTAAGTGAGGGTACTTATGCCGTAAAAGTAGAAACCAATGATTGTAAGGAGGATATTCCTAACGGTATTCCTGCACCGATACAATATACCGATACTAGTGGAAACCCAATTACCGTAGGTACGGGCTTGAGCCCTATAACAGTAGTTACCGATACCAACGGAATGAGTTTTGGGTGTTCAACGATTTCAAATGTCGATATCCATGTGACACCTTCTGGAGGGTCAGGCACTTACAGTTATACGGTCACTGGCGGCGGTTCAGGTACTTCCGGAGGAACCTTTACGGGCACCAGTACGTATACCGTTCCAAGCCCTGGTACATACACTTTTTTTATTACCGATGACCAAGGTTGTACCGCAGAGAAATCGGAATACGTAGCCCAGTTGGATCCCCCAGATGTCACAGCCGGACCAATAACGGGTACCTGTACCAATGGTGGAGGAAAAGTGGAGTTCACAATTAATGACCCAATGGGCTTTAATTTGGAGTATAGAGCGACCAACAACGCCGGCGATCCGTTTACGACCTCTCCGGTCATTCCGGTTGGCGATGGTACTTATAATATTGTAGAAGTGCGTTATTCACAAGGTGCTTTCACCTGTACCTTGGCACTGCCCCCGGTTACGGTAACTTCGGCGGGCGGTCTTACGGGATCCGCTTTTTTAACCCAAGATTATACCTGTGCGAACGGAGAAGGTATTATCGATTTTACCCCAGCCAGCGGCGGTTCGGGGTCCGGCTATGAATATAGTATCGATAATGTTACCTACCTATCTGGCACTAATTTTAGCGGATTGACCCCGGGTTCTACCTACATTCCTTACATAAGGGATGATGCAGGTTGTTATCAGGCATTAGGCCCGATTAGCGTATCCGAACCGGTGCCACCGACGGCTATAAATTTTGTCCAAGATAATTTGGATTGTGCTACCGGAACGAGTAGGGTTACTATTGATGTGTTGCCTTTAGGTTTTGCAGCGCAATATGAAATTGTATCATCTAACCCCGTAACGGTTTTGCCCGTTGCACAGGCGAGTAACGTTTTTGCCAATTTGCCTTTGGATACCTCTTATCAATTCGAAATCACCGATTTCGATGGATGTGTTTATCCTGCAAGTTTTACTACGGGAGGAATAAGCTCTATTAGGGCCCGTGTGAAATCGGGTGGTGACCGTAGGGTATGCCCTGCCGCCACCGATGGTAACGGAGCGTTTTTGATCGATGGTTTTGCAACGGACTATAATTATACTGTAAATCGTACGGCCCCGTTACCAAATACGCCAGTTATCAGTGGTACGAGTAGTAATTTAGAGATTCCAATTACAGGTCTAGGTGCAGGAACATATGAGATTACGGTAACCGACAACGGTACTAATTGTACATCAACAATTTCTCTTGATATAGTTGAAGCTACAATCCCGTTGAGCGTTACGCCAAACGTTACCGATATGAGTTGTCAAAATAATAATATCGGAAGGGTTCAGGCCAATGCCACTGGTGGATTTGGAGGTTATCGCTATGAATTGCAATGGCCACCACTACCGGGAACGCTACAAGGGCCAAAAACTGGACGTACATTCGGTAATCTTACAGCCGAAGGATTATATACCTTAACAGTTATCGATTCAGAAGGATGTCGTGCATCGACAACATTTACGTTGACTGGTGTTACAGCTCCGAGTATAACTTTTGATAGTGCCGATTACTGTTACTCTACGACCAACGACGCCGAAATTACAGTTACGTCGACGATTGGTTCCGCTGCCTTGGCAACACATCAATATCGTATTAATGGGGGGGCTTTACAGACACCTGGGACGGCTGGCACCCATACTTTCACGAATTTGGTGCCCGGTAATTATACTGTTGAGGTCGTAGATGGGAATGGATGTACCGACCAAACTGCTTCCATCACGATACCACCACAAATTCAGATAGGACTTGATCTTAACCAAGAAATTGCCTGTGGTGGTACCGGAGAAATGCAAATTACCGTTTCCGGCGGTGATATTTCAAATTTGGCATCTACTTCCTATACCATTTTTAGAGATGGTATAGCGGTACCGGCACATACTGGAAATCCACTTCCATCCAATTCGTTTGCATATAATATGACTTTTACGGAATTTGGCGATTACACCGTAACAGTTACCGATAACAATAGCTGTAGCAATACTTCAGAACCTTTAACGTTTGTTGAACCTACCAATATTATTGCCACCCATCAGGAAATTGGGCCAAGTTGTGGCGACCCCAATAGTGGTTTTGTAGAGATCATACCAACGGTCTCTTCAGGAGTACCTCCATTTCAAGTGGTGTTTGCTCCTGTAGGTGAATTACGGGCGAATCCTTTAGACCCTAATATCAGCCCTGATCCGACTCCGGGAATAACATATGCATTTTCTTCTCAGACCATTTATTCAGGTCTCACCGCAGGCGATTACGAATATGTGGTAAAAGATTCAAGAAACTGCGTTACGGCACTTACTCCCGTAACAGTAGCGACTGATATAAACCCATCCCCAGATGCTACGGTAACTCCAATCGATGCAACTTGCGCCCCTGCACCACTTTCTGGAGGGGTTATTGTAGACTTGACAACCGCCGGAAGCCCAGATTATACGGTTATTATTGAGGATAACTTCGGAAATCCCTTTGTAACCCTTAACAATGTTGCAGCTGCCGATTTTCCCTTGACGATTGAAGATTCAAGTCTTGAACCTGGCGATTATCAGGTTATTGTTATAGATTCTCGTGGATGTAGGGATATCGAGCCATTGACTATAAATAGTGGTACTCTAGATATTATTCCCGACCCATTTCCTGCATATACCTGTACTCCAGGTGGAACTACCATTTGTGTAAATATCACAGGCGGTTCGGCTCCATTGAACTACGAAATACGATTGACCGACCCAGACCCCAATGCAGGTTGGGTCCCTCCGAGTAACCCAACTTCGAACCATTGTTTTAACAATTTGTTGTTCGGGGTAACTTATACGGTAGATGTTCGAGACCTAAACACCGGTTGTATTTATTCAGAGGAAATAACATTACCGAGTGGCCCTGGATCGGACGTTACCTTAGCAAGCGAATATCGCTGTGGTATTGGCGAAGTAGAACTGAGATATACAATAAACTCGGGTTCGGCTCCATTCGATATTGTGATAACGAATTTGGACAACGGTGACATTGTTCATACCGAAAATGGAGTATCTCCAGCTTTGGGAACTGAAATAATAGTGCCTAATGGAGTAGATTTAGGTCGCTATGGTATTTCGATTATCGATAATCTAGGCTGTTCGGATGGCGATACTGTCGATACACTTATAAATACGCCAAGGGTCGATATTATAGATAGCCAAAATGCAAACTGTAATGCATTGGGCCAATTGACGGTACGCGGAAGCGGTGGCACACCTTACGCCGTTGGTAGTCCTTATTTATATGCTTTTGTGCCGGCCGGTACTCCCGTTGATGATGACGGTTTGGGGACCCCAAGTCCTGACGACGATTTTAGTGATGTTTCAACTGTTTCACTGCCGGGCTCCTTAGCGCCAGGTACCGATTATGATATTTGGGTAAAAGATGCCAATGATTGTGCTTACCGCATTTCAGCAGCGGTCGTACAGATGAATCCTGATTTGCCTTTGATTGCTCCGGTAGTCGATAATCAATGTGATGTGACAGCTACCGCAGCGACAGGTTTTGATATTACGCTTGAGTTGCCCGGTGATTACGATACCCCGACTTTTACACTCAATGGTATTAGTCAAACTGTTGCTAATTCAGGTAACCCTGCCATTAATACAACGGCGACGTTTACCGTGTTTAGTGTTGGTTCTTATGCTTTTAATATTATTGATGCCAATGGTTGTGATATAGATGGTGTAGCAGAAGTATATCAGGTTTTAACCGCATCCGGTAATTTTAGTACCGAACCTAACTGTGAGAATCCCGATGGAATTGTTACCATTGTTGCCGATGGAGGTAGTAGTAGCTTTACGTACACTATTTCAGGAACTGATTATTTGGGTGCTGCATTTGGACCTATTGTCGATCTTGATAATGATGGTATCTTTCCAAATATCCCTCCAGGCGACTATGAAGTTCTGGTAGAAGACCTGATTGTGGCCGACGGTGCGGGGAGTTGCGATTTTATAGTCGACAATATCGTTAGAACTGCCCCTACGCAACCGGATATTGATGATACTGGCGAAAGTGATGTGAGTTGCAATGGCCTCGATGACGGTAGTATAGCTGTTTCCCTTGTCGTAAGTACTGATGTTGATGGTATACAAGAATATAACCTATATAATAGTACGTTGGCTGCAATGCCGGCCGGACTTGATACTTCGTCGAGAATCGGAACGAATATTTCAGGATCTTTCCTCAATTTGGCTCCGGGAACTTATGTGATTGAAGTGGTTACTGATAGAAATTGTTTTGACCGTGAAGAAGTTATTATTATCGATCCTCCACTTTTCGAAATCGACGTCACGGCGGGTACTTTGGTCTGTAATCCTGCAGCGAACCAATTTAGTACGACTATTGTAAGCGCGGCCATTGTAGGCACGAATATTGGTAACGGTGCACCTTATGGCTATAAAATTAACTTGGCCGATAGCTATCAGTCAAGTCCTAATTTCGAAATAGTCGACACTGGTTCCGATCAGGTCATTACCATTTACGCCATCGATGCGAACGGCTGTGAGTTCAACGATTCGGTTACTGTATTGGCACCTAACGCTGTTACGGCAACGATTATACCATTACGTGCTATGGACTGCGAGGACTCTCAACGTATTCGTATAGACGTTGTAGGTTCCACGAATTTTATTATCGAAGACCAGGGCTTTTCCGTATCACCGGTGGCAAGTGTGTCACAACCTAGTGGCACTTTTGTAACCATTGATCTACCCATGGTAGCCGGGGAGTACCGTTTACAAGTGAACGATGTTGGTGGCTGTACCTATCCTATAGCGGCTTATGTTGTCGCCGAACCTGTTTTGCCGACCGTAACGATTAGTCAAAACGAGCCGGTTGGTTGTTTTGGAGACCCTGATGGTATTTTGAACATCGAAGTATTCAATTTTACGGGTGCTTATGAGTATTCGGTGTACGATGCAACTGACCTAGGGTTTACAGGTGGAGCTTTTGGTAGCCCAGTTGCAGGTAATTCCACAGGGACTTTAGATACTACAACAGATGGTAATCCCACAACGATTACCGGACTTGCTGGCGGTAATCTACGTGTGGTCATCCGAGAACTAGGTAAAACGGCAACTGCGTGTAGCATTTTCAGTAATGTTAGCACAATACAAACACCTAGCGAACAATTACGTATCACTGCCTTAGATGAAATTGGTCGAGTAGGTTGTAATAATGATTTAGGGGAAATAGTTGCGACCACCGCAGGTGGATGGGACAGTTCACCTTATGAATATATGCTAGAGTACGAAAACCCTGTGGGTAGTGGCTTTGCACCACACATCAATCCATTGTATGCTGCTTTTGCTGCTAACGGCAGTAATAACCGCTTTGTCGGTCTTTCGAGCGGCAACTATAGAGTAACCGTTCGTGATATTGAAGGTTGTATCCATTTTGAGGAAAGGGAGCTTTTGCCTGTTGCGGTGATTCAAGCTGAGGCGATAATAACAAGAGAATTGGAGTGCCCCACAGGTACCGATGCCGTAATCGTTGCGGTCGAACCAGGTACCGCCACTGCGGGAGCTATTGGTGGTGTGCCAGGTGGCGGATACCAATATCGTCTGATCGAGCTCGACCCAAATAATCTGGACCCTACCAATTCAGCCAATCATATTCGCTCTACAGGACTGCAGAACGAGCCGGAATTTGAAGGTTCAGGTGGTACAGGAGTTATTTCCGGTGGATGGTATGTTGTAGAAATTGTATCCACCCTGAATTGCCGATCATTTACTGCACCTATAGAAGTAATACCGCCACCACCGATAAATCCGGCATTGATTCAGACCTCTGTACCTGCTTGTGGTAATATTGCTACCATGATGATTAGAGTGAACAATCCACAAGGTGGCACTTATGAATATAGTGTGAACAATTCTGGCGGGCCGTGGTTGCCGATCGATGAATTTGACGCCAATGGTTTGCCCGTCAAGACCAATATTCCCGGTACTATAGGTAGTTCATATCGATATGAAGTGCGAAAAGTAGGTGGTTTGAGTTCTTGTCAGGCAATTAAGACCAATGGTATTACCATCACTGATGCCGAACCATTGAGCTTGGATCCCGCGTCGCCCACCTTTGATGTTTCATGTGCGTACGAAGTAGATGGTAGAATCGAGGCAATTGCTAATGGAGGCACAGGTATCTACGAATTCCGCATCTACAATTCTGACCCTGGTTCCGATGCGTTCGCTGCTGAAGTATTGCCAACCTACAATAATCTGCCTATGCAAGACTTCGGTACTTTCGAGAATTTGGATTCAGGTAGTTATTGGATATCTGTAATTAGTCGCCAGAACTGCGGTATTGTTCAAGGTCCCTTTATAATTGCTCCCGCAGAGCCTGTTACTATTGACTATAGTTCAACACCAACAACGTGCTTTGGCGAAACCGATGGTTCAATTACGATGAACGTAACGAGTGCCACCCCTGGTCTTGTAAAATTTGCCATAGAGCCTAATTTGAGCGAATTCTTTTCGGATCCCGATAATCCGTTGACGTATACCTTTACCGATTTAGCGGCCAATACACCGAGCAATCCTTCTTATACGGTATTGGCACAGGATGCAGAGGGATGTCCGCAAACTTTCGAGATTGTAGTGACTGAACCGCTGGAGCTAGAAGTTACCGACGTGGCGACCACGCCCGAAACCTGTATCGACTTTGCCGATGGTACCGCCCAATTAACGATAACAGGGGGTACTCCTTTTTTAGATGCCGCTACTTCGGTGCAGTACTATGAGACGAAATTGGTCGGGCCGAATTCAGATGGTAGTGAAGTTTTTGTAAGAAACGATAATTTGTTCTTCGATAATTTGGTCGGGGGCGAAACATACATTGTGTTCATTCAAGATGCCAATCTATGTGATACAGATGTTCTGATACCTATAGAAATTGGAGTTGACCTTACCGCCGAACCGATTGTGCTATATGGTTGTGAGGGTATTTTCCCTAACAGTACGGCTTCCGTTGAAATGCAGGACACCAGCGTTTTACCAGAGCTATTGTTCGCTTTAGACCCTTTTGACCCTACTGATGCCATTACTGCATTGGCCACAACTGAGTTTATGTGGGGTAATTTGCCCGCAGGTGACCATATTGTATATATCTATCATGAAAACGGCTGTACTAATTCCGTCGAATTCAGCATGGAAACATACGATCCATTGACCTTGACGGCCGAAAAGACTTCACCTAATGAGATTACGGCAGTCGCCGAGGGCGGATTCGGTGGTTATGAATTTTTCTTTAATGGAGAATCATACGGTAGCGAAGGGCTATATACCACAAATGAGAGTGGTACTATCGAAATACGTGTCGTTGATCAGAATGGTTGTGTTGCGGTAGCTGTAATACCTTTTGAATTCACCGGAATGCTTGAAATACCAAATTTCTTCACACCGAACGGTGATAATGAAAACGATTTCTGGGCTCCTGGGAATAGAGAATTCTTCCCTGATATAGAGGTGATTATCTATGATCGTTATGGAAGGGTAGTGGCCAGATTGAACCAGGTTAGCCAATGGGACGGTATGTATGAGGGCAAAGAATTACCTTCTGGAGATTACTGGTATGTCGTAAACCAAAATGACAAACGCGAAATTCGTTACGTCGGGCATTTCACGCTCTATCGATAATATACCATAAAACCTTTACTTTTATAAGAACGGATGCCGCAATCGGCATCCGTTTATTTTTGTTGCTATTTCTTTTTTATTCGTATTTTAACAAAATCAATGGAATACTTTTTAAATGGGCTTTGTAGCATTATTTATCCAACAAAAATCTTGGTTTTTAATTTTAATACTCATTTTTCAAGGTTGTGCTGCACAATCGAAATCCCGATTAATTGATGCTGTACAGGAAACAGTAACCACAGAAAAATTCAGCTACTATCTCTACTATCCTGAAGATTATGAAATCAAGGAAGACGAGAAATTTCCACTATTGTTGTTTCTCCATGGGGGAGGTGAATCTGGGGACAGTTTGGTCGCGGTCAAGCGAAATGGTCCCCCAAAGCTGATTGTTCGTGGTAAAAAGTTTCCGTTTTTGATCTTAGCTCCTCAGAATCCACATCGAAAAAAATGGTGGGATACGAAAGCGCTCATTCAATTATTGGATACCATCGTGGAAAACAATCACGTGGATAAAAACAGAATTTACCTAACCGGATTAAGCAGGGGTGGGGGAGCCGCCTGGGAAATGGCTGTGCAGTATCCTGAAAAATTTGCCGCTTTAGCAGTGGTATGCGGCATGACACCGGTACCTTATGCTTCTTGGCTCGATAAAAATATGCCTATTTGGGTCTTTCATGGAGAAGAAGATAAATCGATTCCGATATCCGAATCCGAAACAATGGTCACCAAATTAAAATCGATGGGTTATAATGTGAGATTCACGCGTTACCCCGGCGTTGGCCATGACTCGTGGATACCCGCCTACAATACAGAGGAATTGTATGAGTGGTTTATGGATCAAGAACGTAATCGAGAGTAGTTAATGTATTTATTAAATTTAGTTTGTAGACATATTAAAATCAATAGAATGAGAATGTTAAAAACCGTTGCCATTGGCCTTTTCTGTTTTCTTTTTTCGGGAAGTGTTTATTCAAAAACAGAACGCCAAATCGAGCCTAAAAAGAAACCTAGAAACGTTATTTTCATCTTAACGGATGACCATAGGTACGATTATATGGGCTTTACGGGAAAGGTACCTTGGTTAGAAACCCCGAATATGGATAAATTGGCGTCCGAAGGTGCTTATCTTTCGAATGCCTTTGTGACCACTTCGTTATGTTCGCCAAGTCGGGCCTCTATTCTAACGGGTCAATTTTCACATTCCCATACTATTGTAGACAATCAGGCACCTGATCCAGGCAATCTAACTTATTTCCCGCAGTACTTGGAAAAGGCGGGCTATCAGACTGGTTTTTTTGGAAAATGGCATATGGGTAATCATGGTGATGAACCGCAACCAGGTTTTACGCATTGGGAAAGTTTCCCAGGGCAAGGTGTATACTATAACCCGACTTTGAATATTAACGGCAAAAGGGTTGCTTATAAAGATTCTACCTATATCACCGATTTGCTAACCGAACATGCAGTGGACTGGATGGAAAATAGGGATAAGCAAAAACCATTTTTCCTATATCTGTCTCATAAGGCCGTTCATGCAGGGTTTCAGCCTGCGCGTCGTCATAAGGGGAGATACAATGGGAAGCAAATAGAGTTACCAAGCACCTACGACCAAACTAAAACCGGAAAATATAGAGATTTAAAATGGCCCCAATGGGTTGCAGATCAGAGGGTAAGTTGGCATGGTGTAGATTATATGTACCATGATAATCGTAATTTACAAGAAATGGTAGTCGACTATTGCGAGACTTTATTGGGTGTTGACGAAAGTGTAGGCTCTGTAATGGAGTATTTAAAAAAGGAAGGACTGGACGAGTCTACACTCGTTATTTATATGGGTGATAATGGTTTCAGTTGGGGGGAACATGGGTTGATAGATAAACGTCATTTTTATGAAGAATCAGTAAAGGTTCCATTGTTGGTACGTTGCCCAGAGCTGTTCGGTGGGGGTCTAAAGCCAACAGCTATGGTACAGAATATCGATATTGGTCCAACAGTCTTATCGGAAGCTGGCGTGGAGCAGCCTAAAAATATGCCGGGTGTTTCTTTTATTCCAGTACTTACTGGTGATACCGATGTCTCGCCCCGTAAAGAAGTTTTTTACGAATATTTTTGGGAATATGATTTTCCAATGACACCGACCGTTTTCGGCATGCGTACGGATAAATACAAGTTCATGAAGTTTCAAGGTATTTGGGATCGTAATGAATTGTACGATCTGGAGAATGATCCAGATGAAATGTACAACCTAATTGCCGATCCTGATAAACAGGAAATCGTTAAATCGATGTCGACCAGTATTTACGATTGGCTTGAAAAGACCGATGGCATGAGAATCCCGCTTAAAAAAACGATTAAGTATCGGTTTGGGGATTATAAGCATGAGGGGGAGTATTGATTTTGGCTGGTTTTCGCTCATTTTTTTAGTTTACTGAGAGTCGATAAGAACTTTCGAAATAATTCACCAATACATGATTGAGCTTTTAATAAAGAGTGGCATATGGTCAATATTAATTGAAAATATAAAATATAAAGATGTGCTTAGAGCGCATATTTTGTTGGAAGAATTAGGCTTTATTACAAATCAACATCATGAGTTTGTCCTTGGAGTCTTTGATAAAAAATAAGTAGATAGTACCACCATCCTTGATTTTGTAATTTTTTCGAACTTCCTCAACCTTTTCAGGAAAATTTCTTGTCTTAACATTTGCTTTTTTGATGTCCAACCGCCTTAGGGTTTTCTTAGAATAGGGTAGTATTCTTTCGATTTTGAATATTTTCCCTGGGAAACCTGCTAATAGATCAGTAGAAGTATATAAATGCGTGTGTTCGTGCAATTTTTTGAGTTGTATTCGATTTGCCAAGGTCTTGAAGGCCCCCGATTTGAGTATAGCGGAATTAGGTTCATATAAATAGGAGAGTGGTTGCGAATATATTGTTCGAGCCGTCTTTTCTTCTTCAAACGAGAAGTCGAAAGTCTGCCTGTCGTCTTTTTCAAAATTGATTGTTTTGATCTCGACATCTCCATTATATCCTTTTTGCAATACCCATAAAAGCTCTTTTACATCATTGTTTACTGCAACCACATGAATATGTTTTACACTTTTAAGTTCTTTAATACCCAAAGACAGGTCTAAAAGTGGCGCCGTTTTTAATATGATATGGTCTGTTTTTGAAAAAAAGAGGTCAAGATGGTCTAAAACATTCGGGTTACAATCAGACAACATAAATACTTTTCTATTCACATTGTTTCGACGAGAAGGGTCTAAATAGACCCAATCAAAAGTGGTTTTCGACTCTGTCAAAAATTTTAAGCCATCAACCGTAATTGAGTTTATATTTTTAGTGTCCAATAAACTGAAATTATAGACCGCAATCCGGGAGAGATTTTCTTCGATTTCACAATGATAAACTCTGTCGATTTTTTGGCTAAAAAAGTAGCTGTCTACACCTAGGCCGCCTGTAGCATCCAAAAGCGATTTTCCAGATACTATTTCAGCTTTGTATCGGGCAGTAATTTCGGAAGAGGTTTGCGCAATATTCCGTTTATTGGGATAGTAGATAGTTGGGGTTCTAAACCAAGTTGGTAATTTTTTTTCACACTTTTTCCGGGCTTCAAGCTGTTCAACGAGTTCTTGGTTTGAAATACCATCAAAAATAGGCTTTTTGAGCAATAATGACATGGTGTCAGTATTTATATTTATAGATATAAATTTTTGAACACCAATATTTAATAGTTTTTTATTCAAAGTAAAACTATAAGCTTTTGGTCAAAGACTTTACAATCTTATTATCTGCTAAAAATTCCTTTAAAATTACCTTTATGGCCGTATATCCGGGTACGGCAACAATCATTCCCACTACTCCGAACAGTAATCCTGCGATGATAATAATAAGAAAAATTTCTAAGGGATGCGACTTTACGCTGTTGGAAAAAATAAGTGGTTGTGAGAAGAAATTATCAATCAATTGGCCAACTGCCAAACCAATCAAAACATAGCCCGCTTTCGGTAAGATTATCGTACTGAAATCCATACCCAAATTACTGGTCATTGTGAGTACGATCATGATGACTCCCCCAATGATGGGGCCGACGTAGGGAATGACGTTAAAAAGCGCACATAAAAAGGCGATTACTATGGGACTTTCAATGCCAACGATTAGCAGTGTTATAGTGTAGATTACAAACAAAATAAAAATCTGAAGCAACAACCCAACGAAATATCGAGAGAGTAGATTGTTTATTTTGTCCATGGAGTGAACTGTTCCCGTTTCCTTTGTCTCTGGTACAAAAGCCAATATGCCTTTTTGAAAGAGCTTACTGTCTTTCAAGAAGAAGAAAGAAATGAATAGTACAGAAAAAAGACCAATGCTGGCCGTGCTCAGTACGCTTAAAAAGGAATTCAGAAAATTCGGAATAAATCCGATATCTAATCCGTCAATAATGGTCTTTTCGATATCGGTCTCATGAATAATTTCATCGACCACTTCTTGGGAAGCTCCAAAGAACTGGGTAATTTGTTTGTAAAGTGAATTGATGTTCTGTTGTAGTGGCTCTATATCTAGAAGTGATAGATTTTTGCCCTGTTCAGTGAGTAACGGTACGAAAAGGGCGATAATGCCTGCGAATACACCGACCATAAACAGCATGGTCAATATTACGGCGAGGGTATTCGGTAGTTTTAATTTCCTCCGTAATAAAAGAACAATTGGTCTTCCGATAAGAGCAATCACCGCTGCTATTGTCAAATAAGCGATTACGGATTGTATTTTCCAAAGAAGATATAACAATAAAACGATGCCTACTATAACGCCTATGGCGCTCAGTATTCCTTGAGATATGGTTTTTGGGGTCATTTATTTTAGGTTTTGAGTTTTTTAAAGCTTAAGCGGAAGTATCAAGTTAAAAAGGGTTTATAAGTTTAGTTTTTTCGACTACAGCGTATTTAATGGCCGAAAGCATAAGACACAATATTAGCACCCATTTGAAGAGCTCTTGTGCGTATGGATTCTGGGTCGTTGTGTACCGAAGGGTCTTCCCAGCCATCTCCGAGATCACTTTCAACCGTGAACAAAAGTATTAAACGGCCCTCATGGAAAATTCCCATCGCTTGAGGCCGCTTGCCATCATGTTCATGGATTTTTGGAAGACCATCGGGAAACTTATATACTTTTTTAAAAATAGGGTGGTCACGTCCCAGTTCTTCCAATTCCTTTTCAGGAAATACTTTAATCAATGCTTTCTTTAAATAAGGCGCCATCCCATAGTTATCATCGATATGTAGAAACCCACCAGATAAAAGATATTTACGCAGATTATCGGACTCTTCCTCCGAGAAAACTACATTGCCATGACCTGTCATGTGTAAAAAAGGATATTGAAAAATAGAAGTGCTACTAACTTCTACAGTCTCTGGTTTCTCTTTCATTTTTGTGCCGATGTTTTGATTACAGAATTGTATCAAATTTGGCAATGCAGTAGGGTTGGCGTACCAGTCGCCACCGCCATTGTATTTAAGGATAGCGATTTCTTGCGCGTTCAATATGGCTATCATAAAAAAAGATAAAAAAGCCATGTAAGCCGTAAGTTTCTTCATTTTTGAGCGAACAAAGTGTAGATACTTCAAATGTATGGATTATGATGTTAAAAAAAATAACGATTTCGGCAATAGTTTTTATGGGTTTGGGAATTATGGCCTTTAATAGCAATTTTTCAAAACCTATTCAAACTTCAGAATTGACTATACTTCAACAAGAGTCTGATGGTTATGAACCAATCGTGGTATTAGAACTTTTCACTTCTCAAGGTTGCTCTAGTTGTCCGCCTGCCGATGTCCTTCTCAACAAGGTCAAAAGCGAATTCGATCATTCGGTCTTTCCATTGTCCTATCATGTAGATTATTGGAACTATATCGGCTGGAAAGATCCGTTCAGCAAATCAAAATACGTCGAAAAGCAACGAGATTACAATATAAAGTTCAAAAATCGGAGTAACTATACGCCACAGATTGTGGTCAATGGTATGGAGCATTTTGTAGGTTCCAATTCATCAAAGTTGTATGGGGCGATAAATAGTTATAGTAAGGAGAAAACTACTAACAAGATCGGTCTGACTAACGTTTGGAGCGATAAAAAAAGTGTTTCATTCGAATACGGTATATCAGGTGGTACAAAGGGTAAAACTTTGCGGGCCCTTCTTGTCTTAGATCAGAGAACGACAGACGTGAAACAGGGAGAAAACCGTAACAGAAAACTCACAAACAGCAATATCGTCGTGGCGGAAAAAACTATTTCCGTTGTTGGTTTAGAGGGCAAATCTTATATGTCGATTCCTAAAATCGTAAATCCAGATGAAAAAATTAGTTTGGTGCTGGTATTGGAAAATAAGGATTATGATATTACCGGGGCAGTAAAAAGTACGATACCTAAATAGTTTATGATTGCATCTTCATCCGTTGTTTATCATATTGACCATTGTGCAGGCGACAATGGCGGCGGTCTCAGTACGTAATCTGGCCTCGCCCAAAGAGACGGGTAAAAAGCCTTTTTCATTTGCAGCACCTATTTCTTGGCGTGAAAAATCTCCTTCTGGGCCAATTAGAATGGTAATATCCTTATCTGGCGCAACTCTTCGTTTAAGTTCAATTTTCTCATCTTCTTCGCAATGGGCTATGAACAAAAGTCCCGTCTTTTTTTTCTTGAGAAATTCGTTATAGCTTATGGCATCGTTCAATTTTGGCAGGTAGGTGCGCAAGCTCTGCTTCATGGCAGATTGAATTACTTTTTTCAATCGTTCCCTTTTAACCGTTTTGCGCTCAGAACGTTCGCAAAAAATAGGTGTAATCTCGTTTACGCCAATTTCGGTGGCCTTTTCTAAGAACCACTCAAAACGATCATTGGTTTTTGTCGGCGCAACGACCATATGAAACCAATACATTTTTTGATGTTTTTTGTCCCTAGAAATTATCTGGGCCTTACACCTTTTGGCCTCTGCGGATAAAATTTCGACTTCAAAAAGATAGCCCTTACCATTGGTGACGTGCAAAATATCACCTAGCGATTTTCTAAGCACTCTTATAATGTGTTTGCTTTCTTCCTCAGGAAAAGTAAATTGTGAAACGCTTTGGTCGAGACGTGGATTGTAGAAAAGTTGCATACAGGCTAAGATACGAAAGAAAGCTAAAGCTCAAATGACTATTGTAAGTTCAAAAAGTTGATGGCCTGCTGGTCAGTAAGGCAAGATTATAGAGCTTTATAGGTCTTGAGGGATGGAAGTTTAGTTTTTTTTCTACCGTCAACCGCCCAAAACATATCTCGGTTTTGCAGTAACCCCTTGATGAGCAAATTCTTCCTGCTTGTATTTTAAATGGCCTACAATACCTATCATAGCCGCATTATCTGTACAGTACTCGAATTTAGGTATATAAGTTGTCCACCCCAAATTAGTTTCAGCTTCTTTAAGTGCACTGCGAATACCTGAATTGGCGGAAACACCTCCTCCAATGGCTATTTGGGTGAGTCCCGTCTGTTTCATCGCTTTTTTCAGCTTGTCCATCAAAATGGTGACAATCGTCTTTTGTATAGAGGCACAGATATCCTGTAAATTTTCCGTTACAAAATCTGGGTCTTTTGCGGTTTCCTTTTGAATAAAATAAAGAATGCTCGTCTTCAAACCACTGAAACTAAAATCGAGTCCGCCGACTTTTGGTTTTGGAAATGGAAAAGCGTCAGGGTTGCCTTTTTGTGCATTCTTATCTACCAAAGGCCCTCCCGGATAGAGTAACCCTAAAATCTTGGCACTTTTATCAAAAGCTTCCCCAACGGCATCGTCCAAGGTTTGCCCCAAGATTTCCATTTCGAAATAATCCTTTACCAATACGATCTGCGTATGCCCTCCGCTAATGGTCATGGCCAAAAACGGAAATTCAGGAACACCGTCGTTCTGGCCTTCTATAAAATGTGCCAGAATATGCGCCTGCATATGGTTTACCTCGATGAGCGGAACGTTCAGCCCTAAGGCCAACGACTTGGCAAATGAAGTACCTACGAGAAGAGACCCCATCAATCCCGGCCCTCGTGTAAAAGCTATGGCCGATAATTGTTTTTTGTCGATATTTGCCTTGTTCAAAGCCTGGTGCACTACCGGAACGATATTTTGTTGGTGTGCCCGTGAGGCAAGTTCGGGCACGACGCCCCCATATTCCTCATGTATTTTTTGGGTAGCGGTTACGTTGCTGAGTACTTTTTTATTGCTCAAAACGGCAGCAGAAGTATCGTCGCAAGAAGATTCTATGGCAAGAATATAAATAGTTTCGTTTTCCACTGAGTTTGGAATAAAAGTTGGGAACGTAAAGGTAAAACATATTAGCCCTATCAAAAAACTGAGAAAAATACTGATTAGGACTGTACTGGTACTTGTACTGATCTGTGTTTTGGGCACCGTTATACTTTCTCTACCGTTCGTTCAGACAAGCTTTGCCAAATATGCCACCGAAACCATCAACAAAAATTTCGGTACAAACATCAATATCGAAAGACTACGCATTTCGTTAATTTCTTGGGATACCAACCTTAAGGGTGTTTACATTGAAGATTACCAAAAAGACACGCTCTTCTACGTCAACAACCTTACTACATCTATTTTGAGCGTCCGAAATCTGCTAAAGGGTAAATTGGAATTCGGTGACATTGACGTCGATAAGCTTGATTTTAAATTGAAGACCTATCGCGATAACAAGAGTACGAATCTGGCGGTCTTCATCGATAAACTAGATGACGGAAAGCCCCGTAGGCCGGGTACTCCACCTTTCTTTTTTTCTTCATCGGATGTCGAAATCACCAATAGTACTTTCCGGCTTATCGACGAAAATCGAGAAAACGAAGGGATGCTCAATTTCAAGAAACTCAACATAAGTGCAACCGATTTTCAAATCTTGGGTCCTGAGGTCACTGTAGCTATTGATGAAATGTCGTTTACAAGCGAAAGGGGCATACAAGTCGACCAACTGGCTACTGTATTCAAATACACAAAGCAGCAGATGCGTTTCGATTCGTTGCGCATTCGTACTCCGGGAACCCATTTAAAAGGTAATTTGGTGTTCAACTATGAGCGAAAAGATTTTATCGATTTTTTGAACAAGGTAAAGCTAACCGCTGATTTCGATGAATCTACCGTTGCATTCGATGAGATCAATATGCTTTACGATCAGTTCGGAAAAGGAAAGGAAGTAAACTTTTCAACGCGCATTAATGGGGTGCTTAACGACCTGAATACCGAAGAGTTGTTTCTGCAGTCAGATAATACGGGTATTCGGGGGAATTTTAGTTTTAAGAACCTTTTCAGCAGATCCGAACCTTTTTCGATGGTAGCTGATATGAAAAACGTGACCTCTAGCTATTACGAGCTGCGTTCGCTCATGCCCAATATTATTGGCAAATCATTACCACCTAAAGTTTTTCAGAAACTTGGTCAGTTTACTATTAGGGGCGATGCTACTGTGACAGAAACTTCCATTGATGCAAAAGTTAATCTCAACACAGCCATAGGCAGTAGTTACACAGATCTAGAACTTACTAATATCGATGATATCAATAATGCTACTTATACTGGTTTTGTTTCGCTTATAGACTTTGATTTAGGCGATTTTGTTGAAAACAAACGTTTAGGAAAAACTACTTTGGATTTTAATGTCGAGGGCAAAGGTTTTGCAAAAGAAACATTAAATACTGAAGTTATTGGGGAGGTCTATGCCGTCAATTTCAATAATTACGAGTATAATGACCTCAAAGTCTCCGGTATTTTGAAAGAACAGCTTTTCGATGGCTCCTTGATAAGCAACGACGAAAATCTAAAGTTTAGTTTTAAGGGACTTGCAGATTTCGGGGAAGACCGTAACGATTTTAATTTTATCGCATCGGTTGATTACGCAGACTTAAAGAAATTGAATTTTATTAATGATAGCATTTCCATTTTTAAGGGAAATGTAAATATGGATGTCGCAGGAAACACCCTGGATAATCTGGTCGGGGATATCAAATTCACAAAAACAATATTCGAGAATAAGAACGACACTTATTATTTTGAAGACTTTAAAGTGTCATCCACTTTCGAGAACGACTCCGTCCGTACCATTGATATTAATTCCCCCGACATTATTACCGGTTATTTGAAAGGTAATTTTAAAGTCAAGGAATTGGGTAGATTGGTGCAGAATTCACTAGGTAGTATTTATACGAATTATCGGCCTTTTAAGATTTCTGACGGACAAACTTTGGCTTTTAATTTTAAGATATATAATAAAATCGTTGATGTATTCTTTCCGGAAGTTAAATTTGATCCGAATACCTTTATCAAAGGAAATATAGTGGCCGATGAAGGTGATTTCAAGCTCAATTTTAAATCACCTAGTATCGTAGCCTTTGGCAATGAAGCCGACAATATCGACATCAAAATCGATAATAAAAATCCACTTTTCAATACGTATATTTCGGTGAGTGATCTTTCGACGAATTACTATGACGTAAAAGATTTCAACCTAATTAATACCACATTAAAAGACACGCTGTTCTTCCGCACAGAATTTAAAGGAGGAAGTGACTTAAATGATAGCTACAATCTCAATTTCTACCACACTTTCAACAAAGAGAATAAATCGGTCATCGGTCTTAAAACTTCAGATGTTAATTTCAAGGGTAATACTTGGGTATTGAACAAAGATGGAGATAACAAGAACAAGGTCATTATTAACCGCACATTGGATAGTATCAACATCCAAGAGATTGTGATGAACAACAGCCAGCAAGAGCAAATACGCTTGCGCGGTGAACTTGCCGATTCAACTTATAAAGACCTACAACTACAGTTCAAAATCGTTTCGTTGAACAAAATCACTCCGGCCATAGCTAACCTTAAACTTCAGGGCGAGGTGAACGGTACGCTTAATATATTGCAAAAGGATGATATTTATTTGCCGTCCTCCAATTTGGGCATTGAAGATTTTTCAATTAACGATATCCGTTTGGGCGATTTGACAATTGGTATTGTGGGTAATAAAGACCTTACGGATTTCGTAGTCAATTCACAGATTACCGATAAGGGAAGGGAAAAATTAGGTGTCGTCGGTAATATTAGCAACAAGGGCGATGTGCCTGAGGCTAATCTTTTGGTCAATCTTGATAATTTTGATTTGGAACCTTTCGCTCCTTTGGGCGAAGATATTCTCCGTAATATTCGGGGAGATGTTAGTGGAAACGCAAGAATTCAGGGGCCTCTTAACAATCCGGATTTTAGTGGTATACTCACATTAGACAATGCCGGTATCGGCATACCGTATCTTAATGTAGACTACAGTTTTGCCCAGAACTCAAGAGTAAACCTTTCGAAGCAAACTTTCGATTTCGACCAGATTAAGCTTACGGATGTCGAAAAAAAGACAAATGCTACTTTAGATGGTACTATTAGCCATTCTTTTTTTGACAACTGGTTACTTGATTTGAATGTAGATACAAATAACAATAGATTGCTTATTCTCAACACCGAATTCGAAGAAGAAGTATTGTATTACGGAACCGGTTATCTGAACGGTAAAGGTAGGATATTTGGCCCCACGAAGGCATTGAACATTAAAGTCGAGGGAGAAACGGCACCTGGCACTTCACTAAAAATACCGTTAAGCGACGTGGCCTCTATTGGTGATTATTCATTTATCAATTTTGTTGAAAAAAATAATTTGAATACGATTGAAGATAAGCGTATACTAGATGAATTTCAGGGTCTTGAGCTGACCTTTGACCTTGATGTTACCCCTGATGCAGAGGTGGAGATCGTTACGGATACCAAGACCGGTAGCTCGCTAAAAGGAAGCGGTGTAGGGATCTTACTAATACGTATAAATACCCGAGGAGCATTCGAGATGTACGGTGATTTTGTTGTGGTAGATGGTGAATTTAACTACAAATTTGCTGGAGTTATCAATAAAACTTTCAAAGTAAAACCCGGAGGTACAATTGTTTGGGATAGGGAGCCGTTAAAAGCTACTTTAGATTTGGAGGCTGTTTACGCATTAAATGCAAACCCCGCACCTTTGTTAGATAACCCTGGCTATACGCGAAGAATACCCACCGAAGTGGTCATCAAGTTAACCGATGATCTCGAAAGCCCTGATATTGAATTTAACATAGACTTTCCCGGCACGAACTCCATCGTACAATCGGAGTTGGAATATCGCCTGCAAGATCCTGCCGTAGAGGAGCAAAACGCACTTTTTCTTTTAGCCCAAGGATCATTTGTGAACGATCAGACAGGTATCAACCAACAGGCGGTAACCGGTAATCTTCTGCAATCGGCATCCGGACTTTTGAATCAAGTTTTGGGTAACAACGACAAATTTAATCTCGGCCTCTCTTATGAACAAGGTGTTTTGGATCAGAACGCGGACTTTCAGACGGAAAACCGTATAGGGGTTACGGTCTCAACACAAATTAGTGATCGACTACTTTTTAACGGTAGAGTGGGGGTGCCGGTCGGCGGAACTACAGAAACCGTGGTAGCGGGCAACTTTGAAATACAATTGCTACTTAACGAAGAGGGCACGCTAAGCGCCAAATTTTTTAATCGGGAAAACGAAATACAAGAGTATTATGCCGATAGACTTGGGTATACCCAGGGCATCGGTATTTCATATGAAGTTGATTTTAATAGTTTTCGAGAGCTTTTTCAATACATCTTAAAAAATGAAGAACCAAAAAAGAAGGAAGAACCAAAAAAGAAAGTGCCGGCACCCGATAAAATCCCAAGTTCTGTTATGGGCAAGGATAGCCTTTTAAAGTTCTATCCCAAGACAAATAGGTTAAAATAGATTTCTCGGTTATTGTATTCCAGAACCAAAAGCTTTTAAAATTACAGTTTATAGGCTGTTTTTGAGAAGTCAACAAAAGATGTTTCAATTTGTTGCTATTCTTTTTCCGTTCATACCTTAATGTAGTAACATTCGAAAATTTGGTCCCGAACTGTTATATTCTACTCATTTCAATGTCTAAAAGTTTACTAAATCGTTTTAGTGGCAGCTATTAGGCCAAATTAGAGCTATAAGGGTTCCGTGAATTGAAATAAGTTTGCTAATTTTGCAGCTTAGTTTTTTTTAATGGCTCTAGAGATAAAGAAAATAGGCGTTTTGACATCTGGGGGTGACTCACCTGGCATGAATGCGGCAATACGTTCGGTCGTTCGGACCTGCGCATATATGAAGGTAGACTGCGTTGGCATTTATAGAGGATACCAAGGTATGATAGAAGGCGATTTTAAGCCTATGGATGCCAGAAGTGTCAACAATATCATCAATAAGGGAGGTACGATCTTAAAATCTGCCCGCTGTGACGATTTCAGAACAGTAGAAGGCCGGAAAAAAGCATACGACCATTTGCTTGCCGAGGGTATCGATGCGTTTGTTGTCATCGGCGGTGACGGAAGTTTTACGGGTGCCATGATTTTCAATCAAGAGTTTCATTTTCCTATCATAGGTATACCCGGTACTATTGACAATGATATCTTTGGTACGTCAAATACCGTAGGTTTCGATACTGCCATGAATACAGTAGTAGAGGTCATAGATAAGATTAGGGATACGGCCAGTTCGCATAACAGGCTCTTCTTTGTTGAAGTTATGGGCCGAGACGTTGGCCATATCGCCCTTAATACAGGAGTTGGGGCCGGTGCCGAAGAAATTTTGATCCCCGAAGAAAATAGAGGGCTCGAGCGTTTGTTGGAATCGTTGAAACGAAGTAAAAAATCTGGTAAATCATCAAGTATAGTAGTTGTCGCCGAAGGTGACAAAATTGGGAAAAGTGTTTTTCAGCTTAAGGAATACGTGGAAGAGCACCTTCCTATTTACGATGTAAGGGTGTCCGTTTTGGGGCATATGCAGCGTGGTGGGTCACCTTCCTGTTATGATAGGGTATTGGCCAGTAGAATGGGGGTAAAGGCTGTTGAAAGTCTTTTAGAGGGCCGAACGAATTTCATGGTAGGTGTTCAGAATAACAAAATTATACTAACCCCGATTAGCAAGGCCATCAAAGGGCATACCAAGATAGACAAGGAACTCATTAGGGTTTCTGAGATAATGACAACTTAAATATAATTTTAATCCTAAAAACAAATAACACATGTCAGATTTAAAAATAGGAATAAACGGATTCGGGCGAATCGGAAGATTGGTCTTTAGGGAAACGGTAAGAAGAGATGGTGTCGAGGCAGTCGCCATCAATGATTTGTTAGATGTAGAACATCTTGCTTACCTTTTAAAATATGATTCCGTACATGGCAACTTCGAAGGTACGGTTGATGTTAAAGACGGCCATCTAGTCGTAAATGGTAAAACTGTACGAATTACTGCTGAGCGTGACCCAAAGAATATTAAGTGGGATGCCGTTGGAGCAGAAATAGTTGCTGAGTGCACCGGTATTTTCACAAGCTTAGAAACTGCACAGTACCACATAGACGGAGGTGCCAAAAAAGTTGTGATTTCTGCCCCATCTAAAGATGCACCAATGTTCGTAATGGGTGTAAATCATAAAGATGTGAAGGCGTCTAATACTATTGTATCCAATGCATCTTGTACCACTAACTGCTTGGCGCCAATGGCCAAGGTATTGAACGACAACTTTGGTATTGAAGAAGCTTTGATGACTACGGTACACGCTACTACAGCAACTCAAATGACTGTTGACGGCCCTTCTAGAAAAGATTGGAGAGGTGGAAGAAGTGCCATGTTGAATATTATTCCCGCTTCTACAGGAGCAGCGAAGGCGGTGACCAAAGTTATTCCTGCGTTGGAAGGAAAATTGACAGGTATGGCTTTCAGGGTACCTACTGCCGATGTTTCCGTGGTAGATTTGACTGTTCGTCTTGAAAAAGAAACTTCTTATGAAGATATCAAAAAAGCCTTTAAAGCTGCCTCTGAAGGAGAACTGAAAGGTATTTTAGGGTATACTGAAGAAGCACTGGTATCACAAGATTTCGTGAGCGATAAACGTACTAGTATTTTTGATGCCGGTGCCGGAATGGAATTGAATTCGAAATTCTTTAAGTTGATTTGTTGGTATGATAATGAGGCCGGTTTCTCGAACAAAATGGTCGATTTGGCAGAGCATGTAGCAAGTTTATAGTTTTTTTGATAGTATTTTAAAGTATTCCTGAAAATGGGCGAAAAATTTGCTTATTTTCAGGATTCTTTTTTAAATTAAACCTATGATTTTAATAGTAGATAGCGGTGCTACCAAGTCTGACTGGATTGCTCTTGATAGCAAGGGAAATCAATTGTTTTTGACCCAGACCTTGGGGTTGAGCCCTGAAGTATTGACAAAAGATGTAATCGAAGACCGTTTGGCCAATAATTTCGAACTTTCGAAAAATAGGGAAAAAGTATCCCGTTTACACTTTTATGGCGCAGGATGCGGTACGGAACGTATGAAGAGCTTTCTACGAGATATTTTTAAGGATTTTTTTCCGAATGCCAAGACAGATGTGAAAGAAGATACCTATGCTGCAATATTTTCCACTACCAAAATTGGTCACCAAGGCATAGTCTGTATTTTAGGTACCGGTTCGAACTGTAGTTATTACGATGGGCATCAATTGTTCCAGAAAGTAACTTCTTTGGGCTATATTCCTATGGATGACGGTAGTGGTAATTTCTTTGGAAGGAAACTTATCCGGGATTATTACTTTCATAAAATGCCTCAAGACTTGGGCATTAAATTCGAGAAGGGATACGATTTGGATGCCGACGTAATCAAGGAAAATTTATACAAACAGCCTAATCCGAACACGTATTTGGCCACTTTTGCCCGTTTTTTAGTCGAAAACAAAGAGCATCCTTATTGCAAGGGTGTTATCGACAAGGGCTTCCAGCAGTTCGTGAACAATTACATAATGCAGTTCGAATTGGCAACTAAGGTGCCTATCAATTTTGTAGGAAGTATTGCGCACTACCTTAAAGACGAGCTAACCACGGTTTTAGAACGCAATGACCTTATCGTTGGTGTTATTCGTCAAAGGCCAATCGAGGGACTGATGGAATTTCATAAGGAAACGCTTTAATAAGTTCAAACTGATTTTAAGGAAAGAGTAAAGGTTGGGCGACGTGAGGTTCAAAGTTCTAAACTTTTGCATAGTTTGGTTCAAGTTCGAATTGATTCACTTTAAACCTTGAACTATTTGACTGTCAACTGCTACTAAAAGCTTTCAACTTTTTCACCTTACAGCGATCATCGAAATTTCGACATTCACAAATTTTGGCAGATTGGCAACCTCAACAGTCTCCCTTGACGGTGCGGCATCTGAGTTAAAATATGAGCCGTAAATTTCGTTAACATCGGAGAATTGATGCATATCTTTTAAAAAGATGGTGCTCTTCACAACACTTTCAAAGGTCATTCCTGCTTCTAAAAGAATCGCCTTTAAATTTTCCATAGATTGCCGGGTCTCTTTTTTGATATCGCCATCAACCAAATTCCCTGTAGCTGGATCAATCGGAATCTGTCCGGAAATATATAATGTATCACCACTTAAAATGGCCTGATTATAGGGCCCAATAGGTGCTGGAGCGTTTGGAGTGTTGATTATTTTTTTCATAGTGAAGTCCATTTTGTCATTTCCACGAAGATGGAAATCTATTTTATCGAATAGTATTTTATTGTAACAATTTTAAAATAAGAAAATTTGTAACAAATCAGTTGCAATAAAATTAGGTTATAATTTGGATCATGACGAATAAATTCGGATCTTGTTGTTATCGACAAGGACAAGATTATATCGG
>RCND010000074.1_pt1 | contig 50693 bp, 51 predicted proteins | sample 2041351 | NCBI WGS metagenome assembly RCND01 (sample SAMN09708230, study PRJNA481090) | Marine sediment metagenome, whole genome shotgun sequencing project. | biome: marine sediment; feature: ocean; material: sediment; isolation source: Sewage treatment plant 12B marine sediment (STP12B) ... | reverse complement strand
GTGAATAGTGAGTTTCCAAATTTAGATACGGATGCTACAGATGATTTTAGTGGAGACTTCCCTGACCTAACAAACATTCCTGCGGGATTAGCTGATGGCGATGATGATACTACGTACAGTGCAGGTGCTGGATTGGACCTAACAGGAACAACGTTCTCTGTAGATGGATCTACGATTACACCAGACTGGACAAATATTACAAGTATCCCTGCCGGTTTTGCGGATGATATTGACAATGTTGACGATGCAGATTCCGTCATCGGCAACGAATCGGTAACGAGTCTTACTTTTGATGGTACAAACTTAACTCTTGCTCAGGACGGTGGTGCAAACCGAATTGTGAACTTAAGCACTGTAGATACAGATGACCAAAACGCTAGCCAAGTAACCATTGCTGATGCTGACGGAAACTTCACTTCTGGTGATGTCGAAGGAGCATTAGATGAGCTTGCTGATAGTATAGTAGCTAATACTGCCGATGGTACAGAAACTATAGTAACCGCCGGTAATGATATTTCTGTAACTGGTGATGGTTCCTTAGGGACTCCCTATGTTATTGCAAATACACGACCTAACATATTTTATCCGCCATCAATTGCAATAGATGCTTCCGCTTTAGTAAATAATCAGACTGTGGATCTATATCAGCAATATTTAGATCAGTACGATGGTTCGGCTTCCAATTTTACGGCAAGTGCAGGTGCACCTGCTACGGTGCCCTTTTACGGTCCATCGGACCTGTATTACTACGTTACGTTTGCAGATCCTGCGGTGCTGAACATTGATGGTATCAATGCTAGCGGTGTTCTACAATATGATGTGGTAGGAACTCCACCAGATTACAACTCATTGATTAATGTAGTATTTGTTGTAAAGTAAATAATTAGACTCGATCCCAAACCAATTTGAAAAATATCCTTACATATAAAACTATAGTCCTTAGCATTGTTTTTACAATACTAGGAACGTTGGTTTCTAACGCCCAATTTTTATTGCAGGCACCTGACGACACGGATCAGAATAACTACCAATGGTATGAGGCTTCAGATACGTCTACCGTGCTGGGAACTGATTCATTTTTAGAAGTTACTGCTCCGGGAATCTATTATGCAACCTATGACGGAACTATATGTGGCTCCAATGCAACAGGTTATTTTATTGTAACAGATTGCAACGCTCCAGATAATCAAGTAACTATGGATATTGCCTCTAACCTTACTTCAGGAGCTACGGTTAGTTGGAATCCTGCAGTACCTGGGGACCAGTTACGGCCTACAATTACAGCTACAGAAACTGTTGTACGCTATACAGCTACAGTAACTAAAGTTGGTAATGATACTAGCTTACCTAATTTTACAGTAGTTTGTTTACAACAAGCAGCTACTTTGGTAGATGATTTAGTCACAGTAGATGAAGATGATTCTTTAGTTATTGATATTTTTGATAACGATTCCGATTTACCCGCAATAGGTGATTTAACAACAACTGATCCAGCGAATGGTACTGTAACCATTGATGATGGTGGAACACCAAACGACCCTACGGACGACACCGTAACCTATACGCCGAATCCTGATTTTAATGGTCCGGATAGTTTTGACTATACCATCTGTAATTCCTCAGGAGATTGCAGTACAGCTACTGTTACTATAGATGTGTTACCAATTTTAGATACAAATGATGACTTAGTTACCATAGACGTAAACGAAATTATAAATATAGATAACTGGCAAACAAACGATAACGATTTACCTACTGAAGGTACGTTTAGCGCAACACAACCTACAAATGGTTCATTGACCATAGATGATAATGGTACTCCAAATGACCCATCTGATGATATAATCAACTATTTTCCAAATAACAATTACATAGGTACCGATACTTTTGACTACACCGTTTGTGATACGTTAGGGAATTGTAGTACTTCTACTGTCACTATAGTTATTAGTCCGTCTGGAGCAGATTTAGATAGTGATGACGACGGAATTTTAGACAACTTTGAGGACTTGAACCTGGATGGTGACAATGATCCTGCTACTGACCCTACGGATAGCGATGGAGATGGCTTTGCCGATTATTTGGATATTGATAGCGATGATGACGGAGTTCCAGATAATGTAGAAGCCCAGACAACTGCCGATTATATTCCGCCAAGCGGAGAAGATACCAATGGTAATGGCTTGGATGATGCCTACGAAACGGGAGGTCTACAAGGTCTCTTTCCAATAGATACAGATGGAGATAGTTTACCTGATTATTTGGATGAGGACAGTGATAATGATACTATTCCAGACAATATAGAAGCTCATGACTACGACCAAGATGGTATAGCCGATGTAGTATACACCGGTTCTGATAAAGATGATGATGGTCTCGATGACGGATATGAAGGTGATATTACGGTGGATACGGATGTTAACGATGAAATAGACGACCCAATCAATGACCTTCCTAATACAGATAACGATGAGGAATCCGATTATAGAGATACGGACGACGACGACGACGGTATAGAAACTGTAGATGAAGACTTAAATGAGGATGGTAATTACCTTAATGACGATTCCGATGAGGATGGTATTCCAAATTACTTAGATCCAGACCTAGACGTTCAAGGAGAAATCGTTAAAGTATATAATGTAATAACACCTAATGGTGACAATGTGCATGATGTACTGCGTATAGACGGCTTGGAAAACTATCCTGAGAATACCGTTAGGATTTATAATAGATGGGGTGTTTCCGTCTTTACCACTAAAGCTTACGCTACAGATGGTAATGTATTTGATGGTTCTTCACAAGGAAGGGTAACCGTGAATCAGGACAATCAACTGCCGGTTGGCACGTATTTCTATATTATTGACTATAAAGAGCCAAATGGTACTATGAAATCACTCTCAGGTTATATATACATAAACAGATAAAAGGATGCCTTGGAAAAAATCAAACATAACCTATGTATGTAAAATGAAGTATCTTTTATTTGGTGCATTTGTATTTGTGGGTATTGCTGCATTTGCGCAACAAGATGCTCAATATACTCAGTATATGTACAATACAGTAAGCGTTAATCCTGCATATGCTGGCTCAAGAGGGCATATGAGCATTGCTGCACTGCATCGTTCTCAATGGGTGGGTCTGGATGGGGCCCCTGTCACTCAGACTTTAAATATTCATTCGCCCATTGGTTATAGAGGAGTAGGTTTAGGTTTTTCTATTGTTAATGATAAAATTGGCCCTACTTCAGAAACTAACTTTGATGTTGATTTCTCATATACGCTTTATACATCTTCAGAAGGTCGATTAAGTTTCGGATTAAAGGCGAGTGCCAATTTATTAGACGTGCGTTTTTCAGAATTAGATCAGTTTGTACCCGACCAGACCCTGCAACAGGATATAGACAATAGGTTGTCACCGAATATTGGTGCAGGTATCTATTATCACACAAATAAATTTTATGCAGGCCTTTCTGTCCCTAGGTTTTTGGAAACTTCACATTTTGAAGAATCTTCACTATCTACCGCAAATGAGCAAATGAATTTTTATCTTATAACAGGTTATGTATGGGATCTAAACTCTTTTTTGAAGTTTAAACCAACGTTGCTAAGTAAGATAACTCAAGGTGCGCCATTGCAGGTAGATGTATCCGCTAATTTTATGTTTAACGAGAAATTTATTTTAGGAGCTGCTTACCGGTGGGATGCCGCTGTAAGTGGAATGGTCGGGTTTAATATATCTAATAATTTTCTTATAGGTATAGCTTACGATCGCGAAACTACCCAATTGGGCAGTGCAGCCTTCAATGATGGTTCTTTTGAAGTTATTTTGAGATATGATTTCTTATCTATTAAGAATAATATCAAATCACCAAGGTTCTTCTAATGTATAATGGTTAATACGCTATACCCCTATCTATTTATTTTATGACCTAAGTAGCCTTAACTTATGTAAAGATGTTATTTTTACGTAATGAAGGAAGAAGAGGTAATTTTAGTTAATGATAAAAATGAGCAGATAGGTACTATGCCTAAAATGGAAGCTCATGAAAAAGCAGTACTTCACAGAGCTTTTTCGGTTTTTATTTTAAATAAAAAAGGGGAAACAATGCTACAACAACGTGCAGCCCACAAATATCATTCACCATTGTTATGGACCAATACGTGTTGTAGTCATCAACGCGTAGGAGAAACAAATATAGAAGCTGGCAAGAGACGCTTAAAAGAGGAAATGGGCTTCTCCACTGACCTTAAAGAACTTTTCTCCTTTATTTATAAAGCTCCCTTTGATAATGGTTTAACGGAACATGAACTTGATCATGTTATGGTTGGATACTACGATGACGCTCCTGCGATTAATCCAGATGAAGTAGCCAGTTGGAAATGGATGACACCAAAAGCGATAAAGGAGGATATAGATAGTAACCCACATATCTATACCGTTTGGTTTAAGATAATTTTTGAGAAATTCTACCAACACCTGTTGGATAATATTGAAAGAAAATAAAAATGAAAGTAAAAGTTAGTAGGAAAGCTCATTTTAACGCTGCCCATAGGCTATACAGAAAAGACTGGGATGATACAAAGAATACTGAAATATTCGGAAAATGTAGCAACCCAAATTTTCACGGGCATAATTATGAGCTCATTGTAAGTGTATATGGTGCAATTGACCCGGAAACAGGATTTGTAATGGATGTAAAGGTGCTTAAGGATTTAATAAAGTTGGAAATTGAAGATGCCTTTGATCATAAGAACCTGAACATAGAGGTTCCTGAGTTTAAAGAACTGAATCCGACTGCAGAAAATATAGCAGTAGTTACTTGGAACAAACTTAGGCCGCATATTGATGCAGCGCTTGAATTGGAAGTTGTGTTGTATGAGACACCACGAAACTTCGTAACATTTACTGGATAATGGGTCTAAAAGTAGGTTCCAAAATACCATTGTTTATCCTTCCGGATAGTGAAGGAAATCCATTTTCAATACAAGACGTTATTGGGAAGCGGCCAGTTGTCATCTATTTCTATCCTAAAAATAATACGCCAGGCTGTACCAAAGAAGCCTGTGATTTTAGGGATAGTTATGAAGATTTTACAGCCTTAGGCGCCGAGGTTATAGGAATCAGTGCAGATTCCACTCAAAGTCACGCACGTTTCGGTAAAAAGTATGATTTGCCTTTTATTTTATTGTCAGACCAGAATAATACGGTTCGTAAGCAGTTTAAAATAAAAAATAGTCTTTTGTTGCTTCCAGGTAGGGAAACCTATGTGGCAGACGAAACGGGAACTATACTCATGGTATTTAATAGTATAAATGCCTCCGAACACATGAAAAGAGCGTTGAAAACGTTATCTAAATCTGAGAAATAATCTTAAATAAAAGATGTTTATGGATATACATCCTTTAAAATTTCAGCCCATTTTAAAAGAAAGACTTTGGGGCGGCACTAAACTAAAAGAAGTGCTGAAAAAGCCTATTTCTAGTGATATAACTGGAGAAAGTTGGGAGCTTTCTGCTGTTTCTGGGGATGTTTCTGTTGTAGCCAACGGGAATTTAAAAAATATCGCTCTAAGTACATTGATTGATAAATTTCCAGAAGCGCTTTTGGGGAAAAGTGTAGTAGAGCGATTTGGAAAGGAATTTCCTATTCTGATTAAATTTATTGATGCAAAACAGGATTTGTCAATTCAACTACACCCTAATGATGAATTGGCGAAAAAGCGTCATAATTCTTTCGGAAAGACTGAAATGTGGTATGTTATGGATGCTGATGCGGGATCACAACTTATTGTTGGATTTAATAAAAATGTTACTAAGGAAGAATATGCAAAGAGTTTAGAGGACGACGATTTATTAAAACTCTTGAACTATGAGCCAGTGAAAGAGGGGGATACTTTTTTTATAAATACAGGAAAGATTCATGCTATTGGAGCTGGTGTCCTATTGGCAGAAATACAACAAACATCCGATGTTACTTATCGCGTCTTTGATTTCAATAGAAAAGATAAAGAGGGTAACCTAAGGGAACTCCATACAGACATGGCCTTGGATGCTATGGACTACGAAAAGAAGAATGATTTTAAGGTAGCTTATGATACTAGTAGGGATAGTTCTAATGTGATGGTTGATTGTCCGTACTTTAAAACTAATTTTCTAAACCTTTCAAAGGAGCTCAATCAAGATACGTCAAAAAGAGATTCCTTTACTATTTTTATGTGTGTTGGAGGTACCGCAAAAATCCGCACCAATGAAGGTGAAGTTAATATAAATAAAGGGGAAACGGTTTTGGTTCCGGCTCTAGCTAAAGGGATATATATTATAACGGAAGGTGTAAAGTTGTTGGAAGTCACGATTTAATCGTAATTATATAACGTTAAAGTTGTATTTTTGCAAAAAAATAAAGTAGAATGGCAAGTGTTCGAGATTTAAAAAAAGATATTAATTATGTATTAGGTGATATCATTGAAGCGGTTTACATAGTTGAAGCTGCTAATGGTAAGCAAGATTCCAAGGAAGGTGTTAAAATTATTGATAATGCAATAGAGACCTTTGATGGACTTATTGCAAAGGTTAATACAAAAAAGGTAGAAAATAGAAAGGCTCATTACAATGAGGTACGTTCAGAATTAGAATCCAAGGCGAAAGGTTTGGTTGACTCTTTGAACAAATTAAGCTAATAAACCGTAAGTATAGGTTTAGTGTTAAAAAGCATCCGTTCTGCGGATGCTTTTTTTATTGCTTGGTTTTAGCTACAAATTTACGGAGTTCTTTGCCGTATTTGGAGTTGGATATACTGTCTGGCAGTACAGAGACTATGGAATCTAAGTATTTGACATTTGCTTCTGGTATTTCCTTTAAAGCAATATATGGGGCTATATAAGAATCTTTGTTGTTGATTGCGAAATTTATAGCATAGATGTAATTCAGTTGTATTCTTCGCGTATAAAGTAACTCTAAAGAATCTAGTTCTTGTTCATTGAATTGTGCTTCTTGGTTAGATACCATATGAATCAATTCTAATCCTCTCATATTATTTCGGGACATTACTTTTAGGTATTCCTCTAGCTTTTCTTGACTTTTAGATCCGGAAATTTTAGCCTTGCTGTCAAATGAATTCCAGTTGGTATTAATGGTAATAAGACCTGGTTCCGCAAAAAATGTAATTCTATCGTTTATATCGTTGTTATCTTTTTTGTTAAGATATAGGTAGAACAACTCCGGACTCTCTAATTCTGTCTTAAACGTAAAGTCCCCATTTCCTGTTATGGCTAAGGAGTCTACTGTAATTAGAACTGTATCTGGCACATGTTGTAGGTATAAAGTGCCTTTTTTCAGTCCTTTGATGGTGCCTGTCACGATCATTGTATTTTCAGTCTCGCTATTACAGGAAACCACTAAAATTAAAATTCCAATGACGTATAAAAATTGTTTCATGTTGGTTTATTAGGCCGCAAATATCCATAAAAATATTGTAAATACGGTTGCTCTAAAACGTTTAGTTTTGAATTAAAACTGAGATGCAACTTCCATTAAATAAGCACAAAATAATGCACCGCCAGTACCCACAACATATCCTAGAACGGCCAGTAGAACCCCTACTGATGTAAGGGAAGAATGGAATTCTGCTGCAACTACCGGAGCAGAAGCCGCACCGCCAACATTAGCCTGACTGCCAACGGCCAAGAAAAAGTAAGGTGCTTTTATTAATTTTGCCACCACAATCATAAGACCGGCATGTATCCCTATCCAAATAAAACCTATAGCAATAAGGCCAGGATTTTCCAATACTTTTCCTAAATCCATTTTCATACCAATGGTTGCCACCAGTATGTAAATGAATACACCTCCAATTTTACTTGCCCCAGCTCCCTCATAATTTTTGGCCTTTGTAAAGGACAAGGTAATACCTATTATAGTCGCAATGACCACCATCCAAAAGAAACTGGAACCTAGAAAAGAGAGGAAACTCTTTTTGTCGCTAACGGCATCAAATGTTAGTGATAAATACTCGCTAATATAGTCTCCAAAAAAATGCGCTGTCCCTACGGCTGCAAAAGCTAGACATAGCATAATCATATAATCGTTTAACGTGGGAACTCTAGTGATTTTTTCTGTAAACTCAGTTACTTTCAGTTTTAAGGTCTCTATAGCCGAAGTGTCGGCTTTTAGCCACTTATCAATTTGTTCTGTTTTTCCCACACCAAGCAAGATAATTGCCATCCAAACGTTGGCTACCACAATGTCTATTAAAACCATTCCGCCGTATTTCTCAGGATTATATTGAAATATTTCCAGCATCGCAGCTTGGTTGGCACCACCACCTATCCAGCTACCCGCAATGGTAGAAAGCCCCCTCCATGTGGCGTCAAAATCATTACCTCCAACTGTTTCTGGGGAGAAAATGGAAACCAATAAAATGGCTATTGGTCCGCCAATAATGATACCTGTAGTACCTGTCAGGAACATTATTAATGCTTTGGAACCTAAACTTGCAATAGCTTTCAAATCGATACTTAAGGTCATTAAAACTAAGGCAGCGGGCAGTAGATAACGACTAGCCATAAAATAGAGATTAGAGGTCTTATCAGAAATTAGCCCACTACTCGCCAATAAAGCCGGCAATAGATAGCACATAAGTACAGCAGGGATAATGGAATAGAACTTCTTCCAAAAACCTGTTTTTATGTTAGAGGTATAGAAAATAAATCCTAAGGCCAAAGCTAAAAGACCAAATACAACTGTATCGTTAGTAATAAATGGTTGTGGGGGTATGTTATCCATAGTGAAAATCGAAGTTTTTCAAATATAATCAAATAACAAGATGTCTTTGAATAAAGTCGGCTACGCCATTATTTGTATTCGCAAGGGTAATATGGTTAGCAATTTCTTTTACTTCCCGCCTAGCGTTAGCAACAGCAACTCCACATCCTACAGCTTGTATCATCTCTATATCATTATAGTTGTCTCCAAAGGCCATGATATCCTTTAAGGTATCCGTAGTTTGTAAAAGCTGTTTGATAGCAGACAGTTTGGAAACAGATTTGGGTGCTATTTCTATTAAGGTATCATTGGAACGGTAGAGATGTAATTTTTCACCAAAGTTCATTTCTAATAGTGGCATAAGCTTATCCGCACTTTCTTTAGTACACATGAGCATAACCTTATGGGCTCCTCTTTGTTTTAAATCTGTCAACGTTACGTGAGTGGATTCAAATCTTGGTTGTGTTTTTGTATACCTGATTTCTTTTTCTACTCTTTCCGATGTTTTAGGGACATACCATTCATCCTGTATATAGATACCCAAATCTATCCCTAAAGGTATACTCATTTGATTTACCTCAGATAGAATAGCTGAAGAAATGGTAGTAGAGAATAGTTCCTTACCCTCTTTTAGAATTAAAGCTCCGTTGTAGCAGATAATAGGCTGTTCTGAGATTCCCAGTCGTTCTTGGAGATAGTGCATACCGCTAGGCATTCTTGCAGATACTAGAATTATCTGTACTTTATTTCGTATGCGTTTTATCTCTTGTATGGTAAAATCAGAGACATTGTTCTTTGTAGATAGTAAGGTGCCGTCCAAATCGGAACATAGTACTTTATAGTTCATTTTAGATATTTAGCCAGTAGGATAGCTTTAGGTTAATGGAGCGAAACCTAGGTGCAAATAGGTCTACAGAATAGTTGTCATTGTATACGACGAAAAGGTCGGATAACGGAGCAAAGCGCCACTGTAGTCTGGAATTGAAACCTAAGTTATCTCGTTGATTACTGTATTGTATTAGGGTGGACCAGAAAATGGACTTGCTAAACGTAATGTCTATCTTTGGACTTATCAACCAAATATTGGCACTAGAAAACGGAGCTGGTAAGTCTATTTGGTCATAGTTGAACATCAGGGAGATAAAGGCTTTGGGTTGAAATCGCATGGTCATGCCTCCTTCTACCGAGAATCGATTTCCATTAAAAAACCTTCCTATCGATGACTGCACATCGTAAGAAAATAGTTTTCGTTGATCGGACTGATATCCAAATTCCACGTTATTGTAATGGTACCCTTGATTTTTAGGTAATGGTATAGCGCCAACCGTTCTGGTAGGGTCAAAATCGTCGAAGAGAAACGTATAGCTATTGGTAAACTCAAATCTCGCTTGGGACTGATTGTTGAACTGCAGTTCGTAACTGCCCTGAAGATCATAATCCGTATTTTGGAAATCCAAGCTGGGACTCCATCGTATATTTGGAAAAAATTGAAAAGAATGATTTTGAACGATTCCTTTTTTAGGCCAAAATACACGTTCCATACTAAAAATGGTTTTAAAGAGATCAGTTCTACGCACAAAACCTAAGTCCGAACGAAAATCTTCATTTATAAATACCGCTTTTGCAAATACATTAAAGATTCTAGTATTGTACCGCATGGTGGCGCCCGTAGCCAAATTACCATCATTATCACCTGGCTGAAATGATTTGTGCGTGAAAAATTTTCCGTTCCACGTATTGTCTTTTGATGCCAAGTTATAGTCAATACCCAAAACTCTATTGTACTCATCTTCCGGTTCTAAAAAGTCATAATCTTTAAAGGATTCTCTGTTTATGAAGAATACGCCAACATTGGAACGGGAAAATACACGTTGCTGTAAGGCTATCATAGTATTGTTATTGGAGGCTATCTCGTTCTCCAAATCTTCTGCTGTTTGTATGTTAAGCACCCCTATTCTTAGGTCTTTCGTTAGTTTACCGCTTAAGCGGACTCCTCCAATAAGACTGTTTTCTATAGTGTTTCCTGAGGTGTCCCTAGCGATGCCGATGCGCCTGGAGAAGAATGGACTCACATCGAAACCGTTTCCGAAACTTGCAAAAAGATCATTGTTATCAATGAAGAATTGACGCCGCTCCGGCAATGCAATTTCAAAACGGGTAAGGTTGGTTATAAAATTATCGACTTCTACGGTAGAGAAATCTGGGTTTAAGGTTAAGTCTAGGTTTAAGCTATTTCCTACGGAAATCTTGGCATCCGCTCCCACCTTTAAATTATTAAGATTTTCGCCCTTGTTATAGTCCCTTGCCGCAATTCCGTTTACATAGGGGATAAGTGCCAATGGTGTTCTGGACTTTCCCAAAGGTTTTTCAAATACCATATCTCCCATAAAGGCAAGATTGTATATGAGTTGATTCTGTGGTATCCTTGTCCAGGTACTTCTTTCGTTGGATTGAGTTTCTATACGATAGCTGTTAAAGCGCCATTTGGTAACACCCTCCTCAAATTTGAAGGAGGTAAGGGGAATGATCATTTCGGCGGTAAAGTAATCATCATAGATTTTCGCATCTCCTTTCCACTTCATGTCCCAGGCCAGATTAAAATCACTCTGGCTTGTACCGCCGTTTGCAATGAGTGCTTCGCGCCTAACACCATAAGGATTTATTCCAAATAAAAAAGCATTGGTGCCATCATTAAAGGTGTCGAAAACTAGGGAAAAACTATCACTTCCACTCCCTCTAAAATCTCGCCTTAAAGATTGTGTAGCATAATTTTCACCGCTGGAATAGGCTTTGATACCTACATAGAGATTCTTGTCATCATAAAGTATTTTAATCTGGGATTGCTTTTTTGCCTGCACAGAATCTAGAGGAAAATACTCCCAGAATTCATCTGCTCCATTACTTGCCATTTCCCAAATGGGCTCGTCCAATACACCGTCAGGGTCAATATTTTCTGTAATAAATTTTACGGTAACTGATTTTTGCTCTTTTTGACTAAAAACGGCCAAGCAAGTGAAAACAGAAGCAAAAGAGAGTACGGCCCTAATCATAGTCTAATAATTAAGTTTTATAGTGGAAATAATAAGATAAATCCCTAACATAAATTCTAGTATTACTTTTATTGTGAACAGCTTTCGCTAAATATTTAGCCAGTAGGATAGCTTTAGGTTAATGGAGCGAAATCTAGGTGCAAATAGGTCTACAGAATAGTTGTCATTGTAGACAATGAAAAGATCAGATAAAGGAGCAAAACGCCATTGTAATCTAGAATTGATGCCTAAATTATCTCGTTGATTACTATATTGTAAAAGCGTGGACCAGAAGATAGATTTGCTAAAGGTAATTCCTACCCGTGGGCTTACTAGCCATAAATCTGCACTTGGATATGGATCTGGCAAAGAGATCCTATCATAATTTACATCAAGGCTTAGTCTTACCTTGGGCTGAATTCTCAATGTGGCCTCAGCGCCTAGCGAAAGCCTAGAACCATTAAAAAAACTTCCAAAAGAACTTTCTGTTTCAAAGGCAAAGACATTTGCATTGTTAGATCGGTATTCAAGACTTACGGAATCAAATGTATAGCCTCTATTTCCGGGCAATTCTATTCCTCCTTCAGTTCCAGTTGGGTCAAAAGAATCGGTTAGAAAAATATAACTATTGGAATAGGAGCTCCCAAATTGCGAAAAATTTTTCATTTCAAACTTATAGCTTGCTTCAACATTGCGGTCGGTATTTTGAAAATCTAATCCGGGTCTCCAAGTGAAAACGGGAAAAATCTGAATACCATGATTGTTAATCGGTCCTTTTTTTGGCCAGAACAAGCGTTCTACCGATGTAGCTGATTTTATAATGTCCTTTCTACGGATAAAACCAAGGTCCGATCTAAAATCCTCATCTACAAATGCGAGATCAGTAAAAACGTTCCAATGTCTGGAATTCCTACCAAGAAACGCACCGGCAGAAATATTTCCGTCGTTGTCCCCAGGTTGGAAGGATTTATGGGTGTAAAATTTACCATTCCATAGATTGTCCTTACTTGCCAAATTATAATCAATGCCTATAACCCTGTTGTATTCATCATCTTCATCAATAAAGGATTCATTGCCAAAAGCTTGGCGGTTAATAAAGAACATACCAATATTAGACCTTGAAAATACTTTTTGTTGCAAGGCGAACATCATATTGTTATTGGATGCGATTTCTTGGTCTTCATCTTTTGCAGTTTGGATATTGAGGAAACCAAGGCGAAGATTATTGTTCAACTTCCCACTAAGACGGATACCACCAAGAATATCGTTCTGTACGGAATTTCCAGAACTGTCAGTAGCTATCCCAATGCGCCTTGAGAAGAACGGATTAGCGTCTCTGCTGCCGCCAAAACTGCCAAAAAGGTCATTATTGTCCACAAAAAATTGCCTACGTTCCGGAAGGGATACTTCAAAACGAGTGAGGTTGGTAAAAATATTATCTACTTCTACATTGGAGAAATCCGGATTAATGGTAACATCCAAATTCATGCCGTTACCTATGGCAATTTTAGCGTCTGCCCCTACTTTGAATGCACTTGTGCCTTTGTCTGTAGTAAAATCTTTATCGGAAATGGTATTGATATAAGGAATAAGAGCTAAAGGTGTTCTTGACCTACCTAAAGGTTTTTCAAAATACATATCTCCCATGAACGCCAAATTGATAACGCTCTGGTTTTGTGGAATAACATACCAATTGCTACGTTCGTTAGATTGCATATCAAACCTATAGCTCTGGAAACGCCATTTGGTCTCTCCTTCTGCAAATTTCAAAGAGGTGAGTGGAATGGCCATTTCAGCCGTATAGTAGCCATCATATATTTTGCTTTCACCTTTCCATTTTACGTCCCAAGACGTGGTAAAACCATTTAGACTTTGGCCACCACCGGAGATAAGAACTTCTCTACGAACGCCATAGGGATTTATCCCAAATAAAAAGGCATTGGTACCATCGTTGAAGGTGTCGAAAATGATACTTATATTATCACTTCCACCGGCACGGAAATCCCTTTCAAGTGACGGTATAACATATTCGTTGCCAGGAGTATATACTTTTAATGATACATAGAGTGTTGTTTCATCCGTTAACATCCTAATATCTGTCTGGTAAACAGCAGGGATGTTATCTGCTGGAAAATATTGTTGGAATTCGCCCGCGCTTTCGGCAAAAGTCCAAATAGATTCATCCAAAATACCGTCTATAACAATTTTTTCTGAAGTGTGCTTTACGTTAAACGATTTGGTTTGATCTTGGCAAAAGAAACTAAGGGGGAAAAATAAAAGTGCGAGGGCACTTAAGGTTTTGTTCATTTTGGATGGAATTAACTAGCCACCAAATTTAAGGGTTTACATCGTTAAAAAAATCTTAAAACTATTCTCTATTCTTTGGTTTCGATTCGCGTTTGGATTCCTTCAAACTTTTCATCAACATCCATTCTATTTGCCCATTGGTGCTCCTAAACTCATCTGCGGCCCATTTTTCTATCGCTTTGAGCATATCTTCGTTAACCCGTAATGCAAATGCTTTTTTCTTACTCATCGCCTTTGTTTGTATAGCGCTTTAGAATTTCTTCTGCCTCTTTTTTCCGTTGCGTGCCTAACAACAGTTTTTTACCATCATTAAATATAAGTTGGATGCCCGTATTCCCTTTTATATTTAGCGCTTTCCCTTTATTCCCTAATGAAATACGGTATCCCCAGCCGCCATATTCTTTGATGGGACTATATTCACGAACATAGCATTTTTGAATTTCTACCCACCGTTTTGTTTTCATAGAAAAATGAAGAGGAAAAAACTGGTAGTGTATTCCTATTTCGTCTATTGCGGTCTTTAGTTTTATCGTATACAGAAAAAGGAGTACTGGAACCAAGGACAGGATGACAACGAGCTGCGCTGTAGTATCGGTTTCTGAAACATTTCCCACGGCTTTTTCCGCTATAAACCAGTTGTAAAGACAAAATATAAGAAATACGACCAGTCCACCGGTGATAATATGCATCCACCATTGCGTAAAACCCTGAGTCTCTTTAAACACACGCATGGTCTAATGGTTTAAAGTTCCTGTATTTACAATTGGAGAGACATCCTTATCGGAACAAAGTACGACCATGAGATTGCTTACCATGGCCGCTTTGCGTTCTTCATCTAAGTTTACCAGCTGTTTTTTGCTAAGTTCGTGTAAGGCCATTTCTACCATGCTTACCGCTCCTTCAACAATCTTATGTCTAGCAGCTACAATGGCGGTGGCCTGTTGCCTCTTTAGCATCGCATTGGCAATTTCCTGTGCATAGGCTAAGTAGCCAATTCTAGCTTCTAGTACTTCGATTCCTGCCATGGAAAGTCGTTCTTGGACCTCTTTTTCCAAAGCATCGCTAACCTCGTTTAAACTAGAGCGAAGGGTAATGTCCTCATCCAAGCCTTCATCGGCAAAGTTGTCGTAAGGATACATGCTTGCTAGTTTACGTACCGCTGCATCTGTCTGTACCCTTACAAAATTTTGATAATCATCTACATCAAATGCTGCTTTGTAGGTATTGGTTACGCGCCACACTAAAATAGTACTGATCATTATGGGATTCCCTAGTTTATCATTTACCTTAAGGCGCTCGCTGTCAAAATTACTTGCCCTAAGTGAGATTCTCTTTTTAGAAAAGAAAGGATTTACCCAAAACAGTCCATTTTGCTTTATGGTGCCAATATACTTTCCAAATAGAAGAAGTACTCTAGAACTGTTGGGATTTATTAGCACAAAACCGGGAATGATTAGGATAGCGGCAAAAATCATAAATGCACCAACATAAATCCGAAGCAGCAAAATACCGCCAACCAGTAGAAATAGAAAAACAAATAGCATTACGTAACCGTTGATTGGGCTGTGATTTTTTTCAGTTGACATATTTTATGATATTAAATTGATATCATAAATATATCATTTTATTTTTAATATGCTATTTATTCTTGAACTTTTTATTTTTTATTTTTTTAGAATTTTTAAAAAGTCGCTTAAAAAAACCATCTCGTTTGACTCCGTCACAGTTGAGTGCTTGTAAGACAGATGGACTTGGTTTCGTAAATTTGGCCTTGGTTATTGCATCAAAATCTTTATCGGCATTCAGTTTTTTGAGCCAAAGTGCAAATAAGGGTAAGGCAGCGTTTGCTCCTTGTCCCATACTCGTGTTTTTAAATCCTATTTCATGATTATCCAGACCCACCCAGGTGAGATGTATCATTTTTGGTGTCAAGGCAACAAACCAAGCATCTTTGTTGTTTTGAGTTGTTCCGGTTTTTCCGGCAATATCGTTTTTTAAGCCATAGGTAGACCTTATTCTGGAGGCAGTTCCCGTATTAATGGTCGATTTCATCATTTCTAATATTATCTGTCCATTTTCCGCTGAGAATGCCGGTTCTTCGCTCAATTTGGACTCAAATTTGGCTAGAACTTTACCTTCTTGGTCAGTTATGGTTTTAATGACAAAGGGTTTAATCGTTTTCCCTTTGTTGAGATAACTAGTATATGCCATTGCCATTTCTGTCATTTTAATTTCGCCCGTTCCCAATGCCAAAGAGGGTTGTTTTGGAAGTTTTTCTTGAATACCCATTTTTCTTGCTTGTTGCAAAACGTTATCGATTCCCGTTTTTTCCATCACTTTTACTGCAATAGTATTTACAGAATTGCTTAGGCCTTCTTCCATGGAATAGTTGAGGTGTCTCTCCTCTTTACTTCCAGAATTGCTGGGGGACCAGCCTTCCAAGTTCTCATAGGCCACTTCTTGTGCAGAAAAATAGGTGCACGGGTCAATGCCATTTTCCAATGCTGCCGTGTACACAATAGGCTTAAAAGTAGAGCCAACCTGTCGTTTACTTTGGGAGATATGATCGTATTTGAATCGCTCAAAGTTTATTCCTCCAATCCATGTGTGTACTTCGCCCGTTGTTGGATCTAATGATAGCGAACCCGTATTTAAAAACTTCATGTAATGCTGAATGCTATCCATGGTACTAGCTTTACGTTGCAAATCACCATTCCATGTGGTTAAGGTCATTTGTTTTTTATCAGTTGTAAGCTTTTTAAGGATTTGTGTGTCGCTAAGTCCTGTTTTTTTAAGATTTTTATAGCTAGACGTGCTTTGTAGGGCGCTGTTTATTAATTTGGAATTTTTTAACCAGGGCGCATTGTTGCCATAACTTTTTTCAAAATCGGCTTGCAAGCTACTCATATGGGTTGTCATCACCTCTTCTGCTAACCGCTGCATTTTGTAATTAAGTGTAGTGTATATTTTTAATCCGGAGGTGTATAAGTTAAGGTCATTTCCTTTACTGTTTTGTTCTTTAGTCCAACGCAATAGTTGCTTTCGTACTTCTTCTCTAAAGTAAGGTGCTATACCTGCATTGTAATCGTAATCCCTGTAGTCTAGTTTAAGCTCTTTTGCTACTGCATCTTCCAGTTCTTCTTGTTGCATAAAACCATTTTTCTTCATGGCGGTAAGGACCAGATTACGCCTCGATATACTCTTTTTGGGAAAGATTCTAGGATTGTAGCTATAAGTGGCCTTTAACATACCTACCAATGTTGCTGCTTGTTCAGGAGAAAGATCCTTGGTACGGGTATTGAAGAATTTTAGTGCTGCACTCTCAATGCCAAATGTGTTGTCGCCAAAGGAGACTGTATTTAAATAATGACTTAGAATTTCATTTTTTGAATACACAGATTCCAGTCGTTTTGCGATAATCATCTCTTTTAGCTTATCTATTACCAAATGAGCTGATTCTCTATCCTTTCTTGGGTATAGGTTTTTAGCTAACTGCTGTGTCAATGTGCTTCCTCCTCCAAAGGAACTATCGCCCAGTAATATGGTTTTAATACCTACCCTAAACAGACTTGGAAAATCTATACCGGAATGGGAATAGAAACGTTCGTCCTCAATTGCCACCAGTGCCTGTGTCAAATGCTTTGGAAATTCTTGAAAGGAAATCGGTTGGCGGTCGTTTAGGTAATATTTTCCAATGAGCACGCTATCCGAAGAAAATACTTGGGAGGCCATTTGATAATTAAAATTGGATAGTTCCTTTTCTTTAGGAATACTTCCCCATGCTCCTAAATAGATACTCAAAATAAAAACAAAAAGTAACATCAAAAACCCTAATAGCACCTTTAAGGCGAACTTAAAATAGGACAATTTTGTTTTTTTTGGAACGGATTTTTTCTTTTTCATTGGTGCAAGTTCTTTATAATACCTAAGCCTTACATAGTTTTAACAATACCTTAAAATTTGATACGTTATTTTTGCCCAAAATTAGTATAATGAAAAAGCTTTACCTCTTATTATTTTTTTTGGTACAAATGGCTGCTGCCAATGATATGGTTTGGTCCAAAACCGGACATAGGGTTGTAGGTGATGTAGCGCAAGAGCACCTGACAAGGAAGGCCAAGAAGGCTATTACAGCTTTGTTGGATGGCCAGAGTTTAGCTGCAGTATCCACATTTGGTGATGAGATAAAAGCAGATAGATCCTACCGAGAATTCAGTGCATTACATTATGTAAATTTTCCAGTAGATAAGAAATATGGAGATGAAAAGCCTAGTGAGTCAGGAGATTTAGTAACGGGTATTACTAAATGTATAGCAATTGTAAAGAATCCTTCGAGCAGCCGTTCGGACAAGGTATTTTACTTAAAATTATTGGTTCATTTGATTGGAGATTTACATCAGCCAATGCATGTAGGGCGTTTAGAGGATAAAGGTGGCAACGATATACAAGTACAATGGTTTGGTAGAGGAAGTAATCTACATAGGGTTTGGGATTCTAACATGATAGACGATTATGGTATGAGTTTTACGGAGCTTTCCGATAAACTACCCAAACTTAACAAAAAGGAGTTAAAGGAACTTCAAAAAGGTAATGTCTATGATTGGGTAGCGGAATCACAGGGTATTGCTAACGAGCTGTACAAGTCGGTAGCAGTTGGAGAAAAAATAGGATATCAATATAGCTATAAATGGTGGGGAACCGTAGAGACCCAATTGCAGAAAGGTGGTGTACGTCTTGCGGTAGTACTCAATGATATTTTCAAGTAGGCAATAGCGTGCTATAGTTTATCTTTTGGAAATTTTATTTCCCGTAATCTGCTTTTGGCGACTGCATTTAAATCTATCCACACCGTTGGCACTTAGTTTAGCATGTTTTGTTGCCCTGCCCTGAACTCTTTTTCGCCACATACGAAAACTACTCGGTTTCATTTCCCTTCGCATGATTTCAATGGTCTCTTGTTCTGATATACCAAACTGAAAGGAGATAGCATCAAATGTAGTGCGGTCTTCCCAGGCCATTTCTATTATACGGTCCAGTTCCCGTTCTGTAAATTCTTTTTCCATAGCCCTGCAAATATACGAACCAATAATTGATTGCTTTTTAGTATGAATGCTGAATTATGGTAAAATGAATTCGATAAATTAGATACCCCAACAATGGCTTAAAGTGAGTTGATGACTTTTTAATAGGCGTAAAAAACAGGTTCCCACAGCCAATTTATTTTATTATCCTAAAAGTTAGATTGATTCGCTCGCCAATAGGTTTGGCTGTTTTGGGTATTTGATGTTTCCAGAAATGTTGGGTTTCGTCCTGCATAACAAGTAGGCTACCGGATTCTAACAGTATTTTATGTTTTAGGTCTGGAATAGTAGTGTGTTTTAAATGAAAATACCGGGGTGCTCCCAAACTTAAAGATGCGATAATCGGGTTTTTTCCTAATTCTTTTTCATTGTCCGCATGCCAACCGTTACTGTCCTTGCCGTCTCTGTATAAGTTTAAAAGACAGGTGGTAAAGTTATTTTGCGTAATAGCTTCTATTTTCTCCTTTACTAGGTGTAGCTCCTTAGTAAACTTATACGGTTTCATGGTAATGTTGGAGTAGGAGTAAGGTTTGTCATTACTTGCATACAGTGCGGTAAGTCTAGGTTGTGCGTAGACCTTGCCAAAAACTTTTATATCATCCTGCTGCCAAGCAATATTCTCTTTTAAGAATGTAAAGTAATCGTTGCCTAAAGAATCTTCCAGAAAATTAGGATAGTAGGTAATGTTGCTATCTGGGAGGTTTAACTTCTGTGGTTCTTGGTTAAAGAGTTGTTGCATTAAGAAATAATTGCTTTAAGTTGATTTCTATATTCTGAGGGGTTTTGCCCTGTAAAGGATTTGAATGATTTGTTGAAATGGGAGAAATTATTGAAACCGCACTCAAAACACACATCTGTAATACTCATCGGTTTTTCTGCCAGTAGTTTTGAGGCGTGTACCAATCTGTATTCGTTTACGAATTGCACGAAGGTCTTGTTCGTTATTTTTTTGAAATAACGGCAAAAAGAAGGTATGGTCATGCTTACCATATTGGACATTTCTTCTAAAGTGATGTCTTCCCTGAAATTATTTTTTACATAGTTAAAGACGACATTAATCCTGTCATTATCCTTTACATCAGTAGCTAAAGAAAAACCTTCTGCGTTCAAAAGCTTAATTTCCTTTGAGTTGGCCAGTTCATTCAGGATATTGAGAATAGAAAGCAGACGTTGAAAATCTGTTTGGTACTCCAGCACCTCAATTTTTTCTCCTATTTTCTTTTTTGTTTTACCTGAAAAGGTAATTCCTCCATTGGCAATTTCAAAAAGTGCTTGGATTTTCTTCATTTCAGGAATATTGAAAAAATCATTGCCGAGAAAGTCAAGCTTCATTTGAATAACCGTCTCGTTGGTATTTCCAGTTAGCCTATCGGTAAGTCCGCAATGAGGTAGGTTGCTACCAATCAAAATAAGCTCACCGTTGGTGTAATAAGATACATGACTTCCTATCTGCCTTTTTCCTGAACCACCATTTACATATACTAATTCTATTTCTGGATGGTAGTGCCATTCATAATTTTTATTGAGTTTGGACTCATGGTATTTTTGAAACGTAAAAGAATGCCCAAAAGTGGGTGCTATAGCTTCAAGTTTAGGTTTTTGTGTAATCATAGTGCATACAAATTCTAGTATAAAATTAGACAACTTGTTTACAGTAGTTCTTTACAAAATTAACCAATATATATGTAATATTACCCCAATATAGTAAATGGTTAAATATACTAGTTAAAATAGAACATAAATTAGAAAAATGTGATGTAGTGAGTGTTTTTGTTCCATGGTACATTTGTATTGTAATTATTATGAATCTTAAAAACAGATTATTATGAAAACAATTTTTAAAGTAACAACAGTAATAGCCTTATTATTGACCACTACATTAAGTATGGCAAATGGGCTAAAAATGAGGCTAAAATTATTGAACGAGACTAGAAGTTTAGTATTGAGTTTGGAAAATGATTCGGAAGATTTAAGTATACAACTTACGGATATAGATATAAATGTTATCTATTTAGAAAAATTAGAGGATGGAACCAGAAACAAAATAATTGATTTAGCACGTTTAAAAGACGGTACTTATTATTTTCCTACCTCAGATTTCTTAAGGCATTTTGTTTATACCGTTTCCTTGGACGAGGATATAATACGTATTCTGGAGAGAGAAGAAGTAGCGAAGCCATATTTTAGAAAAACTAATGAAAAAGTATTTTTGAACTTCTTAAATCTGAACAAATCTAAAGTAGATATCAAAGTTTACGATGAGGAATATAGAGTATTATTTTCCGAAACAGTTACAGAGACCATGATTGTAGAAAAAGCATTTAATTTTAAGGGTGCCTATGCAGGTAATTACAAAGTTGTTGTTTCCAATGCAGAAAAAACATATTCAGAAACCTTTGTAGTTGATTAAGCGGTTTTAATTAAATGTCATTACAAGGGGACGGGAGCGTCCCCTTTTTTATTTTTTAAAGTCTGAGATAAGTTAACGTCCAGTACATAAGCAAGAATTGTAAGGGCAAACGCAGTATTAATACCCATTTAGGAATGCCAGCGGCAGCCTTTTCGTTGCTCAACATATGAACATGTACTAGTAAGAAAACTGCTAAAAGAGCGATAATACCGTAAATAGCAAGATTCTTTGTCGTAGCAAAACACAAGCCTATTCCCAGCGCTATCTCCGCTGCACCACTCAAATAGACCATGGCTTTGTGGTTAGGAATATACCTCGGCATTATGCGCAAATATATATTTGGTTTAATAAAATGGAATAGTCCTGCTACCATGTAGATGCCTGCCATTAAATAAAGATGCCAAGGGTAGCTAAAACTCATTTTATATATTTTAAAAATCGATCTTTTTTGTATTGTGGTACCGCCTCATTTGCTATTAAAAGATGCAGTATATCTTTAGATTTTTCTTTTTGGAATATGAGTTCGTAAAATTGCTGTACCGTTAGACTATTGTTAGATTCTTCCAAAAGTTTGACATGGTCTCCTGACCTCACTTGGCCCTCTTCAAGAATTTTAACATACGTGCCCGGGTGATTATGATTTATAAATTCCCTGAGAATGTCTTGTGTTCCAAAACGAATACCGAGTTTGTAGCATGGTTCTCTCGGTTGGGATACCTGTACTGTGGTTCCTCCTATTTGGTAGATATTACCAACTCTAATTTTGGCTTCGTCCATGTCAGATATGGTGAGGTTTTCGCCAAACATACCCCAGTCCCAATGATGATTCGGATAACGTTCTTTCCAAAAGGGATAATAGTCGGCTGAAAACAGATAGCAGGCTTTATGTACACCAGCATGATGAACCCTGTCTATAACGGTGTCTCCCTTTACCTGATTTTTAGTAAGAAAGAGTGCATCGCTGGTAGGATATTTAAAGATACCGGTCTTCTCTTCGGCTCCATTCCATGTAAAGGTCTTTGGAGCTCCAATGTTTGTTGAAATAACTTTCATTTTGTGAAGATAAAAAAACCACCTCTATTATAGAGGTGGTTTAGTTTGATAAAAAAATAATAGATTCTATTCTTCTTTGTCCAGTTTTTTGGTTAAAAAGAAGCCTATTAATAATCCCGTCCCTGCCATTAGGAATATAGATCCAGGCATAGCTATTTCGTCCTGTACATTAAAATTACTATATAAAATACCGCCTATCATAATACCCGCTCCAATACCCATTAACAATAGGGCAAGGTTTAGGGTCAATATTTTCCAGAACGGCGCTGCTTTGGTGCGTTGTTCCCGAACAAAAATATTAGCTTCAGCTCCTTTTTCTATCAACGCTAAACGTTCTTTGTTCCTTGTGGAGAAGAATAGATAGAAAATTCCAAATGTTACTAAAAATAAACTGACAAATACAAATGCTACTTCCATAATGTGATTGTTTTTTAATTGATTTATAAACTCTAGTCGCCCATAGGACGATAGCTGTACAGTTGAGGTTACACTTATGTAGATTATTTAAATCATTTTATGAATGACAATGCTTAAAGTCTACATAAAAGTTGCGTTCCTTCTTTATGATTTCCACTTCTCATAGGTAAGATCTAAATTTCTGTTTTCCAACTTTTGATGCTCAATATAGAGCATGTCTATTTTTAGCTCTTAGATTAAAAGGAAACCAGCGTAATACTTCTTTTACTTTCCTTGGGAATATGCTCTGTCAAGATTTTTTATATTTACTGTAACCTCAGATAACCTTTTTGCGTCCAATAGACAAGAATGAGTAAAGACAACGACCAACCTCTAGTAGTACTTGCCTGTTTGGGCGATACTACTGCATTTGCCAAACTGGTGGAAAGATACCAGCATATGGTGTATACCTTGGCTATAAAGTTGGTAGGTAGCCCGGAAGATGCACAAGAGGTAGCCCAGGATACGTTTTTAAAGGCTTATCAAGCATTGAATACTTTTAAGGGGGAATCAAAGTTCTCTACTTGGTTATATAAGATTGCCTATCATAAAGGATTAGACCAACTTAAAAAACGAAAAAGGATTTTAGAGGTACATTCTTTTGATGGTCACTTAAATGTAGATATCCCATCTCTGGAAAATACTTGGGATACGTTGGAGGAAAATGAACAGAAGCTAAGTATTAAAAAAGCGATATCAGAATTAAACGGAAACGATGCGGTAGTAATTACGCTTTTTTATTTTGAAGAACTATCTTTAAACGAGATTGCAAAGGTATTGGCTATAAAGAGCAATGCGGTAAAAGTCAAACTATTTAGGGCTAGAAAACGTTTAGCCCATATTTTAAGTGAGAAATTGGAGCCGGAGACTATCAAAAGTTATGAAAGCCTATAATGGCTTATATATTTGAAAATAATCAATACCAATCCTACCTAAATTAGGCAGGAGACATATTTAATTTTAAGTCAATTGGTACATTTAATTTTATTTAAATGAAAGAAAAGGAACTAGATGCTTTTATAAAAAAAATGGTAAAAACTATAACGCTGGAAAAGGCTCCTATAGATTTTGTTGCCTCAGTAATGCAACAGCTAGAAGTGGAAAAGGAAAACAAAGTAGATATTACCTATACACCTTTGGTGTCCAAAAACGTTTGGCTTGGTATTGCCGCTCTAGTAGCCTCTCTTTTCGGATATTTGGCTTTTGGAAAAAGCAATACACAGACAGAATGGTTTTCTACCTTTAAACTTAATACTATTGGAAATACGGACGCTTTTAACTCCTTTTCAAATAGTCTATCTGTATCGGACAGTACTATTTATGCCCTTGTGGGTCTGTTGGTTTTTCTAGGTATTCAGGTAATTTATCTAAAGCAGTTTTTTGCAAAGCGGCAGGTGCTACTATAGGTTGATTATCATTATAATACCAAAACGGAATGGTTACAAAATCAACAGTGGCTATGCTGTCTCCTTTAATTTCTTTATTTTTTATTGTGAGTAGGTGTTTCCCTCTTGAATAGCCCAAAAGGTCTACGAACATTTCTAATTCTAAACGTTTGTCCTCACTTGAGACGATTATTATATCGCTATCAATTCTTGTGCTGTCAATATGAAATTGAAACATTTCATTAATGGTTTTTAAATACGTTTTCGAATTGATTTTGGTAGTGTCTTTATTAGAGCCGAATTGGATATGTACTTTTGGCTTGTAGCCTCGTTGGTCAGATTCAGGCTTCAATAAAGAATCATATTCAATGATATCATCTTCTAAATCCTTTCGATAAGGAATGGTAATCTGCAAAAAGGGGTCTGTTATGGTTTTTGATTGAATTGCAGCATGGCGGAGAAATTCTTTATTTTTCACTAACATGTTCTTGTAATTACGACGATTACCAACTTCTGTAGATGATCGCTCGTTTAAATCGAAAAAGTTGCTGGGATTCATTTCCAATGAAAAAAAGAAAAGTAGAATACCGTAAATAGGAATCAGACTATAAATGATTTTTTTACCGAATTTGTTATCTAATAGATTGTATAAAATAGGGCGATAAATGAACGAAAGCGTCAAAACGCTGAATACCTTGTAAATAGGCATATATACTTTGGCCACATCTTGTGAACGTTTTATAATACCGGGAAAAACAAAATCAATTATAGTAATCAGATGCCCAAGGATAAATGCAGGAAAAAGAATAAATCCTAAAACTGTTTTGACTTCAAAAGGAAGGAAGTCGTCTTCTACCAAAAAGATTACAAAAAACAGGAATATGAGAAAATTAAGAGATATAGCAATCGTAATAAATGCGATTAAAAAGGTAACACCAAAAAGGATACTTGAATAATTTTCTAGCTTGATTATATAGTTATCAAAAGACCCGATTCTTTTTTTTAGATGGGTTTTGAAAACCTTCGACATGTTTAGTTTTTCAAAATCTATATCCCCTGAAACCGATCGGATACCCACTGCACCAATCCATAGCCCTCGTAGCAAAACGTGCAAGATTAGGTTGAAAATAGCAAGGACACAGGTAATATAGATTGTACTTATGAAAATAGATTGCAATGGGTTTCCTTCAAAACCTTTTACCAACGCAAAATCCTGCAAAGGCCCCAAAACACTGAACAATCCAAATATGGCAAAACCGGAAATTACCAATTCTAACTGCCAACTTTGCACTTGGAGTTCATCCAGTATTTCTTTGTATTTGGCATCACTTTTTTGGTCCTGCATGAGTTGGTGGGTTAATTAACAGGAGAAAAATAAGTGAAAAATTTCAATAAAGACTTAAATTCAGAGCATAAAAAACCGCCTGCTTTGACTATTCAAAGTCAAAGGGCGGTTTTTTATAATTTAGGAATCAAATAGCAAACATGGGAGTCTAAACAAACAAGTCTAACATCTCATGTCTCATATTTAAAATCTACTTAACCATCTCATAACTGCGTTTAATAAATTCAGTCATTGCAGCACCTTTCAATAATCCTTTAGATAGTTTAGCTAAATCTAAGGATTGATTAATTAGGCGTTCTTTTTTCTTTGCCGTTTTTGTGTTCAATATTTCGCCAACCAACTCATGATTGGTGTTTACTACTATATTATACATCTCTGGCATATTTCCCATCCCAAACATTCCGCCGCCACCGCCGGTCTGTTGCATTTCTTTCATACGGCGCATAAACTCAGGTTCGGTAATGGTAAATGGCAATGCATCACTTTCCATAGCCTCTAATTGTACAGTATAGCTGCTCTTTTCTCCAAATACCTTTTCTAACTCTGTTTTTAAGGTCTCTTTTTCTTCATCAGATAGCTTAGAAATTTGAGTATCTTCCTTTTGAATCAATTTGTCAATATGGTCTGCATCTACTCTAGCAAAAGATACTTTTTCTTTTGAAGTTTCCAATTTTTGCATCAAGTGTCCAATAATAGGGGAGTCCATCAACAAAACTTCATAACCTTTAGCTTTTGCAGTTTCTATGTAGCTGTGCTGTGCCTCTTTATCGGAAGCGTAAAGGACTACTAGTTTATCATCCTTATCGGTTTGGTTTGCCTTGATTTTTTCTTGTAATTCTTCAAAAGTATAGAAAGCGCCATCTACTGTTGGGTAGAGTGCAAATTTATCCGCTTTTTCAAAAAATTTATCCTCAGAAAGCATTCCGTACTCAATAACAATCTTAATATCATTCCATTTCGCTTCAAAATCTTCTCTACTATTTTTAAAAAGTGAACTTAGTTTATCGGCAACTTTTTTAGTGATATAAGAAGATATCTTCTTAACAGCACCATCCGCCTGTAAATACGAACGTGAAACATTCAATGGAATATCTGGAGAATCTATGACCCCTCTTAACATGGTCAAAAATTCTGGTACAATACCTTCTACATTATCTGTAACAAATACTTGGTTTTGGTATAATTGTATACGGTCTTTTTGTGCGCTTAAATCATTACTGAGCTTAGGGAAGTAAAGAATCCCAGTTAGATTAAAAGGATAATCTACATTTAGGTGAATACTAAATAACGGCTCCTCGAACTGCATAGGGTACAACTCCCTGTAAAAGCTCTTGTAATCATCTTCCTTTAAATCAGCAGGTTGTTTTGTCCACGCCGGGTTTGGATTGTTTATGATATTATCTACTTCTATAGTAGGAGCAGGGTCCTCTTCTTTAGCATCTTCAGGTTTTGGTAAAGTTTCTGTCTTAGTACCAAACTTTATCGGAATTGGCATAAACTTATTGTACTTACTCAGGAGTTCACTAATCCTATTGTCTTCTAAAAACTCAACCGAATCTTCCGCGATATGAAGTATAATCTCCGTCCCACGTGCTTCTTTTTTTGATTTTTTAAGTGTAAAATTTGGTGAACCATCACATGACCAATGCACGCCAGGTTCATCTTTAAAACTTTTAGTTATGATTTCTACCTTTTCTGCAACCATAAAAGCAGAATAAAAACCAAGTCCAAAGTGTCCTATAATACCTGAATCTTTGGCAGAGTCTTCATATTTGTTCAAAAACTCTTCTGCACCAGAAAATGCGACTTCATTAATGTATTTTTTGACCTCTTCTTCTGTCATTCCTAAACCTTGGTCAATAATATGCAGCTTTTTACCTTCTTTGTCAGCCCTGACTTCAATAAAAGGATTGTCATACGCTACCTTGGCTTCACCAATTGCCGAAAGGTGTTTCAATTTTAAGGTAGCATCCGTTGCGTTAGAAATTAATTCCCTTAGAAAAATTTCATGATCGCTATACAAGAATTTCTTTATAAGCGGAAATATGTTGTCTACCGAAACATTTATTTTACCTGTAGCCATTTTTATCTTTATTTAATATTGTTCGATTATGGAATGTCAAAAAAAATACCACAAAGAAGAACTGTGACAAACTGACATACATCAAGTTTGAAAATTTAACATTTTTTATGTTTAATTAATTTTAATAAAGGTTAAACATTATGTATCTTTGACCAGTGGTTAGAACGAGAAATTGCTATGAAAAAGTTTCTAAGAGTATAATCACTGTTTGATTATTTATTGGTTAGGTTGTTTAAGACGTGCTTTTCCCCTCGGGAAAGCACGTTTTTGCTAAATAAAACTTAAAGTACAGAGGACTTGTTTTTAACTATAAAATGAGTCGTAATTTCAATCCAAAATAAACATACCTATGGCTGCGAAAGCAAAAAAAACTACGGTAGAGATAGTGATATCAAAGTATATGAACTATGTGTTGGAGCGCGAAACAGTTCCAAAATCCATATTTAATTTTTGTAAGGTCTCGGAAATTAAAGAGGAGGATTTCTATTTGTTATATGGGTCTTTATCTTCCTTACAAAAGGGTGTTTGGGAGCAGTTCTTCTTGAATGCTTCAAATGTTATGGGAAAGAATAAGGAATATGAAGACTTTAGTAATAAGGATAAAATGCTCACTTTTTTTTATACTTTTTTTGAGATTCTCACCTTAAACCGGAGTTATGTTCTTTTTGTTTTGGAAGAGAAAAAAAACCCAATGAAGAAATTAGATGAATTAAAAGGACTCAGGAAAAAGATAAAAGCGTTTACAAAAGACCTTATAGAGGACGGTAATGCGGATAAAAATCTAAATATTACAAAACACAACCCTCAGCTTTTTTCAAAGGGGGCATGGTTACAGTTTATGTTTCTTCTTAAGTTTTGGATGAAAGACGACTCTACTCAATTTGAAAAGACAGATATGGCCATTGAAAAATCTGTAAATATAATTTTTGACGAGTACGATAATTTGTGCTTAGAGAATATATTAGACTTTGGTAAGTTCCTATATAAAGAAAAATTTGCCTAATCCCTGAAGCCAAAACCTATTGAAAACATTAGATAAAATTCCTACTGGAAAAATAGAAAGAGCAAGTAAACTGGTAAAGACCGGAGTTAAGATTGGTGGTAATTATGCTAAATATTTTGGCAAAAAACTCGTAAATTCAGAAACGACCAAAGATGAATTAAATGAGAATAATGCCACGGATATCTATGACGGATTAAAAAGTTTAAAAGGTAGTGCACTTAAAGTCGCCCAGATGCTGAGCATGGAGAAGAATCTACTTCCAAATGCTTATGTAGAAAAATTTTCCCTTTCTCAATTTTCCGTTCCCCCATTGTCAGCACCATTGGTGCGAAAAACTTTTAAAAAATATTTGGGTAAGTACCCAGAGGAAGTCTATGATGCATTTGCCAAGGATTCTATTAATGCTGCAAGTATAGGTCAGGTTCATAAAGCAAAGAAAGATGGTAAGGACTTAGCTGTCAAGATTCAATACCCAGGGGTAGCACAAAGCATAAGTAGCGACCTTGCATTGGTGCGTCCTATTGCCCTTAGGATGTTCAATATAAAAGGAAAAGATTCAGATAAATATTTTAAAGAGGTAGAGGATAAACTTATTGAGGAGACCAATTATTTGTTGGAAATATCCCAAAGTCAAGAAATTACCCAAGCTTGTAACAAAATTGAGAATTTAAAGTTTCCCCAATACTACCCAGAACTATCCAGTGAAAAAATTATCACGATGGACTGGATGACTGGTCAACATTTGGGAGAATTTACAAAAACATCCTTTTCTCCCGAACTGGGAAACAAATTAGGTCAGACCCTTTGGGATTTTTATATGTTTCAAATACACGGTTTAAAAAAGGTGCATGCAGACCCGCATCCTGGAAATTTTTTAATTAATGAGCAAGAAGAGCTCATAGCCATAGATTTTGGCTGTATTAAGGAAGTTCCAGATTCTTTCTACTTTCCTTATTTTGAGTTGGCAAAACCAAACAATATTTCCAATGACCAGGTTTTTACTCAAACATTGTACGCACTTGAAATTTTGGTACCTACAGATAGTCCATCTGAGATTAAATTCTTTAAGGGGCTATTCCATGAGATGCTAAGTTTGTTTACATCACCTTTTCATGAAGAAACATTTGATTTTGGGAATGAAGAATTTTGGAAAAATATTGCCAATTTGGGAGAACGTTTTGCTTCCGATAAACAGATTCGAAAAATGAATGGGAACAGAGGTTCTAAGCACTTTCTTTATATGAATAGAACATTTTTTGGATTATATAATCTCCTACATGATTTAAGGGCTAATATTGAGGTGAATAGTTATCGCAAATACATAAACTAATTTTAACTCGTGTACTAACCTGGTTAATCTTTTCCAATTGATTCCGGATTCGTGATTACATTTTCTTCCTGTTTTACATATTTGTTCAACCACTGGTCTTGTTCCCATAACATGTGAAGCACACTTTCTTTGGCTCTATATCCATGACTTTCTTTAGGAAGCATTACCAACCTAACGGTGGCCCCCAAACCTTTTAAAGCGTTAAAATAACGCTCACTCTGCATGGGATACGTTCCAGAATTATTATCCGCTTCTCCGTGAACCAATAATAAGGGTGTTTTCATCTTGTCTGCGTGCATAAAAGGGGACATGGTATTATAGATTTCAGGAGCTTCCCAATAATTACGTTCCTCACTTTGGAACCCGAACGGAGTCAAAGTCCTGTTATAAGCGCCACTACGGGCAATGCCCGCAGCAAAAAGATTGGAATGTGATAATAGATTGGCTACCATGAAGGCGCCATAACTATGTCCGCCTACGGCTACTTTTTTTCTATCGATATAACCTAGTTTGTCAACGGCATCTATGGCCGCTTTTGCATTTGAAACTAATTGGGTCCTAAACGTATCATTAGGTTGTTCATCTTCTTCGCCAATAATAGGAAAGGCTGCGTCGTCCAAAACAGCGTAGCCTTGTGTTACCCAATAAATAGGTGAGCCCCAATAGGGATAGGTGAATTCATTTGGATTCTGTGTATTTTGAGAGGCACTATTTTTGTCTTTATACTCTCTAGGATAGGCCCAAAGAATCATAGGTTTTTTCTCTTTTTTTACTTTGTCATAACCTACCGGCAAATACAATGTACCGGTTAGTTCCAAACCATCTTCACGGGTATAGGTAATCACTTCTTTATGCACGTTTTGTATACTTTTGAAGGGATTTTCAAATGACGTAAGTTGTTGTGGTGCTTTACGTTTCTTTAAACTTTTATAATAATAATTAGGGTACTCACTAGGAGACTCAATACGCACTAAAAGTTTATCTTTTTCTGCATTATATTCGATTAAATCCTCCTTTTTTCCTTCAAGCTTTGAGGTATATAATCTTGTTTTATTCAGAGTTTTTAAGTTGAATTTTTCCACAAATGGAAATTGCCCATCTTTGGTAAACCCATCACCTAATAAATAGGCATTTTGATTAGTATCTAACGCTAGTACAGATTGTCCAAATTCATTTCGTTTGGTTACCAAGTTTCCAGGGTCGCTATACACGTCCTGATAATTTCTCTCTGATATGATTTTTGCCTGTTTATTACTATCAGAAGGGTCAAATAAATAGGTGATGGTATTCCTAGTGTTCCACCAATAATCATATGCAATAGCTGTATTTTCATTACCCCATTGAATACCACTATATCTATTTTTTAGTTTTAGTAATGATTTTCCGCTGGCAGTAAATGGTGCTTTTAATTCAAAAACTTCATCTCGGTATTCCATTTTGTTTTCTGGATCGCCGCCATCCAATGCCTGAGCATAGATTAGTGTTGCCGGTTTATCATTACGCCAGCTTATGCTTCGCATACCCATACGTACCGCCATAAAACCCTTTGGTAAATCCTCGATTAAGGGCACCTCCAAGAGCTCTGAAACTAACCCGCCATCTTTAGTGTAAATATTCGTTTTGGAAGGAAACCTGCTATAAGGGACAAGATAAGAGAAAGGCCTATCAACGCTTACTATCATAGCATAATCACCATTGGGAGAAAAACTTATTGAAGTGTACATGTCAGCCTCTTTCCATTTAGATTTTGTGCCGTCTAAATTTATCTTATAAAGTTCTGAAAGTGCCAATTGCTCGAAGTTGAACTCATCATTTGGGTTTTTTAATAAATCTTGATATGTTCGGTTTTGGGCTTTTTTCCCATCATTGGATGAAATTGTAGGACCCTTAGGTACAGCTGCTGAAACATTTATCAATTCCTTTCTGTTGGCAGGCAGCATTTTTATCAAAAGGCTTTTCCCGTCCTTGAACCAATTAATTACGTCTCTCATATTAGCATTGACATTGGCGTCAGTAATTTTACTTACCATAGTCTTTTCTAAATCCAAAACCCATATTTCCACGCCATCTTTTGTGGTGTTAGTAACCGCTATTTTGGTTTGGTCCGGTGACCAGCTAAAATTGGCCAACCTAGAATTTTCTGGTAAGCCATTGACTTGAGTTGCTGTTTTTCCATTAGGCGACTTAATTGTTATATTGTTGTAATAATTAGTACGGCTGCCAATGTTAGTTTTTGGATTTATTCTCAATCCCGCTAAACGCATTTCTTTTTCTGAAAGTTCTTGAATAGATTTATAATAATCCCTGTATAGCATTATCATATAGTCACCTTTGTCGTCCATTAAAACTGATGGTGCCAGAGGAGCTTCTACTAAATCCAATATGTCTTTTGGTGGTTTCTGATACCCCAAATTTTCCTGTGATACCGCTGTTAAACAAATAAAGAGAGTAGTAATGGTTAGAATTAATTTATTCATACTGTAGTTTTAAGGAAAGGGATTAAAAAAATCAAAATAAACTTAATTTTTATTTCGACTTCTAAGGTAGCTAAAACTTGAAATTGCTTGAATCTCATACTGTTAAATATCAGTTAATTATAGGAACTCCTAACCATATTCAGGTCAGGGAATATCTTTAGGTATCAATAATGCTTAATGTTTTATATTTACATTATTAAGAAGACTAATATTTTAGGATATTATATTCAACACACAAATTACAAAACTAGTAGACATGTATAATTCAAAAATAACGGGCTTAGGATATTATGTACCTGACAACGTAGTCAGTAATGACGATTTGTCTGAAGTTATGGAGACGAACGATGCTTGGATTCAAGAAAGAACAGGTATTAAGGAAAGACGACATGTTGTCAAAGGTGATGGGGATACTACCACTACCATGGGTGTGAAGGCTGCAAAAATTGCTATAGAACGCGCAGGAATCGATAAAGATGACATTGATTTTATCGTTTTTGCTACACTCAGTCCTGATTATTACTTTCCTGGCCCAGGTGTTTTGGTACAGCGGGATTTAGGTATTAAAACCGTGGGCGCCTTGGATGTGCGAAATCAATGTTCTGGTTTTGTTTATGCTATTTCAGTTGCTGACCAATATATTAAAAGTGGCATGTATAAAAACGTGCTAGTTATAGGATCAGAGCTTCATTCCCATGGTTTGGACATGACCACTAGAGGAAGAGGTGTATCGGTTATTTTTGGTGATGGTGCAGGGGCAGCTGTATTGAGCCGTGAGGAAGATACAACTAAAGGTATTTTATCTACTCATTTACATTCCGAAGGTCAGCATGCGGAGGAACTTTCCTTGATAGCCCCAGGTATGGGTAAAAGATGGGTAACTGATATCTTAGAAGATGCAGACCCCAACGATGAGTCGTATTTTCCTTATATGAACGGCCAATTTGTTTTTAAGAATGCTGTGGTACGTTTTAGTCAAGTAATTATGGAAGGACTCAACCAAAACGAATTAAGTCCCGAGGATATTAACCTTCTGGTTCCGCATCAGGCCAATCTGAGAATTTCACAGTTCATTCAAAAGAAATTTGGTTTGGCTGATAGCCAAGTATTCAATAATATCATGAAATATGGTAATACTACCGCTGCATCTATTCCTATTGCCTTAACAGAGGCTTGGGAGTCAGGAAAGGTTAATTCTGGAGATTTGATAGTTTTGGCGGCATTTGGAAGTGGGTTTACTTGGGGTAGTGTTATAATAAGATGGTAAAGTAAAAACCCTTGGTGAAACCAAGGGTTTTTCTGTATTGATAGCTTATAAGAGAAAACCAACCAATCCGCTTATAAGGAATTATCAATTGTACTTAATAGACTTTTTTTTATTTCATTTGTTACGTTAAATGTAGCTTTTAACCTATGTTTAACAATAAAGTACAATGCCTTGTTTAAAAACGAAACCCGGACAATTGTCCGGGTTTCTACGCTGATAGGCTATACTAAACACTAACCATTAACTATAAACATATAGCGTTATCAACATCTTTAAATATTATTCGTCTGCGTTTTAGCAGTCTGTTGTAATTGCAGTTTGCTAATAGACGAATTTTTTTGCGAATTGTTACATTCTAATTAAAGTTTAACAACCAAATAACATAATGAAAAAAACACTTGTTTTTGGAGCATCCTTAAAACCAAATCGTTATAGTAATATAGCTGTAAATAGACTGGTGGACAAAGGAATTGAAACAGCGGCTTTTGGTCTTCGGATAGGAGAGATTAAGGGTGTTAAAATTTGCAATAATTTAAATGAATTCCAAAATATCCATACAATAACCTTATACCTGAACCCTAAAAGACAGCTAGATTATTACGAAAGCATACTGCAATTGAAACCCAAGCGCGTTCTCTTTAATCCTGGGACCGAAAATCCTGAATTTTATGTATTGTTAGAAGAAAATGGAATTAATGTAGAAGTTGCTTGTACACTTGTACTATTAGCTACAGGGCAGTACTAATCTTAAAAATCTTCTTTAGCTCATAAAACCCACGTTTACATTTACTATTTTAGGGTTTCCAAAAGTTAATGTAAAGTGTACCCAAGAAGTTGAACCATAATAAAACCAGTATGTTTAAAAATAATTTTTTTGCCATTTTAATATTGATAATTTTTTGTTTCATAGGTGCCCCAGATAGCTTGGCCCAAAGCACAACCATAGATGGGATTGAAAAAGCTGTTGCAGGAATGAAACTTCGCGCTATTGGTCCAGCTTTTATGGGAGGTCGTATTGCGGATATTGCGGTACATATAAATGATCCTAGTACTTGGTATGTGGCCGTAGGTTCTGGTGGGGTTTGGAAAACGAGTAACAGTGGTATTTCATGGAAGCCTATTTTTGATGACCAAACTTCATATTCGATTGGTTCGGTCGCAATTGACCCAAATAATGGAGAAACTGTCTGGGTGGGTACCGGAGAAAATGTAAGCGGACGTCATGTAGCTTGGGGAGATGGAGTATATAAAAGTACCAATGGTGGTTCTTCCTGGCAGGCAGTGGGATTGAAAAAATCGGAACATATTGGTAAGATTTTAATTGACCCTAGAAACAGTGATATCGTTTTTGTAGCAGCCGAAGGGCCTTTATGGTCCTCTGGGGGCGAACGCGGTTTGTACAAAACAACCGATGGTGGAAAAACCTGGACCCTGGTTTTAGAAATTGATAAGAATACAGGTGTTACAGATGTGGAGTTCGACCCTTCTAATCCAGATGTGCTCTATGCAGCTGCATATCAACGACGCAGGCAAACATGGTCTTTATTGGGCGGTGGTCCTCAATCAGGAATTTACAAATCAACAGATAATGGAACCACATGGAACAAATCTGAAACGGGTCTGCCAAAAGGTGATATAGGAAAAATTGGCTTGGCAGTTACGCCGGCCGACCCAAATATAGTTTATGCTACTATTGAAGCAAACGATTCGGAAAAAGGATTTTATAAATCCATAGATAAAGGGGAAAGCTGGGAAAAGCAAAATAGCTATATTTCAGGCGGAACAGGACCACATTATTATCAGGAAATCGAAGTTTCTACTGTAGATGCTAATCTGATATATCAAATGGATGTTTTTTACCAAGTGTCCCGCGATGGGGGTAAAACTTTTAATTACTTAGGTACGGGCCGTGAAAAGCACAGTGACAACCATGCGTTATGGATAGATCCCAAAAACGGAAAGCACTTACTTTCTGGCACGGACGGTGGGCTTTATGAATCTTTTGACGAAGGTACCACGTGGAGACATTTTCCAAACCTTCCAATTTCTCAGTTCTATAAATTGGGATTGGACAATGCAGAACCTTTCTACAATATTATAGGTGGTGCACAGGATTTAGGTACTTTAATTGGCCCATCACGTACTACGAATACCGAGGGCGTTCGTAATCAGGATTGGTATGTGCCGTTGGGTGCGGATGGTTATGAGTCTGCTTTTGACCCAGAGGACCCCAATACCGCTTATATGGAAATTCAGCAAGGACTACTTCACAGGTTGGATAGAAGAACAGAAGAAGTGTTGAATATACAACCCCAACCCGCTCCTGGTGATGCTCCGGAACGATGGAATTGGGATAGTCCATTACTTATTAGTCCACATAATCACAAACGTCTTTATTTTGGTTCGCAGCGATTGTGGCGCAGCGACGATCGTGGAAATTCTTGGACAGCTATCAGTAAAGATTTAACAACCAATACAGTTAGGTATGAATTGGAGACTATAGATCGTGTATGGAGTATAGATGCCTTGTATGATACAGGAGCTATGTCTAAATATGCAACACTTACCGGTATATCGGAATCACCATTAAAAGAAGGGTTGTTGTATACAGGGTCAGATGATGGCCTTATTCAAGTCAGCGAGGATTCTGGGCAAAACTGGCAAAAAAGCACGGTGCTTCCCAAAGTTCCGGTAAGGTCTTTTATCAACGATGTAGAAGCGTCACATCACAATGAAAATGAAGTATTTGCTGTTGCCGATGCACATAAATTAGGTGATTATAGTCCGTATGTTTTTATGAGCTCCAACCGTGGAGGTTCTTGGAAATCAATTGCTGGCGATTTACCGGCAGGAACTATTGTTTGGGTCTTAAAACAGGACCCAGTAGATGAAAATTTACTGTTTATTGGAACTGAATTTGGTATTTATTTTTCGCCTAATAAAGGAACTAATTGGATAAAATTAGGAGCGGGAGCACCCACTATTTCGTTTAGGGATATCGAATTACACCCTAGGGAAAACGACCTAGTTGGCGCTACATTTGGCAGAGGCTTTTATGTTTTGGATGATTATACGCCACTTAGAAATTTGAGTAAGGCGATTGAAAACAAGTCGACTGCGTTATTTCCTGTTAGGGATGCGTGGTGGTACGTACCCAGTGTCCCTATGCAAGCAAAGGGTATGCCAGGGCAAGGAACGACTAGCTTTGTAACCGAAAACCCACCTTTTGGCGCCCTATTTACCTATTACTTGGATGCGGTTCCTAAAACCCTAAAAGAAACACGAAAGGCTGCTGAAAAGAAATCTAGGGAGAACAACATCAGTATTCCTTTTCCTGGATGGGAAAAACTACAAAAAGAAGCAGACGAGGATACACCTCAAATCCTGCTTTTGGTCAGTGACAAAAACAATACGCCTATACGATGGATTAAAGGGAATGCTGAAAAAGGATTACATCGTACACATTGGGATTTGAAATTATCTCCTCCAGATCCGATTAATTTGAGTACGCCCGATTTTGTGCCGCCATGGGCCGGTGAGGCCGAAGGTCCTCTAGCAGCACCTGGAACCTATAGTGTAAAACTATATATGCTTAAGACGGGTAGTTTGCAACAACTGGGTGCCGCGCAAGAATTCACCCTTAAACCTACACCTAATAGTCCGTCTGATATCGATTTTGACGAAGTAGCCAAATTTCAACAAAATACGAGTTTGCTTTTGAAAGATATGTATGCTGCCAGTTCAAAGATGGGAGAGGCAAGGAATCGCATTCGCTATATGAAGGCCGCATTACTGGAAACACCAAAGGCAAACGAACAATTATTTACGGGACTACAGACCCTAGAAACCAAATTACGTAATCTAAGAGAGCGTTTGTATGGAAATCCCATTAAAAATAAATTTAACGAATCTACTATTCCTTCAATTATGTCTAGGGCCGGTTCTGTGGCATACGGACATTGGGGTGCACGCCAAACACCAACACAAACACAACAACAGAACATCCGCATCGCAGAAACAGATTTCAAGACTTTTAAAACAGATTTGAATACTTATTTTGCTACGCTGATGCAGTATGAGGCACAATTAAAAGTTGCTGGAGCGCCTTATACACCTGGTCGGAAGTTGGATTAAAAAGGAGATAATCTTTAGAAAGTGAAGCTAAAATAGCATTATTAGCGGGTAGCTAAAGAGAAGTAATCTGAACGTTTATTATCATTTGTTACAGAGTGCTTCGTGCCAGGTAAAGACGGTTAAAAAGCAACTTTTATTAGGTAGCATAGTTTAGTATGAAGTTCGCTTATTACGTTCTCCGTATCAACCAAAGCCCAATAAATGTCAATAAGCCATTTAGCGGTAGCAATTCATAACCAAATTCATACCCCCCTAAGTATTCTATGGGTAATCTTCCTAAGAAGACAATGATAATTACGGAAAGCAGCGCTACAAGCCATACATACTTGTCCTTTACTTGGTGTTTGGTGAAAATACCAAAGGAGAATAGTCCCAATAAAGGTCCGTAGGTGTAGGAGGCCATAGTAAGTAAACCGTCTATCACGTTTCTATCTAGAATATATTTAAAAGATATTACCACCAATATCAGTAAAATACTCATGCCTATGTGTGTTTTACGTCTAATAGACTTCGCAACTTTTTCTGTTTTCTTTTCTGTGTTTAGGAAATCTATACAGAAGGAAGTGGTTAAGGAGGTCAACGCACTATCAGCGCTACTGTATGCTGCTGCGATAAGGCCTAACATAAAGGTAATAGCAACCGTTATGCCCAAACCGCTATTTAGTGCAATTTCGGGAAAGAGTAAATCAGATTTTGGCTCACCATTCATGAGCGGAATTGCAATTTGGTATTTTTCTGCATAAATAAACAATAGGGCACCTAAGAGCATAAATACAAAGGTTACAATGACTAGAACTATACTAAATGACACCATATTCTTTTGGGCATCTTTTAAGTTTCTACAAGTCAGATTTTTTTGCATCATATCCTGATCTAGACCCGTCATGCAGATCGTAATGAACATGCCTCCAAAGAATGATTTGAACAGATGGTTTTTGGCGAACAAGTCATCAATAAAAATAGTTTTGCTGTACGTGGATAATTCCGGAGATTTTAGAAAATCAGCGAAGGTCCATTCCAGCTTGTTTAGTATAAAATAAATAGATAGCCCAACGGAAACTAACATAAAGAACGTTTGTAAGGTGTCTGTCCAAACAATGGTTTTAATGCCTCCTTTAAAGGTGTATATCCAGATAAGGAGAATAGATAAGATTACTGTAATTTCAAAAGGCACATTCCAAGCATCAAAAACAAACTGTTGTAGTACAATAGCAACCAAAAACAATCTAAAGGCTGCCCCTAAAACCCGTGAAACAAAGAAGGAAAAGGCGCCTACCTTATAACTTACAAAACCAAATCGATCATCCAGATATTGATAGATGGAGGTTACGTTCTTTTTATAATAGACTGGTAATAGCACGTAAGCTGTAATTAGATAGCCTAGCAAATACCCAAATACTACTTGCATATAACTAAACTCTGAGCTCTCTACCCATCCAGGAACCGATATAAAGGTAACTCCAGAAAGTGAAGCGCCTACCATGCCAAATGCCACCAAATACCAAGGGGACTGCTTTCCGGCCTTAAAAAAATCCTCGTTGGTATCGTTCTTTCCGGTAAAATAGGAGATGAGTAACAAGAGAGCAAAGTAGCCACCAATTAAAAGCAACAAATGGAAGGAGGTCATTGGAAATTATTTTGTGGCAAAGTACAAAAAGTAAAAATAGTACGTAATTTTACCACAAACTTGAATGCATGGAGTTTTCTTCGAAATTATTGGAAAATGCGGTCTATGAAATGTCGCAACTACCTGGTATAGGTAAGCGTACAGCCTTACGTTTGGTGCTGCATTTGTTAAAACAATCGGAGCGGCAGACAGAACAATTATCTAATGCTCTAACACAGCTTAGGAGCACGGTACGCTTTTGTAAAAATTGCCATAATATTTCAGATGTGGAATTGTGCGAAATCTGTGCAAATCCTAAGAGAGATGATTCTTTAGTATGTGTGGTAGAAGATATTCGCGATGTTATGGCCATAGAGAATACAGGACAGTATAGGGGCAAATATCATGTTTTGGGTGGTAAAATTTCACCTATGGAGGGTGTGGGACCTCAGGATCTAACTATTACATCCTTGGTAAGTAAGGTAAAACAAGGCGAAATAAAAGAGTTAATTTTTGCGTTAAGTTCTACGATGGAGGGCGATACGACAAATTTTTACATTTTTAAGCAGATGGAAGGCACGGAAATACGTACCTCTACTATTGCAAGGGGCATTGCCGTTGGTGATGAACTGGAATATGCAGATGAGGTTACCTTGGGCAGAAGTATCTTGAATAGGGTGCCATTTGAGGGTTCTTTGAAAAGTAACTGAGCGCTATAATAATGATGCAAAATCAGTAAATACCTTTAATATTTACTATTTTTGCAAAAAAAACGAGTAAAAGCACTGTTAAATTATCGATATGTCAAAATTTGAATTAAAACTACCGCGAATGGGAGAAAGTGTTGCAGAGGCGACATTGACTTCTTGGTTGAAGGAAGTTGGGGATACTATTGAAATGGACGAGGCTATTTTTGAGATTGCCACGGATAAGGTAGATAGTGAAGTGCCTAGTGAGGTTGATGGTGTTTTAGTAGAAAGGTTTTTTAATGTTGATGATGTCATCAAAGTTGGAGAGACTGTTGCTGTAATAGAGATACAGGGAACTCAAGTTGTGGATGTTCAGGAAACCAAAGAGGCAGAAACGGTACAGGAAGATACTGCTATAGCTGAGGAAATGGTGGCTGCCGCAGAAAAGGCTTTATCAGCAACCAAGGATGCAATTGGCATTCCAACGCCCGATTACGCTAGTTCTGAACGTTTTTACTCGCCTTTGGTGAAGAATATTGCCAAGGAAGAAGGGATTTCATTTGATGCACTGGAAGGTATTTCAGGAACTGGAAAGGATGGTCGCGTGACCAAGAACGATATTTTAGATTACGTAAAACATAAAGGTTCGGCACCTGCGATGCCTACAAAAGTTTCTGAGCAGAAGCTTGAGGAGAAAATAGCGTTGACTCCCATTGCTGCTAAACCTGCAAAGGTTCAGGAAAAAACAATACAAACTCCGGTTAAAGTTGGCCAAGGTGATGAGGTGATTACCATGACCCGAATGGGTAAGTTGATTGCGAAGCATATGGTGGATAGTGTATCTACATCTGCACATGTACAGAGTTTTATTGAGGTAGATGTAACGAATATCGTCAACTGGAGGAATAAGATGAAGGTTGCCTTTGAAAAACAGGAAGGTGAAAAGCTAACCTTTACGCCTATTTTTATGGAGGCTATTGCCAAAGCTTTAAAGAAATATCCCATGATGAATGTTTCCATTGATGGTGATTCGGTTGTTAAGAAAAAGAATATCAATATTGGCATGGCGGCAGCACTACCAGATGGAAACCTTATCGTACCCGTTATAAAGAATGCAGACCAGTTAAACTTGGTGGGTATGGCAAAAGTGGTAAACGACTTGGCTAACCGCTCCCGTAATAATGCTCTTAAACCAGACGAAGTTCAGGATGGTACATATACAGTAACCAACGTAGGTACTTTTGGAAGTGTTTTTGGTACGCCTATTATAAATCAGCCACAAGTGGGTATCATGGCGCTTGGTGCCATTAGAAAAATTCCTTCTGTGATAGAGACTAAAGAGGGAGACTTTATTGGTATACGCAGTAAAATGTACCTGTCCCATAGTTATGACCATCGTGTAGTCAATGGTGCTCTGGGAAGTATGTTTGTAAAGGCTGTTGCAGACTATCTTGAGGCGTGGGATGTAAATCTGGAGATTTAATATTCGGGTAGTTCAAACAGTTTAGTAAGCTATTATTTTCCGTAATCAATATTCTTATTCCTAAATATTTAGGCTTAATTTTATTGGAATTAGCACCCTATTTTTTTTAATATATTCAAAATTAAGGACTTCCCTTCTTGTCTTAGATGGTAGTTTCTTTGGTTAAAAATCTTCCATTTCCAAGCATAAGAAACTCTGAAATTATTCAGTAGGTCTTCAATTCGTCTTTTCAAGATCTCGCAGTTGCTTTTAACATTATCATAAATACTAGATTGTAAATCCAGCTGTGGTAAAGTTTTGTATGTTCTTGCTCTTAAAGTGTTATTAAAAATAGTCTGACGATTTTGAAACGTTTTCTAAGACCTATCTTTGTAAAAACTCTTAATACAATGGAATTAAAATTAACGCGTCCTATTTGTTTTTTTGATTTAGAAACTACTGGAACGAACGTAGCTAAGGATCGCGTAGTGGAAATTGCCATTCTTAAAGTTTTTCCTAACGGAAACAAAGAAAGTAAAACTTGGCTCGTAAATCCGGAAATGCAAATACCTGAAGAAGTCATTGCTATTCATGGTATTTCCAATGAAAAGGTAGCGAATGAACCCACCTTTAAGGAACTATCAAAGGAAATCTACAAAATAATAAAGGATGCTGATTTGGGAGGATTTAATTCTGACCGATTTGATATCCCCTTATTGGCAGAGGAACTTCTACGGTCGGGAATAGATTTTGACATGAAGAATACTGTTTCCGTAGACGTGCAGACCATCTTCCATAAAATGGAAAAACGTACTTTAGGAGCTGCCTATAAGTTTTATTGCGATAAGGATTTAACCGATGCGCATAGCGCCGCTGCAGATACTAACGCAACATATGAAGTCCTACTTTCACAACTGGACCGTTATCCTGAACTTGAAAATAATATTAAGAAATTATCCGAATTTTCAAGAAGAAAACAATCAGTAGATTTTGCTGGTTTTATAGCTTTGGACGAACATGGAGAGGAGATTTTCTCGTTCGGAAAGCACAAGGGAAAAAAGGTGCATGATGTTCTAGAGAAAGAACCTGGATATTTTGGTTGGATACTTAACGCCGACTTCCCTTTGTATACCAAAAAAATATTGACCCAAATCAAACTTAGTAAGCTTAACACTAAGCTTGGCTAATAGAAATTATTTTTGATTTCATAATAAGTCAAAAGTAATAATTGTTCTTTTTCATTGGAACGATAGCTAATTTAGCACCTGCTATTCGTATTAAAATGTCAAAAAAAGTAATATTAGACGTATGAAAATCATTTGCATAGGCAGAAACTACGTCGATCATATTATGGAGCTTAAAAATGAAAGACCTAGTGAGCCTGTAGTCTTTATCAAACCCGATTCAGCAGTTTTACCAAAGGATCAAGACTTTTACATCCCAGATTTTTCGGATAATGTCCATTATGAGGTAGAAGTATTGGTGAAGATTAAAAAGGTGGGAAAACATATTCAAGAAGCTTTTGCACATACATATTATGACGAAGTAGGATTGGGGATAGATTTTACCGCAAGAGATTTACAGTCAAAATTAAAGGAAAAAGGCTTACCGTGGGAAAAGGCAAAAGGTTTTGACGGCGCTGCGGTAATAGGGGAGTGGATACCTAAAACAAATTTTAAGGATTTGAAAAACCTTGGTTTTGAGCTCAAAAAAAATAACGAGATAGTGCAATCCGGAAATACACGTCTCATGCTTTGGAAAATAGACGAACTCATCGCATACGTATCCACTTTTTTTACCTTAAAAAAAGGTGATGTAATTTTCACCGGCACACCTGCTGGTGTTGGGAGAGTAGCTGCAAATGACTATCTTAGCGGCAGTTTGGAGCAGAAAGAACTTTTTAACTTAAGAATTAAGTGATGATTTATAATCTTGATAAAATTAATGAGATGGCAGAAGGGGATCAGGATTTTATAAATTCTGTGGTATCTGTTTTTCTTGAAGAAGTTCCTGAAGATTTAAAATCCTTAGAAACGGCTTTGGAGGAGGATAACTATCAGCAGGTCTACCAGTTGGCTCATAAAATAAAGCCCAATGTAGATTTGTTAGGTATGGAACAGACCCGAGCTGCTGCTTTGGAGATGGAAACACTTGGTAAAAGCGAATCTAATATGGGGGCGATTAAAACAATTTTCCCTTCCTTACAGGCTGATATTCATCAGGTAGTATCCGAGCTTCAAAAAGACTTTAATCTATAATGTTTGCTGAAATAATTACGATTGGCGATGAGATTCTCATTGGACAAATAGTGGATACCAATTCCGCTTTTATAGCCAAGGAACTCAATAAAATTGGTATTTCCGTATACCAGATTACGTCGGTGCAGGATGAACAGGAACATATTCTTAACGCTTTGTCCGAAGCAAAAACTAGAGTGTCTCTAGTAATCGTTACGGGAGGGTTAGGACCTACAAAAGATGATATTACAAAACATACCTTCTGTACATTTTTCAATGATGTTCTTATTGAAAATAAAAATGTACTGCAGCATGTGGAAACACTTTTTGAAAAATATATTGCTTCTCCTATTTCGGATTTAAACAGAAAACAGGCTTTGGTTCCTAGCAAGTCAGAAGTGTTACACAATGCTTACGGAACTGCACCTGGAATGTGGTTTCATGAAAGGGGGACTACCTATATTTCTATGCCAGGAGTTCCTTTTGAAATGAAAACGATTATGAAGGATGTGGTGCTTCCTAAGCTGGTAGATTTTTACGAACGCCCACACATTATCCATAAAACTTTTGTCACTTATGGCTTGGGTGAAAGTGCCATAGCTGAAAAGATTGAGACATGGGAGGAGCAGTTGCCATTATTCATTAAACTAGCGTATCTACCTAATTTAGGAAAGGTACGATTGCGCCTAACCGCCAAAGGAAAAGATTTTGAAGTACTAGCGGCTGCGATCGAGTCAGAATCCCAAAAATTACTACCGCTTATAGGAGATATAATTTATGGGACAGAGGATGAAGAAACCTTAGAGCAGTTAATAGCTAAATTACTTACTTCTAAGCACCTGACGTTGGCTACCGCTGAAAGTTTCACAGGGGGTAAGATTGCATCGAAAATTACGGCTATTCCAGGAGCGTCTGACTACTTTAAAGGAAGTGTGGTGAGCTATGCGACGGAAATTAAAGAAAAGGTCCTTAGGGTGCCTAAAGAGACAATAGATCTTCATTCTGTGGTAAGTGAAGAGGTTGCCTTAGCTATGGCTATAGGGGTTAAAAATTTACTAAAAACTGATTTTGCCATTGCCACAACTGGGAATGCTGGGCCAAGTAAAGGAGACTCAGATGTTGCGGTTGGAACCGTATATATTGCAATAGCATCCCCTAGTCGTGTATTTGCTCAAAAGTTCAATATGGGCAATCATCGAGAGCGTGTTGTGCAAAAGTCTGTAAATAAGGCATTTGAACTGCTTCAAAAAGAAATTTTAAAAATGTGAAGTAGAATGTTGCCGATAAGATAAAAATGATATAAATTTGCACCCTGTTTAAAAGAAAAATTAGACTACAATGTCAAAAGTTTGTGAAATTACCGGGAAGAGAGCGATGTTTGGAAATAATGTTTCTTTCTCCATCAACAAGACGAGAAGAAGATTTGATGTAAATCTTTCAAAAAAGAGATTTTACATTCCAGAAGAGGATCGTTGGGTTACTTTAAAAGTTTCTGCAAGAGCTTTAAAGAGCATCAACAAAAAAGGTATCTCGGCTGTATTGAAAGAAGCAAAAGCTAAAGGATTAGTAAAATAATTCCGAAAATTATAGATTACGATGGCAAAAAGAGGCAACAGAATTCAAGTAATTTTAGAGTGTACCGAGCATAAAGACTCAGGACAACCTGGAACTTCCAGATATATTACTACTAAGAATAAAAAAAATACTCCAGAAAGGATGGAAATTAAGAAATTCAATCCTATTCTAAAGAGAATGACAGTTCATAAAGAAATAAAATAAGATTTCCATTTCTTTTGGAAATAATTAAAATACAGTAAGTCATGGCAAAGAAGACGGTAGCAAGTTTACAGACAAGTTCTAAAAGATTGACAAAAGCTATTAAAATGGTAAAGTCACCAAAATCTGGTGCTTATGTTTTTGTAGAGTCGGTTATGGCACCAGAAATGGTAGATGCCTGGATGGCCAAAAAATAATACATTTTTTTAAAACGTTATTAAGCCTCTTTCTTACGAAAGGGGCTTTTTAATTTTTATATTTGAGTAATTATTTAGCAATCAAATGAGTTTATTTAAAAAGATATTTTCTTCGCAGAAGAAAGAAAGCTTGGATAAGGGACTTGAAAAGACCAAAACCACCTTCTTCTCCAAGCTAGGAAAAGCTGTTGCAGGTAAGTCCAAGGTAGACGATGATGTTTTGGACAATCTGGAAGAGGTTTTAGTATCTTCTGATGTAGGTGTGGATACGACTTTGAAAATAATAGAGCGTATTGAAGCACGTGTGGCCAAGGATAAATACATGGGCACGGACGAGTTAAACGAAATTTTAAGGGAGGAGATAGCAGGGTTGTTGTCTGAAACACATACTGGTGAAGCTTCCGATATTCAAATTCCAAAAGACAAAAAGCCCTATGTGATAATGGTTGTAGGGGTTAATGGTGTGGGTAAAACTACGACCATAGGAAAGCTTGCATTCCAGCTTAAGAAACAGGGCTATAAAGTAGTGCTTGGAGCTGCAGATACCTTTAGAGCTGCCGCAATAGATCAGTTACAGGTTTGGGCTGATCGTGTGGGTGTTCCTATTATTAAGCAGCAAATGGGTAGTGATCCAGCTTCCGTTGCTTTTGACACGCTTAGTTCAGCTGTAACACAGGATGCGGATGTGGTCATCATAGACACTGCGGGCCGTTTACACAACAAGGTAAACTTGATGAACGAACTTACCAAGGTAAAACGTGTAATGCAGAAGGTAATTGAGAATACCCCACATGAAGTATTATTGGTGTTAGATGGTTCTACCGGGCAAAATGCTTTTGAACAGGCAAAGCAATTTACAAAGGCAACGGAAGTTACTTCCTTAGCAGTTACTAAACTGGACGGCACGGCTAAGGGAGGTGTAGTAATAGGAATATCCGACCAATTTAAGATTCCTGTTAAATATATTGGTGTTGGCGAAGGTATAGAAGATTTGCAAGTGTTTAATAAGTATGAATTTGTGGATTCGTTTTTTAATGTAAAAAGTTGAAAGTTCTTCGATTTCTATTAATATTTTGCTGGTTCACAACCAGTTGGTCTCAATTAGATCATCCAAAAGCGAGTCCGTTCGCTATCATAGAACAGGAAATAGGTTTATCAAAAATCAGTATTGAATATTCTAGGCCTGCCGCCAAGGGAAGGCTTATTTTTGGAAATGGACCTGATGGTTTACCTGGCTTGGTACCATACAATCGTATTTGGCGCGTTGGTGCCAATGAATCTACTAAAATCACTTTTGATACTGCTATGGAGATTTTTGGGGAGCCTATCTCAAAAGGAACCTATGCGTTGTATGCGTTTCCATCTGAAGGGGAATGGCAGATTGTTTTTCATAAAAACACGACACATTGGGGCGACGGAAGGGCGGATTATGATTCTTCGGAAGATGCGCTTAGGATTAGGGTTTTGCCTACAACCGTTTTAAGTTTTCAAGAAAATTTTATGATTTCTTTTGATGCACTTACCCATAACTCGGTGGATATGACTTGGCAATGGGCCCATACCAAAATTACGGTACCCATTGTTGTAGATACACATACCCTAATGGAATATCAAATTCAGGAAAAATTAAAAAGTAACCCTACGGCACAGACCTACTATCAAATATCACGGTATTATCAAGAACAAGGGATAAAAACTTCTGTTGCCCTACTGCATGTAACTAAAGCCTTAGAACTTGGTGGGGATACCTATTATTTTTATCGAGTAAAATCGCTATTAGAAGCTGAATTAGGTTTATATAAAGATGCTATTTTATCAGCGACAACTTCGCTGGAAATCGCCCAGCGTGTTGGAAAGGATGAATTTGTTCGCATGAACAAAAAAAATATTAAAGATTGGGAAAAGGAATATTCAGATACAAAGAATTAGGGGCCAAATAGAGCCACTGCTATTATATTGTTTGTATTATCACCTCTGTAAAAGCAATTCAAGAGACACTAACTTAAAACGGTGAAATGACCTAGTTTTAGTTATATAGGATATTATCTAAACCTAGTAGTACGCTAAATATGCCATATTAGGTAATTACCATTTAAAATAATAGTTGCTTATTGAATGCGATGGTTCCCATTAGGTTTTATTAAAGGATATGCTATAGATTTAATGTGGAAGTTTCTTTTTTACTACCCCATAAATGAATGTTCCTAATGTTGCTGCAAAAATTAGGATGACCATAGGATAGATACCTGCACCAAGCAAAATATACATAGGGCCTGGACATGCACCGGCCAATGCCCAACCTAGACCAAAAATAGTACCTCCAAAAATGTATCTGCTAAAGCTTTTTTCTTTTGGAGGTAAAAGAATTGGATTTCCTTCTACACTTTTAACCTTAAATTTTTTTATTAGAAATATCCCAGACATACCCATAAGTACCGCAGAACCAATAATACCATACATGTGAAACGACTGAAATTTGAACATTTCATAAATTCTATACCAAGAAACCGCCTCTGATTTCACTAAAACGATGCCGAAAAATATACCTACAAAAAGGAATTTTATAAATTTCATAACTAAAATATTAAGGGTAGGAGAAAATGAGTCATTATTAGACCTCCAATAAAAAATCCGATAACTGCGATAAGCGAAGGTAGCTGTAGGTTACTTAAACCTGTAATCGCGTGTCCTGAAGTACAACCTCCGGCATACCTTGTTCCAAAACCTACCAAGACTCCAGCGATAATCAATATACTTAATCCCTTAAAAGTTAGTACCGCATCCCAGCCATAAATTTCCTGTGGTAAAAGGGTTTCACCAGCTTGTAAAAAATTAAGTTCTGCTAAAGCTAAAACTGTTTCTGGATTTAGTTGAATCACCGAACCGTCCGATAAAAAATGGGTTGCTATAAAGCCTCCTATTATAGCGCCCAAGACCACGGTAAGATTCCATCGTTGTGCTTTCCAATCAAACCTAAAGAAGTCGGAATATTTCCCCGCACCTGCTAACGTGCAAAAAGTCCTTAAGTTGGAGGACATGCCAAAAGTTTTACCAAAGTAAATCAATAGTAATAGTACTGTAGCAATTAAAGGGCCTGAAACATACCAAGGCCAAGGTTTTAAAATAATATCCATTTTAAAAAATTTATACTATCAAGTACAAGTGCTTTTGTATTGAGTTTATAATTTTGTATACGATGTCTAACTAACTGAATTTAGAATAGTACTAAGCCTAACAATAAAAAACCCCTCACTAGGAAGGGTTTTTTTATTTTTTGTTAATCAATAAAGAAGAGAAATACTGCTTTACCGTTAAAGTAATCTATACCAAAGGAACACCGTTTAATCGTTTTTCAATTTTCTTTTTCTTCCCTGTAACAAGTTTCATCACGTCCATCAAATTAGGGTCCTTAGTTTCTTTATAAATTTCGTTGATACTTAAAATCAATTGCTTTGCTTCTCTTGAAGCTTCAACCCTGTCGCTAGTGGACATGTTACTCATTTTCCGTCCTATAAATTCTTCCGCTTTATCTAGTAACTCCATAATCGTCTTTTTTTCAAAGTTAACATAAAATTCAAATTACGCAATTCTTTGTCAATTGTATATCGTTATGATATAATTAGATTACCGTATTTGTGAAAAATTTAACCTTCAACAGCTTTTCTTCCCTTTAGGGTACTATTTAGAGCTGATTTATCTTGATGCTGTTGTTTTCTATTGAATTTAGTCGAATGCAAAACCTGTAGCTATACGGTATATAAATGCGTAGAGTACAATTGCGAACATAACGAAACTAAACCATGCAAATATTCTGAAATAATTACGCAGAAAATAGCTTCCCAAATTTCTAAAACCTTCAAAGTAAATTTGTTTGACAAGTAAAATTGTTTTCATAGTAGTTAATTTAGTTCTGTAAAGATCGTGGTACTCATTTGTACTTCCATTAATTTTAGCTTGAAGGCAAAAATTATAGATAAAGTGTTGGGTGTTTTATGGTAGTTGTGCTGAACGGTTTGAGATTTCCGATGAACTACTTTATGTGTCAATTCAGAGGTATCGATGATCTGGGTATATAATGCGTTTGCAGGTAAAAAAAATTTAATTTAAGAGCAACTAGTTGGATGTTTTGGATGGTACATGTTTGAAAATGGAGGAGTATTCGTGGATATACCACGTACTTTTGCCATCGGTGTTTGTTACAAGGAAGATAACTTTAGTTTAGAGAACTACTTCTTTCAGGGACACTGATAGTTATTGTATTATGATACTAAATTAGTTTTCAGTCAGCATTTTTCACCTAATCTTTCTAAATAATTTTATCGTTTGTTAGCGGTTTCTTACAATGAAGTAAAATGGTGAGTATATAGTTTGTGTCCTTATTTTTAAACACAATACCTTCAAGCTACACCTGTATTTATTAATATATATATACTGCTCATATTTAATAATTCATCTGCCGTAAACTATATTCATTGTTGTAAATAGTATTTAATCTTCTATATCGAATGTTGACAAAATAGCTCTGTGATCTGAATTAAAAAATCCATCTACAGGGTCATCTTTAACAATTTTAGAATGTTTAATTCTTATTTTGTCTCCTTTGA
>RCND010000070.1_pt1 | contig 51234 bp, 48 predicted proteins | sample 2041351 | NCBI WGS metagenome assembly RCND01 (sample SAMN09708230, study PRJNA481090) | Marine sediment metagenome, whole genome shotgun sequencing project. | biome: marine sediment; feature: ocean; material: sediment; isolation source: Sewage treatment plant 12B marine sediment (STP12B) ... | reverse complement strand
GGTTTGGCTGTTGTTGGGCAGATAAACCAAAAGAAAAAAGTAAGGCGAAAAAAGTAAATTTTGTACACATCTTATTTAGACTAATTTAAAATAACATCACAAATGTAAAGTTCATTTTTTATTTCACAAAGCTTATTTAGAATAAATAAGAATAATATTCCGTTAGTTTTTCATTGCCAAATGGTTATGAGAAAAATTTAACTTTTAGGATATCCTTTATGCTTTTCCGCCTTGCTAACAGCTAAGCAAAAATTCACTACATTTATACGCAATTAAATCTTAATTGCTATGCAAGCCCACCTCAATAAAATTCTTGGAGAAGGTCTCACTTACGACGACGTACTCCTTGTTCCGGCCTTTTCAGAAGTACTTCCCAGAGAAGTCAACATTCAGTCAAAATTCACTAGAAATATTACCATAAACGTGCCCGTTGTTTCCGCAGCGATGGATACGGTAACCGAATCGCAAATGGCAATCGCTATTGCGCAAGAAGGTGGTATCGGGGTGTTGCATAAAAATATGAGCATTCAACAGCAGGCGGTCAAGGTGCGCAAGGTAAAGCGCGCCGAAAGTGGTATGATTCTAGATCCGGTCACTTTGCCCCGAGATTCCTTAGTACGAGATGCTAAGGCCAACATGAAAGAATTCAGTATAGGCGGCATTCCAATCGTTGATGATAATGGTAAATTGATCGGTATTGTTACCAACCGCGACCTACGTTTTGAAAAGAACAATGACCGTCCCATTTCAGAAGTAATGACTACTAAGAATTTGGTGACGGTAGGAGAGGGCACTTCCTTGGGCCAGGCAGAAGATATTCTTCAAGAAAACAAAATCGAAAAACTACCGGTGGTGGACAAGAACTATAAGCTTGTTGGGCTTATCACGTTTAGGGACATTACAAAACTTACCCAAAAACCGATGGCCAACAAAGACACCTACGGTCGTTTACGGGTTGCCGCAGCTATAGGTGTTACTCCAGATGCTGTAGATAGAACAGAGGCCTTGGTCAATGCCGGAGTCGATGCAATAGTGATCGATACCGCTCACGGACATACGAGGGGCGTTGTAACTGTTTTAAAAGAGGTGAAAAAGAATTTTCCTGGTCTAGAAGTTATCGTGGGCAATATCGCTACTGGCGAAGCGGCCAAGTATTTGGTCGAAGCAGGTGCCGATGGGGTCAAGGTCGGGATAGGACCGGGCTCGATATGTACAACACGCGTTGTGGCGGGTGTCGGTTTTCCACAATTCTCCGCGGTTTTGGAGGTTGCCGCCGCAATCAAAGGCAGTGGTGTTCCGGTAATAGCCGATGGCGGAATTCGCTATACGGGTGATATTCCCAAAGCGATTGCAGCTGGGGCAGATACTGTAATGTTAGGCTCTTTATTGGCAGGAACAAAAGAGTCCCCTGGAGAAACAATTATTTACGAAGGGCGAAAATTCAAATCGTATCGCGGCATGGGTTCTGTGGAGGCTATGAGAGAGGGCAGTAAAGATCGTTACTTTCAAGATGTCGAAGACGATATCAAAAAATTGGTTCCCGAAGGTATTGTAGGCCGGGTTCCGTATAAAGGCGAACTTTATGAGAGTATCCATCAGTTTGTTGGCGGTCTTCGTGCGGGCATGGGTTACTGTGGTGCGAAGGATATTGCCACCCTAAAAGAGTCAGGAAGATTTGTAAAGATTACTGCAAGCGGAATCAACGAAAGCCATCCTCACGATGTAACCATTACTAAGGAGTCTCCGAATTACAGTAGGTAATATGGGTATGCGCGTCGATTGATCCAGAATTGGGCATGTTCGCCTTCAAGTCCATGGATTTCCGTTTTTCAGGAATAAATATACCGTTTTGGTGCACACTTTAACGATGCGATTGCAAGATGAAGGTTACAGCGTTTTCTACCACGTAATCTTTACCTTCCATTAGTTTTCAAAAATACAGCGCTTTGCTTTGGGCAATCAACAAGTGCATTTGCACAAAAAATGCAATGAAAATAATCAGGGTTGTTCTACATATCGCTATCATAGTAAGGCTATTTTGTATATGAATTCCTAATTGGTCGATACTCCGGTCTACGGTATAATTTTGTGGATTACTTGATTTCGTTTTAAATCATCTGAAGCCTGCAGTAATTTTTTTAGAAGTGCAGGATTCAAATCGGGGTTGGCGGCCAGATATTCCTCCAGAATCTGATAGGCATCCGCGGAAGTATATTTACCGATTGTACCGTTCAACCAACCTTTTGGAAAAAAGATATCGCCCGTACGCTGAATTTCACCCAATAGTTCTAAGCTTGCTTTTAGGTGTTTGATGGCATCATCTTGTCGTGTTGGATGATTGATAAAACCAAGGGCGTCCAATACCCATGCTTCTTTTTCCCTGTTCTTCTCATCTTTTAGAGATTCAAAAAAACTATCGCGCACAGTTACATCTGTGGAAAGGGCGGGCAATAGAAATTCGAACCTTTTGAGTTTATCAGGATTGCTGATGCCGTTTTTAGTCTTGACAAGAATTGCTGCTTGATTTTGATGTCCGTAGAGACTGAGAATCATGGCCATTTCGGTATAATCATCTTCGTTGAGCTTGAGCCCGGGGATTACGGTCTCCTTATTCCAGATACGGTACAATTGCGCTTTTCCCGAATCGGAATAGGCAACGGAGCGAAAAGTTTGGAATAGGATTTTTTTGATATCCGACGGCAAATCGGATTGTAACTGCGCCAGCAATTGTTTTTCCAAGGATGAAAGAATAGCGGTTCGCTGGGTTTCGGTAAGGTAGTTCCAGAATATGGAACGCATGTAGCGGGAAACAAGTTCGGCCAAAAGTGTATTCCTTTCCGATGACAACCCTTTTCGATACAGGTCAAAAATGGGTATTATGGGAATAGTTCCGTTCAGTGCATTTTCATAGCCGTTGATATAGGCATATCCCCTAGTAACAGCATCGTCCATGTCGGCAATGTCATCGATTGCCGTAGTATCGAAAGGAAAAACGCCATAACCCATACCGTTGGTATTATAAATAACTGTTTTTGGCCTACGTAGGCCGATTACCTCTTTAAGATTTATTTTTTCGTTCTTGCTATGTACCGAAATTGTTTGTAAGGTATCGGGATACATCAGGGTGATATCAAAAGTTTGCGGCCATATGCCTTCCCCTTTATTCTCGGCTTTTTGGAGGATTTCAAAGGACTGAATCTTATCGCTCGCGTCATATGTAATCCGATCGGAAAACAATGGCCTTCCGGATTGATTTACCCAAACTTTGCTCCATTCTTCTAGATCAGTAGTGGTTTTCTGGTCCAGTATGGTGATAAGGTCGTTCCATTTGGCATTACCGTTCGCAAAGGCCTTAATATATTCCCGTAGTCCTTGTTGAAAAGCTTTTCTCCCCATAACGACCTCTAATTGTCGCATCATAATTGGGGCCTTGTTATAGATGATACTTCCGTAGAGCGACCCGGCATTGTTCAAGTTTTTAAGTTCCTGACGGATAGGGTTGGTGCCTATGGTGCGGTCTTCACCATAGGCCCTCGGATAATGAGTGGTCATAAAAGCAAGCTTATGATCGATGTTCGGAAAGGCGGGATTCACAATTTTGTCCGCCATAAAATTCGCAAATACCTCTTTCATCCATACATCGTTGAACCAATCCATGGTAACCAAATCTCCGAACCACATATGGGCCGTTTCGTGCGCAATCAGTTTGGCCCTGCGTAATTTCTGGTTTTCAGTGGCACTTTGATCCAAGAACAAGGCATTTTCCCGATATTGAATGGCGCCCACATGTTCCATGCCTCCGTACTGGAATCCGGGAATAGTGGCAAAATCTAATTTTTGAAAGGGAAATTTATAGGCTGTATAATCTTCTAAAAACGATACCGCTTGTCGATGTAAACGAAAAATGGTGTCCGTGCTGTATGCAATCTTTTCAGTATCGTTCTCCCGATAAATTAGGGTCATATTAGTTTGTCCTTGATTCTGTGTCACGCTTTCGAACATTCCTGCTACAAAAGAGAACAGATAAGTGCTCATTTTATCGGTGGCACCAAAGTAGTGTGTCACGAAATCCCCTTCGGTAGACCGATTTTCTTCGACCGCCCCGCAGAGTACGTACCAGTTTTCCGGTGCCGTAATGGTGAGGTTGTAATTTGCCTTGATGTTCGGCTGGTCAAAACATGGGAACAGGGTTCTCGCACGATCAGGCACCAGTAGCGTATAGAGGAATTCATCATTGCGGTTAAGAGATAACTCTCCGGCCAAAAAATCGATTTCAATCCGGTTTTTGCCCAATTGTAAGTTCTTGGAAGAAATGATGATATGTTCCTGTTCGTGCCGTATCGGCATTTTTTTTCCGTTGGAAGAGATTGAAAGAATGTTTTCTGTATGCTCCTTAAAATCTAGGTATAAAGGTTTTTCTAAGTTTTTGATTTCTAGTTCAAGCTTTAGTTTAGCGGAAATCGGTGTTTCTTTTTTTTTTGGAATTGAAAAATACAGGGTATAGACCACATTGGAAACCTGTTCGCTACGATATTCTGCCAACACTAGCGGAACGCCCGATTCTAGAAGAGAGGTGCCTGAGCTGGATTCTCTACAGGAGAGCAGAGACAGGCATGCAAGAAGAAAAAGGGCAACGTTTTTCATCTATTATCACGTAATCGTTTCGGGTCTTATTGGCCGTAGTGGTATTTCGTGAAAATTAAGTAAAACGAGCGATGCCTGCAAACTATTCGTAAAGGCTATAGAAATCTTTGGTAGAGGTTACTTGCTTTCATTCTCTTCGTAGGCTTTCCAATCCTTCTCCTTGTAAATATTATCCCCAAAATACCTGGCGATATTCAAAAAAGGCTTTGGTTTTTGGTAACCGGGTACCGGTGAGAGCATATTCATTTCCTCATCCAAAAAAATAGTAGTTGGGTAGCTTAAGCGGCCTTGAAGCAGGGCTGAGGCAAACTCGTGGTAACCATTTCTTCCAGAGGGTACAAACTTATATGTTTTTCCTTTGAACTCGATAGGTTCCTTGCCCTCTCCGTCTAACTTCACCATATAAAAGTTTTCAGCCATATAGGCGGCTACTTTTGGGTTTTGAAAGGTGTCTTTGTCCATTTTTTTACACCATCCACACCAATCAGTGTACACATCGATAAATATTTTTTTCGGATTTTTTTCGGTCGTGGCCAGTTTAGCAGCTTCGTCGAAGGTCAGCCATTTGACTTCTTGGGCATTGGCAGCCAAGGTAGTCACTGCTAGAAATAGAAACAGTGCGACTTTGGAAAACTGTAAAGAAAATCCTTTCATCTCGATTTTTTATGATTAGTCCAACAACTATACCAAAGCTAACGAAAATGTAACGGGTTTATTTTACTACCGCTTTTTCCTTTTTGGCTAAATAAAGATCTTTGACATCTACCTGATGTTTGATGAGGTCGTCAAAAGATTCTCGCTCCCGAATCAAGATTGCCTTACCCTCATGCCAAAGTACTTCTGGTGGTCGAAATCTAGAGTTGTAGTTACTGGCCATGGTGAAGCAATAGGCACCAGTATTTTTGAAACAAAGTATATCTCCTTCTGAAATTTCGTTGATACGTTTATTGCTGGCGAACGTATCGGTTTCGCAAATATAGCCGACCACTGAATAATAGCGCTCCCTGCCCTCGGGGTTTGATATGTTGATAATTTGGTGGGTGGCCCCATAGAACATTGGGCGGATCAGATGGTTAAAACCTGAATCTATGCTTGCAAATACGGTAGATGTAGTTTGTTTTACGACGTTCACTTTTGCGAGAAAATTGCCCGCTTCGCTTACCAAAAATTTGCCAGGCTCAAAGGCTAACGTCAATTCTTTGCCATATTCCTTGCAGAAATCATTGAATCGAGATCCTAATTTTTTGCCGAGTTCTTCAACATTGGTCTCGATATCACCTTCTTTATAAGGTACCTTGAAACCGCTACCGAAATCGATAAAATCAAGATTTTTGAAATTCTTGGCAGTTTCAAAGAGTATTTCAGAGGCATAAAGAAAGACATCGATGTCTAAAATATCACTACCGGTATGCATATGTATACCATTGATATTCATCTTTGTTAATTCGACGATTCGCAATAAGTGCGGAATTTGATGAATGCTGATACCGAATTTTGAATCGATATGACCTACCGAAATCTTGGAATTCCCACCTGCCATTACATGCGGATTGATACGAACGCATACAGGAATGTCAGGATGATTGTCGCCAAACTGTTCCAAGATAGAAAGGTTATCGATATTTATGCGAACGCCCAATTTTCCGGCCTCCTCGATTTCCTCCAGTGAAACTCCGTTCGGAGTGAAAATTATCGATTCTGGTTTGAATCCGGCAAGTAGCCCCAATTGAACCTCTTGAATCGAAACCGTATCAAGGCCGCTGCCTAAACTGTTCATTAGTTTGAGTATGGCAATATTCGATAGCGCCTTTGCAGCATAGTTGAGTTTTAATTTTTTAACGCCAGCAAAAGCGTTGGTCAAGCGTTGAAACTGAGAGATTATTTTACCTGAGTCATAAACGTAAACAGGGTCTCCATAAGTTTTTGCAATCTTCAGCAAATCGATAGGATTCATATTTCTTTGTCTTTGCGGCAAATCTAATGTCTTAAGTCGATATGGGCAAAAAATCTACTACATATAAAAAAATACAACAAAATGTTATTTTTATAACAAATGAAAGCTTTCTTTAAAATTTGCCAGTTGTTTTTTGCGTTGTATTTTTGGATATTAGATTTGTCCAAGAAGTTTTACTACAAGCAACAACTAAATAATACCGCATGAAATTGCCCCTTTTTCCATTACAGTCCATATTTTTCCCTGGTGAGACTGTACCGCTTCACATATTTGAAGATCGGTATAAAGAATTGATACAAGACTGCAGAAAAGAGGCCATTACCTTCGGAATTCCTGTATATATCAATAATAATGTGGCTTACGGTACCGAAGTTCAATTGGTCGAAATCGTGAACACCTATGGTGAAGGTGAGATGGATGTTACCTGTGTCGCACGCCAAGTTTTCCGAATCCTAAGTTTTGATAATAAAATGGAGGGCAAACTTTATGCCGGTGGAGTTATCGAATTTTTGGATAATGTCAATGATGCCGACCCGTCGTTAAAACTTGAGGTGCTTGATAAGATACATGAGCTCTATGAATTAATGGCTGTGCCGTTTGCACCTTTGCCTTTAGAAAAATTCAATAGCTATGTACTTGCGCATAAAATGGGTCTTTCGTTTGAGCAAGAATATCAATTGCTGCAAATGGCAAAAGAGAGTGAGCGGTTAACGTTTATAAAAGCTCACCTGCTTTCTACGATTACTGTTTTGGCCGAAGTAGACCGTACAAAGAAGACCATAAAAATGAACGGCGACTTCAAAAATTTCGATCCGTTAGATTTTGAAGACTTTAAAATCTAATTAAAAGTTTGCAGTTGCAGTCAGGGGTTTATAGTCTGGAGTAATAAAAACGGTTAACCCTTAAAAATTTTTGATTTTCAACTTTTTACTACCATCCGTTACTGGCTGCTGCCAACTATTTTCCTATTTTTACCAACAAACATAAATACACCCTTAACATATGAATCTTCACGAGTACCAAGGAAAGGAAATTTTGGCCACTTTCGGTGTGCGCATTCAGCGTGGAATAGTTGCCCATAATGCAAAGGAAGCTGTTGAAGCAGCAAAACATTTGACTGCGGAGACCGGCACCGGATGGCATGTCATCAAGGCCCAGGTACACGCCGGGGGAAGAGGTAAAGGCGGAGGTGTAAAGTTGGCTAAGAACTTAAAGGAAGTTGAGGAAATTGCTGGTAATATGATTGGTATGAACCTGATTACGCCCCAAACTTCAGCTGAAGGAAAAAAAGTACACCAAGTATTGGTAGCTGAAGATGTATATTACCCAGGTGATAGCGAGACAAGCGAATTTTATATGTCCGTTTTGTTGAATAGAGGTACGAGTCGAAATATGATTATGTATTCTACCGAAGGAGGAATGGATATTGAAGAGGTTGCTGACAAGACCCCACATCTTATTTTTACGGAAGAAATCGACCCCGCAACAGGCTTATTGCCATTTCAGGCACGAAAAATTGCCTTTAATCTTGGCCTTTCGGGTACAGCTTTTAAAGAGATGACAAAATTCGTCGCCGCTTTGTACAAAGCCTACGTAGAAAGTGATTCAAGTATGTTCGAGATTAATCCTGTACTTAAAACTTCGGATGACAAAATTATGGCAGTTGATGCCAAGGTTTCTATCGACGATAATGCTCTTTACCGCAGAAAACAATATGCAGAAATGCGTGATTTACGCGAAGAAAACCCTATTGAGGTCGAAGCTCGTGCCGTTGGGCTAAATTATGTTGATCTGGATGGAAATGTCGGTTGTATGGTAAACGGGGCTGGTTTGGCCATGGCCACTATGGACTTGATAAAAATGGCCGGTGGTGAGCCCGCTAACTTCTTGGATGTTGGTGGTACGGCCGACGCCAAAAGGGTAGAGGAAGCCTTCCGTATTATTTTAAAAGATACCGAAGTAAAAGCGATATTAATAAATATTTTTGGGGGCATAGTTCGCTGTGACCGTGTTGCACAAGGTGTTGTTGATGCCTATAAAAATATGGGGGATGCGATTAAGATTCCCATCATAGTAAGACTACAGGGTACTAACGCGGAATTGGCCAAAGAAATTATCGATAACTCAGGCTTGGCGGTGCATTCGGCCGTGCAGTTTCAAGAGGCCGCCGATAAGGTCAAAGCAGTTCTTAACTAGACGAAATATATAAATTTTAAAGTAAAAATGGGATGACCGGAAACGGATACATCCCTTTTTTTATGGAATCCATAGACATTTGTCAATTACTAAGGTGCTACTTCTTTTTATAAGCCATGTCCTCGCCTTGAACATAAAAACCTAACGATTCGGCAGTTTTTTACTTTTTCTAAACAAAAAAGCTAGCATTACGTAAAAAAAGTTGTAGAAATCATTTTTATTGCATCCTAAATCAGGGTAGTTAAAAAATGCACTATTTTCATCAAAATGCCACTTTAATTAGCATATTTTAACCAATATTTTTAGAACGTTGAATTATATTTACTGAAACCCTGTTTTCTATAAATTAAAATGAAGACAAAGTAATCTCGAGCTGGTATGTTTTAGTCTTATAGCAAAACTCAAAATGAATTTACTGGTAAATATAAATTGACGAATGAAGGATAAACTGGATACTGTTGACCACAAAATATTAACCTTGTTATCGGAAGATGCGCAGATGAATTATACGGAAGTGGCAAAGCGAGCGGGTATATCCCCTGGAACGGTACACATGCGTACACGTAAAATGAAGAACCTAGGAGTTATCAAGGGAGCTACGCTTAGTCTTGATTACAGCAAAATAGGTTGGAAAATGACTGTTTTTCTTGGTGTGTTCTTAAGTGAAGCTTCTTTATATAAACAGGTAATCGAAGCGTTAATGGAAGTACCAGAAGTGGTTAAAATCCATCATAGTACAGGCAAGTATGATATTTTTGTTAAGGTTCACGCCCATGATAGCCTACATTATCGCAAATTATATCAAGAAGCGATTTTAACAATAAAAGGTATACAGGGTATCGAATCATTCATATCATTAGAAGAAAGTATAGACAGGCACATCAAGTTCGGGTCTTAAATACATTTTCTCCTACTTCATCTCATCGACAAACATTTTTTATGAGTAATGAATCAATGTGATTCTATTGGCCAAACCGCTTTTAGTGTAAGTGTAACTGGTTAAAATCTGTTAAATCAATTCTTCTCTGTAACATCACTTGAATTGAGAAGTCTTTTTAATAGTTCATGAATTCATCAATCAGACCCTGAAACGATTCCTGTGTCAAAAACCAAAAGTCATGAGAAAAATTAATGTAAAACTAGTAACAGCAATGCTGCTTTTTTAGTGGGAGTGTTTTCGCCAATGTCCCTGCAGGTGCAGACCCCTCCAAAAAGCTCAAAAGACAGTTGAGAAACCTTTTTGATAGCGTACGCCATGTCAACCGAAAAAGATTTGGAAGCTACAGTTTTGTTTGCTATCAACAAAGAAAAGGAAATTGTGGTTCTTTCCGTAGATCCGAATATTAAGGCCCTGGAAAATTTTGTAAAGCCCAGATTGAAGTATCATAAAGTTCAGAACAACGAGATGCCTCAAGGAAGAAGATTCATTATTCCTGTCAAGATTGTGGCCTAAGACCCTTTCAATTGTACCTTATGCTCTGAAGAGTTCAAAAACGAGTGGGTTATTGATTAAATATATGTTAAAATCAATTTTCACCGTAACATTCTTGATTTTGAACCGTCTCTATAGTAATTCATCAATTCATCAATCAGACCATGAAACGAATTCAGGGTCAAAAAACAAAAAGTCATGAGAAAAATTAGTGTAAAGCTAGTAGCAGCAATGCTACTTTTTAGTGGGAGTGTTTTCGCAAATGTCCCTGAAGGTAAAGATCCGGGCAAAAAGCTCGAAAGAGAGGTGAGAAATCTTTTGATAGGGTATGCCATGTCAACCGAAAAAGATTTGGAAGCTACAGTTTTATTTACTGTCAATAAAGAAAAGGAAATTGTGGTTCTTTCTGTTGATACGAATGACAAGGCCCTGGAATATTTTGTAAAGTCCAGGTTGAACTATCATAAAGTTCAGGACAATGAGATACCTGAAGGAAGGAGATACACTATTCCTGTCAAGATTGTAGCCTAAGACCCTTTCAATAGTACTTTATGCTCTGAATAGTTCAAAAACGAGTGGGTTATTGTTTAAATATATGTTAAAATAAATTTTCACAGTAACCCACTCTTAATTTTGAACCGCTTCTTTAGTAATTCATCAATTCATCAATTCATCAATTCATCAATTCATCAATCAGATCCTGAAACGAATTCAGGGTCAAAAAACAAAAAGTCATGAGGAAAATCAGTTTAGTTTTGGTAGCTGCTATGTTACTATCCGCAGGAAATGTTTTGGCTAACGATTCAAAACCAAAAGACCCATCAAAAAACTTAACCGAACAGATTTCTAAAATGCTGAGCAAAAATTCCTTTACAGACACTGAGGTCGATTTGACGGCTCAGGTGCGGTTTACCCTTAACAATGAACATCAGGTTGTTGTGCTCTCTGTAGATACTGAAGATGTTGCCTTTGAAGAATTTGTTAAGGCAAAGTTGAACTACAAAATGGTAAATTTGAATACGTACAAGGAAGGTAAAATGTACACCGTTCCTGTCCGTATCGCAAGCTAGTATACTACTACTATATAAATAGTAAAAAGTCCTGATTTAGGTATTAACCAGAATCAGGATTTTTTCTTGTTCTTATATTTTACGTTTGAAATATCTGTATTCATGCGCTTACGTTGTTCGGCCTTAAAGACTGTTTTTTTCTTTATGATAGGTTTAGTTCCACTTTTAGCGAGGACTTCTCCTGGATTCTTTGGCTTTTCCTTGGTGCCCCTTAAATGAATCACGAGTCCGTTTAAAAAATTACGTAATACTTGGTCGCCACATTCCATATAGTTGGGGTGGTCTTCTTTTCTAAAGAAAGCACCGAGCTCACTTTTACTAATCTTAAAATCTACCAATTTTAAGATATCTACAATTTCATCGTCCCTTAACCTAAGGGCTACCCTTAATTTTTTAAATATGTCGTTGTTGGTCATGGAGAAATTTTTAGCAAGGTATTACAAATAAAACGGAGTGCAATAACGGTAATCACATTAACATTAAGCCTAACACGAAAAGCGTATTTTTTACTATTGACTCTAGGAATAGCACAACAAATTGAAATTGCTGCATTATGGCTAGCTTAATAAGAAATTGAGTATGCTCTCCGAAATCACAAGCCGAACGCATACTACAGTGTCATAGACTAGTGCTTTTAATAAATGCTGGTCAGATACAACATGAAATAGCAGAAAGTCGACATCACATAACAAGACCAGTTTTACGAAGTCGACTTTCTACTATTTAGCTAGTACTAGTGGTCATACCCCGATATTCCGTTAGCATCATTCCACCCCCAAATACTCCATGATAGTTTCAATGATCATTATAACTAAATACGCCTATTACTTTCAAAGGTGTCCTTACTTACTCAGGCGAAAAGCACTTTTTTGATATTATTCCTTTACGAAACAAAGACGAAAAGTGACATTATGGCATTAAATTGAACGCATAAAGTGTCAAATAGGCAGTTTTTTAGTATTGGTATATAATTTGACTTTCTTCGTTTGTATTTGAATTTTAATCTTAAAAATATATATCATGAGTATTGTAAAAAGAAATAATCTAGTTTTTCCGTCGTTAATGAATGAAATTTTGAAGCCTGATTGGTTCGGGGGGATGGAAAACTTGAACAGTAGCTTACCTGCCGTAAATATTAAGGACAATCAAAAGGATTTCGAGTTGGAGCTAGTTGTTCCCGGAAGAAAAAAAGAAGATTTCACTATTGAAATTGACAATGATGTTTTAACCGTTTCTTCAGAGTTGAAAGGTGAAGCGGAGGTAAAAGAAGAAAATTATACCAGAAGAGAATTCGGGTTTTCCTCCTTTAAGAGAGCGTTTACTTTGCCTGAAACTATCGATACCGCTAACATCAAAGCAGATTATATCGATGGACTGTTAAAATTCACCCTTCCTAAGAAAGAAGATTCTTTACCTAAGCCAAAACGGTTAATTGAACTTAAGTAGGGTATAGGGCATATTTTATTGCTTTGCTGTCTTAATTCTGGTATTCATAATACCTGTTGTCCAAACAGGTTTGGTTGGTTAGTTGGATAGCGCTCCGGATCGATATATATCGAAAACTGGGGCGCTTTTTCCGTGTAATAGGATATTGCGCTCCTTGTTAGACGTCTTTCTTTTCTTTGAACGGGCTCTTTTTTAGGTGATAATATTTAGGTATTATTTATAATTTTATGGAATATTGCCAAGTAAAAGTAGGAGCGTGTTTTATCAAATTTTAAACAATTGTAGCTAAAAATTTTAATGTTGCCCTCGCCCTCTAGGTAAAAAATTGGTAGCGTTCGAAACAGTATTCACTTCTTTTAAAGTTAAAGTCGTATAGTATTTTTTGCCTCTTACGAGGCTTTGGAAATTTCATAGAAAGGGTTAGGGAATTGAAATATGAGTCAAAATAATAGTGTTGGGAGGGATAAAATTTTCGAAGGACATTGACTGTATAAAACTCCATCGTTAGTACATTTTTTGACCAATTTAATAGTTTTTTTTTGATTTAGACTTGTCTAAATTTAAGAATAAATTAATTGAAATTCAGATAATTAACTTACTGTATTTAAATATAAAGTTTGTATTTTGGTTTAAGGAGCGATTTTTTGCAAAAAAGAAAAATTTATTTAGCTTTTTAGTCTTTTTCTTGTAGCATTTTGATTTCGTCACGAAATTTGGCGGCCTGCATAAAGTCCAATTCCTTAGCTGCTTTTTCCATCGCCTTTCTTTTGACTCGAATCAATTTTTCGATTTGGTCTTTGGTCAGATAATCAAGGTCCGGTTCAGCGGCGCGCATTTCTTCTTTTTTAAAATGATAGGTGGAAACCGAGTTTTTAGAGAGTGCGCTATCTAAACTTTTGTTTAGCGATTTTGGAATTATTCCATGTTTTAAATTATAGGCCGCTTGCTTTTCGCGTCGGTAATTTGTTTGGTCGATAGTCTTCTGCATACTAGCGGTAATCTTGTCGGCGTACATAATTGCTTTTCCGTTCAGATGTCTAGCTGCTCTCCCCACGGTTTGAGTCAAAGATCTGTTATTGCGTAAGAAACCTTCCTTATCGGCATCGAGAATAGTGACCAAAGAAACTTCGGGCAAATCGAGACCTTCACGTAGAAGGTTTACCCCGATGAGGACATCAAAAATACCTTTTCTTAGATCTTGCATAATCTCAACGCGTTCCAAAGTATCAACGTCACTGTGAATATAACGGCAGCGTACGTTGATGCGCGTAAGGTATTTGGCTAGTTCTTCGGCCATTCTTTTGGTTAATGTAGTGACTAGGGTACGCTCGTCTTTTTCGACTCGTATGTGTATCTCTTCTACCAAATCATCGATTTGGTTCAGGCTGGGGCGCACTTCAATGATGGGGTCTAAAAGTCCGGTAGGCCGAATCACCTGCTCGACATATATCCCTTGGCTTTGTTGTAGCTCGTAATCTGCCGGAGTGGCACTAACATAAATAACCTGATTCTGTATGGCCTCGAATTCCTCAAATTTCAGGGGGCGGTTGTCCATCGCCGCTGGCAGCCGGAAACCATAATCGACCAAATTTACTTTTCTAGACCGGTCACCTCCATACATAGCGTGCACCTGTGGGATGGTTACGTGGCTTTCATCAACAATCATTAAATAATCGTCGGGAAAATAGTCAAGCAAACAGAAAGGTCGTGTTCCCGGTTCACGCCCATCTAAATACCGTGAATAGTTTTCGATACCGGAGCAATAACCGAGTTCACGGATCATTTCGAGGTCAAAGCTGGTACGTTCCTCCAAACGTTTGGCTTCAAGAGGTTTTCCTATTTCCTTAAAATAATCTACTTGGGCTACCAAATCAGCTTGAATTTGATGGATAGCATTTTGGAGCACATCCTGAGAGGTTACGAACATATTGGCGGGATAAATGTTCAAATTTTCGAATACCTCCAAAACGTTGTTGTTAAAAGGGTCAAAGGCCTCGATTTCTTCTACCTCATCTCCGAAAAAATGAATACGGAACGCATGGTCGGCATAACTAGGGAATACATCAACGACATCACCCTTTACCCTAAAATTTCCGTTTCTAAAATCCGCAGTGGTACGTGAATAAAGACTTTGCACCAATTGATGCAAAAACTTTGTTCGGGCGATGACTTGATCTTTTTGAATGGAAATCACGTTTTTTTGGAATTCCACAGGGTTTCCGATACCGTATAGACACGATACTGAGGCTACCACTAGAACATCCCGACGACCAGAAAGTAGCGATGAGGTGGCGCTCAAACGCAGTTTTTCGATATCCTCATTAATGGAAAGGTCTTTTTCGATATAAAGGCCGCTAGTTGGAATAAAGGCTTCCGGTTGATAATAATCGTAATAGGATACAAAATATTCTATGGCGTTATCTGGAAAGAACTGCTTGAACTCGGAATAGAGCTGTGCGGCCAACGTCTTATTGTGAGCCAAGACCAGGGTGGGGCGCTGTACATTTTCAATAACATTGGCTACCGTAAAAGTTTTACCGGAACCGGTAACCCCTAAAAGGGTCTGGTACCGCTCTCCGCTCTCCATGCCTTGTGCCAATTGTCGAATAGCTTCCGGTTGGTCTCCGGTGGGTTTGAACTCTGAGACTACTTTAAATTTCATCCTTTAAAAATACGAAAGATGGATGGTTTTTAGGAGACTCCCGATCTTAATTTAAACCTCAGCGCTTTAGTGCAAAATGGCCTATAGTTTCCCGTTCATCTATATAGGTAGCCCTGAACCAGAAGTCTGAAGAAGGAAGGGCCTTCCCGTTGAAAATTCCGTTCCATCCCCGCGATTTTGGATTTATTTGAACAAGCAAACTTCCGTAACGATCAAATATCGAAATCATTTCTAAACTGAGCTCAAAGTTTTCCGGTGGGGGTACATACTGCCAAAAGTCATTGACCCCATCCCCATTTGGGGTGAAAAATTTAGGGAAGTCTTCTAAGTTCAAATCCCTATCAACTGTTCTTTCCGCTATACCACATCCATTTTTATCCCTAACATATACTTTTTCCGCCGAATATGCTATATTCTCGAAAACAGGGGCTTCTTGATAAGGTCCTTCCCGATTATCAAGCGCATATTCATATTTTCCGCTTCCATTTGCGAATACGGTTATGGTTTTCGTACCGTTTTTATATACTACATCAACTTTTTCGATTTGGGCTATTTCAGAGGTGACAATGGTAAACAATTGTGAACTTACGCATTCTGTATAATTACCGTTAGACAGCAGCGTGAGATTGTATGCCTCGTATCGATATCGCCCTGGCTCATTAATTGGCGCTTCTTGACTTTCTGAAATTAGGGTCTCGTCGTTTCCGACATTGGCTTTGAACCAGCGAAAACCGTCGGCAGTGTCATCAGCACTTATAATATAGGGCAATTCATCGCTACAAAGACCTACCAGACTAGGGAAATCAATTTGTGGTCTTCGATAGACAGTTTCGCCCGATTGTTCGTCGATATAAGGATCACAAACAAAAGGCGCAGGCCCTGTCTTGAAAGTTTCTTCAGTACATGCATTCATACTTCCATAGTCATTAGAAGGTATAACGGTCACATAAATTTGAGTGTCTTGAGGAAGGTCTTCGGGCGGCTCATAAGCTAATACGTTACCCATATCTTGATTGTTAAGTATGTCGGTGCCACCAGAAGTAGTTCCCATGGAAAGCCTATATCCCGTAGCGGTGGGTGCATATGCCCATATAATATCCGTAACTATCGTTACGTTGGCAGCGTTGTTGTCGGGTGCAATTAAAATTGTGCATGGGGGCGGAGCCGTAATATCAACAGTAGTAAAATTTACTGATGAACATTCTTGTGGTAGTGGTGCGGTGGAAAGAAGGATGCTGATAGTAACGTAAATTTGAGTGTTTTCAGGCAACCCTAATGGAGCTTTATAGAAATTATCGTCTCCTACCGATTCATTACTCAGTATATCCTTGCCGCCTGGGGTAGTACCTAAAGAAATGAGGTAGCCATTAATGCCTTGGACCGCAGACCATTCAATAGTCGCGTCTACGGGCACATTTTGCAAACCGTTTGTAGGAAAGCTTACAGAACAATCTTGTCCATGCGAAACCAGTCCGAATAACAAAAATAGAATGCCCAATATTTTTTTTAGCATGATATCAACTCTAATACGGTACTCTCAAAAACCGTATATTTTGAGAGTAAAATGGCCTCTAACTTCTTGCTTGTTGATGGCGAAGGCCCTGAACAAGTAATCGGTTGACTCTTGAATTTTCCGTCCCACCCTCTTTTTTTAGGATCGATTCCGGCAAGCAGGTTTACAATCCTATTAAAAACAAGGATAGGTACCAAAATAATTTCAACTGCTATCTCAGATTCAATAAATTGCCGATACTCATTAACATTGTCACCATTGGTTAAAAAATTTCGAAAAATCTTCAAATGCCAAACTGCGTTCGATGTTTTCCTTTACTACCCCGCATCTGTTCTTGTACTTTATATAGACAGTATGTAAACCGGTCGGGACATTATCAAAAACACTACCGTCTTGAAAGGTCCCTTCGATGACTAAAAAATCAAAAAATACAATTATTCATTTAAAGTAACATAATGGAGTTGCCTGAAAAGTTTGGGGATATCAAAACACGTGGCTAAGGGTATTTTGTGTTACTATTGCCAAACCGAGGTTTTTAGCCATTCGATAGCATCCTGAAGGAATGATACATATTCACAGGGCTCGTTGTGTTCTAACCCAGGGGCGATTACAAATTCGATTTGACTGCCCGCTTCGATGGATTGCTCTACCCATGACTGAGTTTCTGCCAATGGAAATAGCGCATCATTTTCGCCGTGTATAACGTAAAGCGGAGTGTCTATTTTTCTAGGTGTTCCGTCAGGACCGAGAGTTGTGTACGAACTTGCCATTGGTATTCCCGCAGAGAATATCTGCGGCTGGGTTTCAGCAAAAAACCAACTTCCGTTGCCGCCGTTACTATAACCTGTGACAACCACCTTTTTTGGGTCAATATTCCAAAATTTAAGCGCGAAAGTCACCAACCCTATAACTTGAGATTGATTAATAGGCTCTTCCCAAAAATTTAATCCCCCGTTCGGGCTAATAACATAGGCCTCGATATTTTCCAACCCTGGTTCCATGAAACAGGAGGTAGACTTATGTGCATTGGGGTTTCCGGCTGCTGCACCGTGTAGATGAACAAATAGCGGTTTTTTTTCTCCATCGCCATCCTCAGGGACTATCGCCCTAAAATCCCAAGTGAGATTTCCGGGTACTTTTAAAGAGTAATCGTTTATGCCCACATTAACAGTTAGCTCGGAAAATGCGACTTCGACATCGTCAAAAGTGAGTTCTTTGGGCATTTCTATCGGATCATCTTTACTGTCTGAACTACATCCAACAATAAGCAGCGCCAGAGCGGTCAAAACAAACAATTTTTTAAATTCTATCATTTTCATAATCAATTTTTTACAATATTTTTTATACTTATCTTTTCAAAGCAAAATGCCCTTTCAATAATCGGCCACCATTCAACGTAACCCTAAACCAATAATCTGAAGAGGCAAGTTCCTGTCCGTTATAGGTGCCGTCCCATCCCGATGAAATCGGGTCTACCTGCACCAAGAGCCGCCCAAACCTATCGAATATATATATAGGGGATTCCGGCTCGAACTCCTCGTTAAATCCGTCGAGCTGCCAATAATCATTAACGTCATCCCCGTTGGGCGTAAAAAACTTGGGGTAGGCAACCACCGACACTTCGTCAGAGGTCAGGCCACAACCATTCTTGTTCCTTACATATACCGTCACTACGCCCGTAAGCACGTTGTTGAACGTATTATTGTCTTGGTAAGGGCCTTCCCGTCTACCAATAGCATATTCATAATCTCCGTTTTCAACCATAGTCACTTTTACGGTATCATTGGAAGCTTCGATGTTCTTAATTTCAGGAGATATTGCCTGTATCACCTCGATTATTCGTTCTTTGATACACCCTACATTATTGGTTACCGTTACTGTATACGTACCCGGTTCATTAACATCGATGGTCGACGTCGTTAGGCCATTTGACCATTGAAACGTATATTCATTTTCATTGTTTGCGGTATTCACAGATGATAGCGTAAGACTTTCTGAACTGTCACCGCCGCAAAGTAAAAGTTCTTCATGTGCCTCAAGCTCAAAACTCGAGAGCGCTATTTGAAATTCGCCGGTACCATAACAAATATTCTCATTGTCTATCCTGATATGTATTACGTCATTGCCGGAGGTATAGACATCTGGTAAATAATTTTCGGTACCCAATAGGGCACTGTTTTTATTTGGATAAAATTTGATGGAGCTTTGCGAAGGCAAGTTGAATTCATCTATAATTGATTGCCGCTGAAGGTCGAGATAAAACTCTCCTTGACCATTGCCCAAATCACATCCGTAAAGGGTAGAACCTTCTAAAAAGATAGTTGGCTTGATTTTTAGCTCGACTTCCGCAAGACTGTAACAACCGCTTATCTGGTTATATACTTTCGCTATGAGTACTTCGTTGGCTATTTTATTTGTGTAGGTGTATGGCAAAAAATTAGTGTTCAAAGTATCATGCTCGGCAGATGACCTATCGTAATAATAAAAAACATTGATCACCTGTTCGGTATCTAAACTCACCGTTGGGTTGATAAGATAGAGATTGAATGTGCCAAGACCATTCGTATTGTTATCATCAGAACATTGAAAATACTCGACTAAATTACTTGGCACTGATGGTGTTTCAAATATGGTTAGCGATTTTGTAATGGGATCAGAAGGCAACCCAGCGAAATATTTGGTCAATGACACCTTATATTCTCCGGGGTTATCATAGATGTGTTCTGGAGATATATCGTTGGAGGTATGACCGTCACCAAAATCCCATTCTACAGTTTCTACAGGGGCATCGTCAAGAATAGTGAATTCAGTTGCATCGCCCAAGCAAACGTTTTTGTACTCGAACTTGAGAATAAAAAAGGATTGTACAAACGGAGGAAGGCCAAGCTCGGTAAACTGCCCGCTTAATGAGATGGAATTCGGACTATAATTACAGGCCGCCCCCTTCGCTTCGGGATTGTTGATTACCGAAAGGCTAGTGCCAGAACCACTGATGGGATAACCCGCTCTGTAAATTTTGGTGTCAATGGCAAGTTGCAGGGCGCCGGCCACATGAGCCGAGGTAACAATTTCTGCTCTAGAACTTACGATATCTCCTGCGGAAAGATCAAATTGGTACAACGAACTTCCAATAGGGACACCATCACTGGCGTAATTGTTCACCGTCGTATATAACTTGGTAGATTTTGCAGAAAACTCAAGCCCATAGGGTATTTTTTGGCTCAAAAGAGAAAGCTCATTTGAGACCGTTCCCGTAGTCGTATTAAAATCATATAGCAAAACCTTACCGGTCTGCTTACTTTGCGTTTTCGGCCCTACTTCAGAAGATAAACTCGTTTGGCTGTGTGCGATTCCGATTTTGGTTCCATCAGGTGATACCTTTAGGTACCCTATGCCATTTTGCTTATAGCCTCCGACAGGTACGTCAGTATTAGTGGTGCTCACTACTGGATTAGAGTTGACGCCGCTTGCATCGACCTGAAACGCATAGAAAGAACTTTTAAAATGTGTAATTACCCAAATCGAGTTTTCATCATTGTTGGCCACGGCACTAATTTTTTCGGAACATTTTAGCTGTGACTCCGATGGATCGTTTTGGTTGTAAGTTACTAAATGGACATTTTTCTCCGAACTCACCACATCACCAAAACCATTGTTCAACGAAAGATCTACCAACGTGTAGTTCAAACCGCGGTTATCCGCGTTTTCTGGATCGGGTTCATCTACCGTGAAAATATAGTATTGTATTTTTGAACCAGCTTTCGGAACTATAATGGCAGATTGTGTACTTGATTCGTGCCCAAATAAACCAGTACCGTTCGGCATTAATCTATGGGTCTTGTCCCATACATTAATACCATCCGAATAAAATAAAAGGTTACCGTTCTGATCTGAAATCGTAGAACATCCCTCGTGCGTCGATAACTTTCCGTCGGTCAATACGACAGGAATTCCGCTGTTAAAGTCAAGTCCGGCTTCGTTTCCAAAATACCATCTCGAAGCTTCCCGTTGTGCTAGCGATACGTGCGTAACTGATAAAAAAAGTAAATAAATAAAAATTATCCTCTTCATTTTCATAGCGATCAAAGAATCTTTAAAATTACTAAAATATATCGATACTTTCTCCCAAACTATGCGTGTGCGGCCTTACGGGAATTTCAACGGAATAACTTGACGTTTCAGCGTAAAATGACCTTTGAACTCTCGCCCATTTACCCTTTTAAACTTGAACCAATGGTCTGCTTCGGGAAGTAAATTATTGTTCAGCATGCCATCCCAACTGTCACCAGATGTGTTTATTTGCTTCAAAAGTTTACCAAAGCGATCAAAAATAGAAATCTTCTCTGATGCCGCCCTCCTCGAGTTGTCTGCTGAAGGCCCGTGTGCCCGATTCTGCAATATTTAGCTCGAACCAAATACTATTTACTTTTTGAAAAATAGAAGGATTGCTCATATTATCAAGTTCTTGTACCCCAAAGCCGAAGACAGACGTTGAGGTACCTTCATTGCCATAATCGGAAAGTGTATTGCCGCAATCGGAAGTTTGGCCGACAGCAACTGAAATACACAACCAAAAAGAGAGAACCAGTATTGTTTTCAATTTCCAGACAGCAATGTATCTCTAACAACGGACTACAATTCTGTTTTGCCTGATAAAAAAATTAATAAATACAGATAATCATTGGTACATCACTGCCTGAATACTAGTGGAAAGTTTTTTGGTGTATGTAATCAGAGGTCTCGTTTGCGTAAAAGCGCATACGATAAATAGACGAAAATTGCAGTCCAGCAGAGTACGATTAGAATTTCGTACCAGTGTACTTGGTAATCGAACTTGAATTCTTCCCCAATTTGATTTGCTACAGATTGTACAGCTTTAAGTCTAGAGAATGGCTCATCGATAAGATTTGACATCGATTGCAATGGAAATAGCCCCTTGATTGTGTTAGCAGTCTCCCAAGAAACCAATTTCCAGCCCAAAAGACCAAATAGCATTTGTTCGACGATTACCCATAAAATGAGAAATCCCAACGCAAATGCCGAACGCTTGACCAATATGCCAAGAAAAAGACAGAACGAGAAAAAACCGACCAATTTTAAGAAAAAAGCCAGAATAAATTGCAAGTCTGAGAATATAATCGACATTTCGTTAAAATCGGAATAAATAAGTCCCAGAATTAGTGATACTACAAATACGAACACCGTTGAAATAAATGCGAAAGCAACAACCGTCAAGAATTTAGAAAGAACAAACTCCTTTTTCGAAAGGCCGTCAATGAGGTTTTGTTTTATGGTCTTATTACTATACTCGTTGGCCATCATGGAGACTATAACAATGGCAAGAAATAGTTTGAAAAGGGCCGTTACGAATGTGTTAAAATGCCAGATATAGGGAAAGTTAAAAATGCCCTGGTCCGCTAGGTGAAACTTTATCGGCCCAATGTCAAATTTTATTACAGCTACCAATGCTATAGAGGTCAACAATACAAAATATGATATAATCAATACCTTACTTGCTCTGTTGTTCCATAATTTTATGAATTCTATTTGGAGTAGTCGTATCATTGGTTTTTAGTTGGTCTGATTTTTGGTTAGGGTCAAAAACTGTTCTTCCAAACTCTCTTTTCGTTTGACCAGATGTGAAAGTACAATGCCTTGTGAAAAAAGTATTTTATTGAACTCGGACGCATCCATCTCTTCTTTTAGTATAGCGGTTAGGAGTCCGTTCTCGACTTTGATTTCACCGAAACTGGCATTTTTTTCCAAATATGTTTTCAATAACTCGGTATTTTCCGTCTTTAGCTCAAAAAAACCATGACTGGCCAACATATCATCGACACGGCCCGAATAAAGTTTTTCTCCTTTTCTAAGGATGACCACATGACTACAGACCTTTTCAACTTCGTCCAAAAGGTGGGAAGCCAACAAAATGGTAGTGCCTTGAGAGGCTATTTCTTTAATGATTTCACGAATTTGGTGAATTCCTTGTGGGTCAAGCCCGTTGGTCGGTTCGTCCAATATCAAGATTTCGGGATCATTGAGCAGGGCAGAGGCAATTGCCAAGCGCTGTTTCATGCCAAGGGAATAGGTGCTGAACTTGCTATTTTTTCTGTCGAGCAAACCTACAAGTTCTAGTTTCTCCTCAATCTTTTCATAGGAAACCTCTTTAATCTTACAGACCAATTTCAAGTTTTGAACGGCGGTCATGTAGGGATAAAAATTAGGTCTTTCTATAATAGCTCCAACTTTTTTTAGGGCCTGGTGTGTTGAGGTATTTCCATTGAACCATAAAAATTCGCCGTGGGTACTGTTTACTACGTTGAGTACAATACCCAATGTGGTAGATTTTCCGCTACCGTTCGGCCCCAAAATTCCATAGACGTTGCCTTTTTCGATGGTAAAAGAAAGGTCTTTGACCGCGGTCAGATACCCAAATTTTTTAGTGAGGTTATTTACTGTGAGAATTTTTTCCAAAATGGAGATGTCTTAGATGGTTGCCTTAAATTATACTTACTTGACGAGGAAAACCTAAATTTGTTACAAAATCAAAGCGAATATGTCAGACGAAAAGTTGATGTCGAAGAAAAAACCCGCTTATCCGGTCAACGAAAAACTGGACGAATATCTCAACCATTATAGCCGAAAGATAGAAATACCTATTTTTTATGATGATTTGCTGCGATTCTCGGGTTCAGTAGTCGTGTATGATGCCAATGACGAAGATACGCTTTGGATCCGGGTCTACTATTCCGAGTACGACAGGCAAGAAATCGACAACAGTCTAAAAAAAGTGTATTCCATACTGCATTCAGATGGTAGTGATTACATTCACCAATACTTGAATGTCGATGGGGTGGATTTCTGCACCTTCGGCAATTCAAAACCGTTTCGCATTAAGGTCAGGAATATTCTTAACGACAACTTCATCTATTTCTATATAAAAAAGACAGACGCCTCTAGAATATATGGTTTGGAGCTTGAACACATGCTTTCGCCCTATAACCTGAACTTTTTGGTGTATAAAGATACGTTGATAGAAGAGCATATTGCCGGTATACCTGGCGATGTGTTCATAAAGGATATGTTGCCCAACTGCAACGAATCTGAGAAAGCACAACTGGCGAAAGAATTCGTAAAATTCAATGAACGCTGTATGATACGTTTATTGGGCGATATGCGCTCTTATAATTATGTTATCGTTCCGGTTCATGATTTTGATCATGTAGTCTATCGTATTCGGGCCATCGACTTTGACCAACAGTGCTTTGAAGGAAAATTAAAAGTATACCGCCCGCAATTTTTCAAGGAAAATTATCAAATGGTCGAATTGGTAAGTCAGAAGTTACGACGTGATTCTGTAGACCAATATAAGCTCGAAGAGCGATCTATAGTCGCCAAGCGAATTTTAAGCTCTGGAAACCGGATTAAAAAACTCAGATCCATCGCTAAATCGGATACGATTTCTACCTCCGAAAATATAGAGATGCTTCGAGAACAGGTTTATGAACTTACTCTCGATGTAAAATTCAAAAAATGCAAGACCATGGGTGAGGTTCTTGACCTTGCCCTTAATTTTGTACGCCGCAATTACGAAGATGTAAGTATGAAACAGATAATAGAACAGAAGATAAAAATATAGTTGGCAGTTAGCAGTAGCGGTCAGAAGAAAAATATATATAATTTTCTGGCTTAGAATTCTAGAATTCTAGAATTTTGGTTTTTTGTCTACCGTCTACTAAAACCTTTAACTGTTAGCGCCAACTAACTACTAGCTCTTTTCTTCCTTATTGAAATAGACCAGATAATAGTACATCTGTCGCTCTTCGTCCCACCCTTTTTCTACGAATTTTTGTGCCGATTCAGGGTTGATGAAATCCAACTTGATTTGAATGTTGGTATCTAGATTGATAACGTTCTTTATTTTCTTTCGGGCATCGGATACCGCTTTGTTGGCAATATCAAAATTGGAAACATCTTCAATACTATATTTAGGGCCTTTTTCGACCTTGTAATGTTTGAATTCAGGAATGAATTCAGGATTTTCCATTACTTCGTTCAGAAAATTACTTTCTTCAAAAGCATCGTTCTTGGCAAAATGATTTACTGCACGGTTCATAAAAAGTACCTCCTGCTGTTTGTCTTCGGCTGGCAAGACCACATCTTTAGCAAAATTTTGACAGAACTTTAAATAGTTTTTCGTGTAAAAATTCTCATCGGCCAATGGAGCTACGTCCATGAAGTTTTCTAGCCAATACTTGGTATCGTAACGGTTGCTGTCTACTGATAAAATCTTGTAGCCTTCTTCTTTATTGGTGTTGAAGATTAAACAGCCTTTGTCAAGTTTATTGATGTTAATACCCTGTTGAATAACGATATCGAGGTTACTTCCTTTTTCTTCGAACTGTAGAAAATCGTGTTTCAGTTCACTTTTGAAAATGCCGATGGCATCCGTCTTTACATTATCTAAGAGTATTCCTGTTAAGTAGGCAACATAAACTTCCCCACTTTTGATATGTGGATGATTAGATTGTTCAAATAAATGGGTCGCTATTCGTTTTGAATTTTGATGGGTACTATCGGGATCGGCAAATATGTCGGCAGCTATTTTGTAGAGTTCGTTGAATTCAACATCGACCTCGTTGGAAAACTTAAAGTAATTCTCTTCTTTTTCACGAAAGGGTTTGAAGAAATATTCCTTTAAAAGTCCGGTAGTCTCATCGTTCAATGAGAATGGTTCTGAGGATAAGAAGACGCTTTCGCTTTTATTTTTATTGCCCACGCGATGCAGTGAAATCGTTTCGATTTGGGTAGGGTATAGGTTGATCATGGATTAATTTTTATTGTCATTCTCGAGAAGTCGAGAATCTTTTTTGGACTCAAAAAAGTGTGATTCAAAGAGTTTATAATTTTATTGGCTTATGAGTTTATCCAATCGTGAAAAGCGCTTGATTACTGTATATCAATTCCAATTTTCATCAAAATCAAGATCATCGTAATTTTCAAAAGTGTCGTCAACATCAAAAGACGGTTTCGATTCGAAGTTTTTTTCGGGTGGTGTTTCCGGAAGTTCCCCAAAACTGAACAACACGTTCGGGTACGTAATGCCCGCTTCGTTTTCGACCATATCGGCCAACTCAACAAAGAACGTCCACATACTCAAAAAGTCATAAACATAAATAAGTTTAGGACTGTTTTCGGTCATGACATCTTCTAAGAAAGTCTCGTTCATCAACTTGACATCGGATCCATTTTCGCTCATATCGAAAAGTGCGATTTCTTCATCTTGAATCCATTCCTCGTCACAAGTATAAAAAGAGGCCATCTCATTTCCCAAAAAACCGAAAGATTGCGCAATCGCATTGTGGAATTCTTCCATAGAATTGCTGGCATCGATTTCGATATCTCGAAAAATGTCCTCCTTTGCATCTAATATTATACGTATTTTATAGATCATTGCCGCTATTTTTTAGGCGAATGTAAAGTTACAAAGATTTATATTTTCTTTTCGAACTTATGGCCTCTAAAACCAAATAAAACTGGACACCGAAAAGTAATGATGCCAGTATCAAATGCATAGGTTGAGTAGCAAACGGAAAATCGAAGTAATACATGGCAATACCTGAAATTACTTCTAAAAATAATAAAAGTAATACCCAGTTTATTTTTTTGTAGTTGAGCTTATGTATATATATATTGCGTGCCAGAAAAATGTTCAATAGTACTACTATAATCGAAAATGAGCGGTGTACATAAAACTTCCAATCGATATCTACCAACCACTGGTTTTTTGAAGCTTCCCCTATGAGGTCAATACGGCCATCGACGAACTGGCGCACTTGGGTGCCAAGAAGAATCTGAATCAATGTGGCCAGTAAAACCACACTCAAAAGTGGTAAGATATTCTTAGAAATCTTAGTGGCGACAACTGTTTTTTTGGTAATCTTGATGACATATAGTAGTAAGGCAACTATGACCAGGGCCATAATCATGTGAGCGGTAATTTTCACGGGTTCCAATACAGAATATACTACAGTGGCCCCTAACCATGCTTGAAACCCCATACCAAAGACAACAAGCCATGAAAAGAAGGTGATTTTCTTATTTTCTTTAAAAAGTGAAATTGAAAGTATGGCCAGAAGAAGAGTGGCTAAACCCGCTAATGCACCGAAAAGCCTATTAATATATTCTATCCACGTATGGGCAACGTTAAACTCGGCATAGTCGTGTCTGGTATACGCCTCCCAGTTTGTTTCGTCGTAAGATTTTGTGGTACGAAAGTCTTTGGTCGCAACCTGCAAGGTTTCTTCTACGATTATAACCTGTCCTTTTTTGACTTCTGAGTCCGCAGGCCATTGTAATTCTGAAATATCGGTCGGCGGAATATACTGGCCGAAACATTTTGGCCAGTCGGGGCAGCCCATTCCACTGCCTGTCATTCTTACAATTGCGCCGGCAGCAATTACCAAGTATACTAAAATCAAGGAAATCTTGGCAATTTTTCGAAAGTGTTTTTGCATTTTACACTAAGAGTTGGATTGCAAAATTACCATTTCTAGTCAAGAAAACGATGAGTTGATTATAGAGATTTCACTAAAAAAACCTCGGGGTAAGTCTTCTTTGGAACTGCGTCAGAAATTCATATCTCAATATCACTTCAAAAGAGCCATCATTAAAGGTAGAACCTCCTAGCTCTGAAATCTCACGATCGTAGGCAAGCCCCAGCATTAAATTATCGTTAATTTGAAAGCCGAGCATTGCACTTAAGGCGGCATTCCATCTATATGCTGCTCCCAAAGAAAACTTTTCATTAATTAAAAAAGTAGTCGATATATCAACCTGAAGCGGGCTACCTTGTTGCGCTCTTAACAATAGCGCCGGTTTGAACTCTAACCGAGGGTTCAGTTCATATACGTAACCTGTCATGAAATACATATTGAAACGATCTTTTTCTAAAAATGAGTTGCTAGAATTTGAATCGTCGAAATGTTGGGTTTTTAAAAAGTTGGGAACGGAGAGGCCCGCATAAAAACTTTCGTTATAATAGTAGACTCCAATACCGAAATTTGGTGAGAATTTATTGTCGATATTGGTCAGACCCGAAGCTCCTATTTCTTGGTCGAAATTGGCCAGTTTAGTGAAATCTAGGTTTAATAAATGTGCTCCTGCCTTTATTCCAAATGATAATTTTGATTCACGGGCAAGAGGTATGGTATATGAGAATATACCATCGAAATAAGTCTCTTGATTGGTGCCATTGCCAATCTCATCGTTCACTATAGAAAGGCCGATTCCAACTCGTTCTGACAATGGCGTATGAAAATTGAGTGTTTGGGTCTTTGGTGCCCCTTCAATACCCATCCATTGCGAGCGGTGCATAGCTGCGATGCTAAAAGCTCCCCTAGACCCTGCATAGGCAGGATTAATGACCAATGTATTGTACATGTATTGGGTGTACTGCGGTTCATACTGCGCAGATACACTGTAGAGGGACATTGTAATAAATGCGATGAATATACCGAGTTTGTTCATTTCATTTTCTTTGTACAGAATATCGGGAAAGTAATTTTGTTACCTCTTTAACGTTTAAATATCGGTGTTCAGTATTTTTTCAACTACCAAATAATTAAAGAGTCAAAACTAATCTTTTTAAATCAGCCTAAGAACCGTGACAATTTTTATCAATATGTCGTCTCTGCTTTAAAGAAATCAATTCTTTTAGAGTATAAATCAAAATTACTTCCTCCACGCTATTTCTATTAAACTCTGCGGATGAGCTACCGAAGTGCCATTGCAATACGCCTGCAAAAAATCACCTTCGTTAACGTCAACATTTAGTGTTTTGTTATGATTACCGTTTTGCGCTGCCATAGTAAGGCTGGTAATAACTGTAGCTGAGTCGTTTTTTCTGATTTCAAGGGTCCAACTTTCCACAGCATTCGACTGAGCAGTAATGCCTGTAATCGTACCATCACGTATCATACGCCAACCATTATTATTAGATGGGCTGCCATTAAATTGTCTTAAGTATTCGTTGGTCGTATTACCGCTACTTCTGCCCCAACCAACCATAGTTCTATCAACGCTCAACCACTTGCTTCTTGTTCCATCATAGATATATAGTATACCATCGTTGCCCACAAACATTTGACCTCCTGAATTTCCTGTAGGTGTCGAAGTACTCGGTTTGACCCGTAAGGGTACTCCTGTACTCTCGATATCTATTTGAGCGACGGGGCCAGTAGTACCGATACCTAGTCTGTTACTACTATTGTCCCAAAAAAACTGTGCGTTGTTTTGTGTTGGTTTTCCATCCGTATCGGCAAAAAAGATAGACCCGGTAATGCCGGTAAACGTAAGTTCCACCCAAGCAGAACTATCCCAAGCTTTGATGATTTGATTATCAGTGTCGGAGGTATCTATCCAGATAGCTCCTGATTTAGGGTCAAGTGGTGTTGTGGCCGAGGTAATTACGGCGTCGTAGTCTATCTCCAACCATACACTTCCATTATATATTTTGGTCGTGTTCGCAGTAGTGTCGAACCATACATCATTTTGTAAGGGTGAGGTTGGCGCGGCCGCGGCCGTAGTTACTACATTATTTCTAACCTTGATTATGGTTCCTTTATTGTTAATAACCGACTCCTCTTGGGCATTGGCCACTACTTGCGCAAATAGCGCAAAAAGGCCAATAAAGAGTTTTTTCGAAATTAATATGTGATTCGAATTGAACATTTTGAAGAATCATCGCATTGTTTCACTGACGGAATAGTCTAGAAACACGCAGATATTAGAAAATGAGGGGAATTCTAAGAATATCCCTAATAAATCCGGAATATAAGTTGAGGATCTATTTTCACGTCAAAATATATTCCGGGGGATAAAATTTTATACTTTCCTCGGGCAAATTTTACCTGACATATTGCACTTCAATGACATCACCGGCATAAACCGCCCAATCGTTTGGCGCTGTTCCGTTCGGCACGAGTGTAACCGTAGACGCTGCAACTGTGTAGTCTACATTTGCATTTAGTTTTGCACCGTTTCTATAGACCCAAACTTGGCTGAAGGCAGGCAAAACAGGACTTCCTGTTAGGGGATAAGCTGTTTGGGCAGCTGTCGCGGTAAAGCTCTCTTGGCCACTTTGGAGTAAATTAGAGGCGAGTATTTTTCTTGTAGCTCCCGTTGCTTCGTCCCTCACTAAAATGGTAAATCCGGTACCGGTTGCGGTTCCGCCATCTGAAGCATCGGTGGCATCGTCAGAGGCCGCTCCGGTTTCCAATTCGATTCCATCAAGGGCGAAAACATTGCCGTCGATATCGATAAAGGTATCGTCTGTAAGCGTGCCACCTAATTGCCAAGTGGTTGTGGTGACATCTGCGGTGGTGTTCGATAGCATGGTAATGCCGTTTTTAGATTGAAGGTATTTGATAGTACCTTTATTGTCAATGACGCGTACGGCTCCAGCGGTCGTTGTCGTTCCGGGAACGATATCGGCTTCCTTAGTCACGTCTCCCGTGGTTTGTTGTGCACTGGCTATGCCGAAAGCGAGTATGCAACCGGCAAAAATTCCTGTTCTGATTCTTTTTTGATAATTTGGGGTTTTCATAATACTAGGTTTTCTAAATGGATTAATGATTTGGGATTAAAAAATATTATAATCGATCTTTCAAAAAAATTGAACGATCCGTATTTCGTCATTTTGATAGCAGATTACATTGGTCTCTAGTTCTATCGTATTACTGCCAATAGCGATAAAATCGATTTTGACTCCGTTTCTATAAACATCTATTTTTTGTGTATTGGTAATCGCCAAGGGCGTACTAAATTGATTCTGGCCGTTGTTTGCGACGATTACTATTTCTTCTTTTTGTAGCAACGCTGAAATTGGTGTTCTTTTTAGAACATTTGTGGACGCATCTATTGTAACAACCATATTTGAATTATCATCGACCACTTCAAGACCTTCTAACGCCAAGGTGTTGGTTGTGTTTGCCTCAATTACAGTGGGTCTTGTCAAAACACCACCTAGTTCAACTACATCTGAAAGTGATTTACTTAGTCCGTTGCCAACTTGCGATCCTGCACTATTGTCTATCCAGCTAGAACCGGTATAGGTATAAATATTTCCATTTATCCTGTTTACATAAATATCTCCGGCCAATGGGTTGTCCACTGTCGTAGGGGAAGGTACACCGTCGCCACTTTTTGGGTTGGTGTTTATGGTTACCCAATTGACCCCGTTCCAAATACCGACCTTGTTGTCGGTAGTATCTATCCAGACATCGCCGACTTGGTTACTGGTAGGGGCCGTCGCTGAGCTAGTTACCGTAATTTCGGAATTACAAAGGCTTTTCCATATACTACCTTCGAAAACAAAAATGCATTTTGCATCTGTATTGTAAACCAAAGCTCCATTCAATGGCGTAAAACTATTCATTTCGGCATCCGTAATTCTGGTAAGTACCAATGCCTTGTTGGAACTCTCCAATTCTAGAATAGAAGATGCGTCTATTTGCTGCGGATTTTCACCAATTTTTACTTGCGAAAAACCATAATGGAATCCGAAAAGGATGAATAGACAAACTGAAATAGAATTTCTCATGCAACGGAAAAATATGCTCGTTCATTTATTTACTTCTGCGAAGCTATAAAAGGATCTGTCGAAACACATATTTTTGTTGTGTAGGTCTTTTAAGGTGTAGTGAATGGGTATTTTGTGAATATTAAAGTAAGAATTTACTCTTTAATTGCATACTTAGATACGCATTCCCTCATGAAAATGTTTTCTTATAAGTTTAAAATGATTTGTGATTTAGAAATTAATTTAAGCCTTTTCTCGAATAGAACTTTCTTGCAAAAATGCATGTAAAACTATTGAACTATCACTTTCTCAGATGCGTAATTTTAGTTGAGTAGTAGTCCGTAAATTCGCCTGTGATGTTTTGACAACCTTAATATCAATGCATTTTCCATAGAATTAAGTTAGGTTACTAGAAAGGAAGAATCGTGAGTAGGCCCTGAATTTTTCTAATGGTATTTGAGCCCAATTGCCTTTCCTTTGGCCAACATGAATTCTTTGGCAGCACCGTATTCATTTGGAATTTCACCTTCGAGAATTGCTTCCTTGATGGCCTCTTTAATGATTCCTATTTCCTTTGAGGGCTTTAAATTAAAAGTTGCCATTATTTCCTCCCCGCTGACAGGGGGTTGAAAATTACGGATGTGATCTCGCGCCTCGACTTCTTCTATTTTTTGCCTGACAAGCCTGAAGTTGTTCTTGTACTTCTTCTGTTTTCTTGGATTTTTCGTTGTGATATCCGCTTCGCACAAGGTCATCAAATCGTCAACATGTTCTCCCGCTTCAAACACAAGTCGTCTTACTGCGGAATCTGAAACAAAATCTTCCGAAAGTATCTGTGGCCTAGAACTCATCAAGACCATCTTTTGAACATACTTCATCTTTTCGTTTAGTGGCATACGCAAACGTTTAAAGAGCTTATAGACCATTTTTGATCCTACAAATTCGTGGCTATGGAATGTCCATCCGATTTTTTCGTGAAATTTCTTTGTAGGAGCCTTTCCGATATCATGGAGTAAGGCCGCCCAGCGCAACCAAAGATTATCGGTGGTTTCCGAAATGTTGTCAACTACCTCTAGGGTGTGCCAAAAATTATCTTTATGGCGTTGGCCTTCGATTTCTTCGATACCTTGAAGAGCGATTAGTTCCGGTAGTATAAATGGTAACAAATCGGTCTTGTGAAGCAATGCAAACCCCTTAGAAGGTTGTGTGCTTGCAAGAATTTTATGTAGTTCGTCGACAATCCGCTCTTTAGAGATTATTTTTATACGCTCTTTGTTTTCCGTAATCGCTTGTAACGATTTCAATTCTATAGTAAAATTTAATTGGGAGGCGAACCTGATGGCCCGCATCATTCGTAACGGATCATCGGAGTATGTTATGCCCGGTTCAAGTGGTGTTCGAATGATTTTTTTTTCAAGATCGGAAATACCGTTGAAAGGATCTAAAAGCTTCCCAAAATCCTTTTGGTTCAGCGAAAGGGCCAAGGCATTAATAGTGAAATCCCTTCTTTTCTGGTCGTCGGCTAAAGTACCGTCTTCGACAATAGGCTTTCTGCTATCACGGTGGTAACTTTCTTTTCGGGCCCCAACGAATTCCAACTCAACATCCTTGCACCTCAACATGGCCGTTCCAAAATTCTTGAATACGGTGACCTTGGGCTTTTCTTGAAGTAATGAAGCTACTTTATTCGCCAATTCGATTCCGCTGCCAACGGCTACGATATCGATGTCTTTGGGAATTCCCTTGTTCAAGAGATAATCCCTAACAAAACCACCGATGACATAACAGTCTATCCCAAGTTCTTGTGCTGCCGCAGATACGGTATTGAAAATCGGGTTTTGTAAGGCTTCTTTCTGGTTCAAAAGGTTCAAGTTTTACTGTATATAGTGGAATCGTTACTAAAGATGTCTTGCGTCTTGTGTCTAAAAGCCAGAAGCTTCGGGGGTCTAACCTCTTATTTTACTCTCGTATCACTTTTACCGATCCGTCAGTGCTTAATTTTATAATTGCAGATGGCGTTTCGGAATTTTGTTCGGGTTGCAAATTTACCACATAGTCTACGCCTTTTAAAATATGGTCGCTTATTTTCGAGAAAGTTTTAGGTGTACCCTGACCGGAAATGTTGGCGGAAGTCGATACAACGGGTTTTTTAAACTTGTTAATCAGATACCGGCAGAATTTGTCGGACGCGACCCGAATGGCCAAGGTATTATCATTCGCGATCAGGTTTTTGGCAGTGCCCTTCGGGGCATCATAAATAATGGTAGTGGGTTTGGTCGAAAGATCCATTAAGTCATAGGCTAAATCTGGTACGTGTTCTACGTGCTTTTCGAGCATTGCATCGTTGGCGACCAAACATATCATGGCTTTGCTGTCTTCTCTTTGCTTTAAGCGATACACCTCTTGAACTGCTTTCTCGTTAGTAGCATCACAACCGATGCCCCAAACCGTATCGGTGGGGTAGAGAATGAGGCCACCCTTCGCCAGAATTTCGATACAGTTGTTTAGTTCCGTGTTAAAATCGGAGGCCACTATTTTTGGTATTTCAATTTCTGGCGTTGAACGCTCTCTATATCCAAAATGTCTTTTTGCTTGTAAGTTAGCGCTTCATGGGCCGCCCTTAAATCTCTGCATAGCTTGCGAAGCCCCATTGGTTCTAACGAGGCTGCATGGTCAGTGCCTTTCCAGGTTCTATCTAAAGTAAAATGCCTTTCTATAACATGAGCACCCAAAGTATATGCAGCCACATCGACGGCAATACCCAAGTGATGCCCTGAAAAGCCAATACTTTTTACTTTTTGACTATATTTTTCTTGTAGTTTCAGAATATCTAATAGACAGACATCATTAAAGGGCACGGGGTAGCCAGAGGTACAATTATAAACTACTAGGTCTTTGCTGCGCCCTCGTTCACCGAAAAAATTAACAATGATTTCGATTTCGTCTTTGGTGGTCATTCCCGTAGAAATATGAATCTCACCCTTATAATTATCGCATAGCCAACCCAACATCTCAAAATTGTTATTACACGCGGAAGGTATTTTTATAAAATCAGGATTTATACTCGCAATCTCTTTTGCCGAAGTAGTTTCCCAAACGGAGGTGGAATAAGTGATGCCAATTTCTTCGCAATAGTCTTTTAGTTCTTGGTGTTGCGCCACATTAAACTCCAAAAATTCGCGGTGCGCCCCATAGGTGTCCCCATACGAATTAGCGGGATTAGGATGCGGAGCGTTGTACTGTTCATCGGTAAGCAATTCTTTGTTGTTACGTTTTTGGAATTTTACCGCGTTCGCATTGCCAAAAATCTTTGCCATGTTGATGAGCTCTTTGGCAATTTGTATATCCCCTTTGTGGTTACAACCGATTTCTGCGATGATATAAGGTTCTTTATAGGTCATTAAATCTTAGATTATAGTTGATGATAAACTCAGATGCTTCACGAATTGCGCCATCAGCAGATTTGTTGCTCAAGACCATATCTGCGTGATACTTGATGGGTTTGGTGGCGTTTGCCGGACAAAAAGACCAGCCTGCCCTTAACATATTGCTCATATCGTTCACATCGTCTCCAATGTACGCAATTTCTTTGGGTGAAATATTTCGCTCAGAACAGATGTTTTCCAAACACGAGAATTTGTCCTTAATTCCCAAGAACACATCGCCTATTTTTAGTTTTTTCATGCGCTGGCCCACAACTTCCGAATTTTCAGAGGTCATGACCATTACGTTAACACCATGCTGACGTAGTATCTCAAGCCCCATGCCATCCCGCATATCAAAGGTTTTGGAAAACTCACCTTCTTTGTTGAAGGTCACACGGCCATCTGTAAACACACCATCGACGTCTAAAATCAGATAATTTATCCGATGTACAGATTTATTGGTTTTGAAATTTGATATGAGCAATTGCTCGATTACCTGCCAGTCAGTTTCCGAATCGATTTCGACCAAGGTATCTTCTGCCATTTCAATTACACCGATTTCGCCGCTCAACCTGTTTTTTGATTCGAGTAAGGCGGTCTTGCTGGTGCAGTAAATCGCACCGTTCTCAATTAATAGGCCTTCGAAATCTTGACGTCTGGGCCTATTCGTAAAGTCATAGTTAAGGGGTTTGCCAGTGGTAGACCACGTAAAACGATGGGTGTTCACCACAGTCAGAACGGCATCTAGTTCGTCTTTTTGTAACTTTTCTAAAGTCGCATTGATATCTTGTCTACGTGTCATTGGTGAAGTAGCTTGTAGTAAACAAAAAACATCGAAATCTATGTCGGTTATGGCACAGAACTCTAGCATAGCATCCTCGGTAGAAGCTGTGTCAGAAGCATTTTCGGACGAACGTTTCAATGGTTTTACCTTTTCCGACCATTTGAAATTCACGTCGATATAGTTGATAATTTCATCATCATCGGTAAAGACATAGACCTCGTCTAAATTTGAAAAAATGGCTTCGGTCAATACCCAAGTAAACAGAGGTCTGCCCAATAGTTTCTTTTTGTTCTTTCCGGGAATGCCTCTGGAGTTTTTTCGTAAGGGAATAAATCCTATTGCCTTTTTTGACATATTGTTTTTACTAGGTGTCGATGACCATATTTTGAATTAGGTCTTTTGTTGCTTTGACGGTAAATTTATCTAAATAATTCTTACCTAGAAAGAATCGCTGCTTAACAATTTCGAGATTCGAGAGCGCGGTAGAAAAAAGGGTATACCCCTGTTCGAAGTAAAAACCGGAACGCAAACCGAGAATTTCAATAGGAAATAAGGCAGGTAAAACGGTAATATTCTCAAAATAGTTCTCATATTCGGTCGTTTCCCTCGGGTGTGTTTTTAGTATAATATTCATGTGTGATGGCACTTTCGAAACGATATCTTTATAGATGGCTATTTTTTCTGCTTCGTTTTTGATGACCTTGTCTTCCGATATGGGTTGGGTCAAAATCAGCGCATTGTTCTCGCCTTCAATCTTAAAGGAATCTTCAGGCAAAAAAACTTCAAAAATTTCTCGTTTTGTTTTCTCGTCCAATTTGGCGACTTCCTTTTTAATATTCAGTTCTACGGCTTTTTTTTGCAAGGGCAGCGGTAATCTATCAGGAAACTGAGCGTACAACACCTTTACTTCTTTATCGAATCCACCACCAATGGGCGTTTTCGTAAAATATGATTTAATGAACTGTTCAAATGCGCTATGCCGCTGGCGGTATGTACGGGCACCATCTTCGATCATGTTTATTCCCTTGTTTCCGAATTCATATAAAAAATAGCTTTTCGAAGAATCGGTGTCGCAAAGGTATAGGTCGGAGTTTTGGATAAAATCTTTTTCTTCCTTTAAAATAGGATGTTTAGTCTCTAAATACGGGATTAGTGTCTTCTTTCTACGGATGGAATAATTGAATTTTCCTAAATCGGAAACGTGATCTTTGCGTTCGGAAATAATATGTACATTTCTAAAAAAACATTTCGTCAAATTTGGAATTAAGGTTTCTATCATGGGCGTACTCTCGACTAAAAAAAGTAGATTGTCACCTCTATGGTCGTTTATGCCACCACTATCTTTTAAAATGTGTAAAATAGCCAAATAAATGTGGTAAATCGTTGAACCCACATAGGTACGTCTCATAGAAATTTTAAAAATTTTATTGGAGATGAAATGCAAAAAACTACATTTGTAAAAGTAGTTAAAAATTAAATAATCGTTAATGAGTACGGTCAGTGTCATCGTTAGTACCTATAAAAAGCCTGACTGGTTAAAAAAGGTCTTATGGGGCTTTAATTGCCAGACTTACAAAGATTTTCAACTTATCATTGCAGATGATGGTTCTGGAGAGGAGACCAGACAACTAATCGAAAGCATGCGCAAAAAAGTTTCTTATGAAATAAAGCATGTTTGGCAGGAAGATGATGGATTTCAAAAATGTAAAATCTTAAATAAGGGCATTGAGGCCTGCGATGCCGAATATATTATTATGACCGATGGTGACTGCATACCGCGTGAAGATTTTGTACAGGTACATTATATCAACAAAGAGCCGGCAAGTTTTATTTCGGGAGGGTATTATATGTTGCCCATGAACATATCGAATGCCATTACTTTGGCCGATATCGAAAAACAGAATTGTTTCAACATACAATGGCTGAAAGAGATGGGCATACCCAAGACTTTTAAGAACAATAAACTTACCGCTAGGGGTTTTATATCGATTTTGTTCAATACGTTTACACCCACTACTGCCAGTTGGAACGGGCACAACTCTTCTGGTTGGAAAAAAGATATCTACAACATCAACGGTTTTGACGAACGTATGCAGTATGGCGGAGAGGATCGTGAATTCGGCGAACGCCTTTTCAATTTCGGAGTAAAATCAAAGCAGCTGAGATATAGCGCCGTTTGTGTGCATTTAGATCATGAGCGCGGTTACCGTACTCCTGAGGCTATTGCCAAAAATCATGTTATTCGAAAAGAGGTAAGGCAAAATAAAAGCGTCTGGACATATCACGGCATCACCAAATAGTAGGCCAGCTCATTCTTCTTTTCTAATTTCTTTAATTCGCGATATCGTTCAAGGTCACCAAGGGCGTTGAGATAGCTAATGGTAATTCCTTTTTTACCATCAAGAAAACCAAGTCGTATAACGTAGTGGTTTAAAAATTTCCAAAGAGGCTTAAATATCAAAAAAGCTAAATTGAACCTTTTTTCACGAAAAAAATCCTCCTTCGCCTTTAACCTGCCATATGTAAGCATCTTCGATTTATAATCGTCATAATTCTTATAGCAGTAGTGCGTCAATTTTTCTTTTAGTATACCTGACGTTCCATCAACATCCAAAGTTTCGTGAACAATTTTCTTATCAGAGAACTGCGCCTTGCTCTTTCGAAAAAGGCGATAGTTTTTATCGGTTTGCCATCCGCTGAAATGCAACGGACTTTCTTGGAACATAAACTTTCTATAAAACCAATACGCAACATATTCGGCGTCACTATTTACGGTGTCGACAATTTCCTTTTGAAGTTTTTCAGAAACGGTCTCGTCGGCATCTAAAAACAATGTCCAATCATTGGAGGCCTGTTTTAGAGCAAATGATTTTTGAAGAGTGAAGTTCGAAAACGGATGTTGTATGACTTTTACTTTCGAATGGTCTTTTAGAAACTCAAAAGTACCGTCGGTGCTATACGAATCAACAACAATAATTTCATCGGCAAAAAGTACTGATTCAATACACCTTTCTATGTATCCAATCTCATTGTAGGCAATGATCAGTGCCGTAATTTTTTCTTTTGGTTTGTTCATGGTTGTTATAATAAGTAGGCGGTATCTGGAGTCCGCTAGACAAAGCTATAACTAAAAAAGGAAGAAAATAGTATAACCCACTATAAAATTCCTACAAAATCTAAACTGCCACGTCATATTCTCGCAAAGCTTCGTTCAAAGATGTTTTTTTGTTTGTGCTCTCTTTTCGCGTACCGATAATTAATGCACAAGGCACCTGAAATTCCCCGGCTGAAAATTTCTTTGTGTAGCTACCCGGTATAACAACTGAACGTGCCGGAACCCTACCTTTAATTTCGACTGGTGCTTCTCCCGTGACATCGATAATTTTAGTAGAGGCCGTCAACACAACGTTTGCTCCCAATACGGCTTCTTTTTCTACCCGTACGCCTTCGACAACGATACACCGAGATCCTATAAAGGCATTATCTTCTATAATGACCGGTGCCGCTTGTAAAGGTTCCAGTACGCCGCCTATCCCTACACCGCCACTTATATGCACATTTTTGCCTATCTGGGCACAACTACCGACCGTAGCCCATGTATCTACCATAGTACCCTCATCTACATATGCTCCAATATTTACATAACTTGGCATCAAAATGGTTCCTGGTGATATATAGGCGCCATGTCGGGCTACGGCATTGGGTACCACTCGAATTCCTTTTTCTTTGTAACCCCGTTTTAAAGGAATTTTATCATGGTACTCGAAAATACCAACTTCCAACGTCTCCATTTTTTGTATAGGAAAGTAGAGTACAACTCCCTTTTTGACCCATTCGTTAATTTGCCAACCCTGAGTGGTGGGTTCTGCACAACGTAATTTGCCCAAATCTAAAAGATTGATTACTTCACGTATGGCTTGTTGTGTTGCAGGTTCCTTTAAAAGTGCTCTTTCATCCCATGCATTTTCAATGGTCTTTCTTAATTCGGTCATGTTTTTTCTACTTAATGGATTATCAATTAAATGTGTGCAATTGACTGCAAAGTTTCTTTTTAGATTCATGCATAATTCTATTGCAAATATAATCGGTCGAAAACGATTTCAAAATTCAATTTTACGCTTATAACAATTTAGAATCTGCTGTGAATTTTATTAGTGGCCTTTAAGCTCTGGGTAATAGTTTGTTTTTCTGCTACATGTAGTGATATTTACGGGTCGAGCGCAGTATAGCAAGGGCTGTGGTTCATAATTTTAAAAAAGCCTACCTGCTGATAAACGGCCAAGTAATTTTGAAAAGAAGTGCAAAAAAACATTTTATAAATTTCACAACAGGCTTTTATAGGTTATTTTTGCAAAAAATATATACTTGGGAAGGTTACTGTCATTGGATTACGGAAAAAAACGAACGGGAATTGCCGTTACCGACGAGTTACAAATGATTGCGTCTGCACTGACGACGGTACCTACTTTTGAGTTATTGGATTTTTTGAGAAATTATACTAAGCATGAAAAAGTCGTGCGATTTATTGTCGGAGAACCGAAGCAAATGAATAATACACCTTCGGAGTCTGAAGCTTTTATCGCTCCTTTTTTGATACAGTTGGCAAGGGTGTTCCCCAATATTCCGATTGAAAGGCAAGATGAGCGTTTTACCTCAAAAATGGCCGTTCAAAGTATGATAGCTAGTGGCGTAAAGAAAAAAAAGCGTAGCGATAAGGCTTTGATAGATGAAATCAGTGCTACCATCATTCTGCAGGCCTATTTAAATAAAATATAGATGATTTTACCAATTGTAGCCTACGGCGACCCTGTTCTTCGAAAAATCGGCAAAGATGTGCCCAAAGATTTTCCAAAATTGAAGGAGTTGATCATAAATATGTGGGAGACCATGTACAATGCTAAGGGCGTTGGTCTTGCTGCCCCCCAAATTGGTCTGCCCATACGCTTGTTTTTGGTCGATACGAGCCCTTTCGCCGATGATGAAGATTTCTCTCCAGAAGAACAGAAAAAGTTAAGCGGGTTTAAAAAAGCCTTTATCAATGCCCATATCGAAGAGGAAACCGGTAATGAATGGCCTTTCAATGAAGGTTGTCTAAGTATACCTGACATTCGAGAAGACATAAAACGAAAAGATACCATTACGATAACCTATCTCGATGAAGAATTTGAATCTCATACCGAAACCCATGATGGCCTATTGGCAAGAGTAATTCAACACGAATATGATCATATCGAAGGTATTCTTTTCACTGACAAACTATCGCCCCTTAAAAAGCGCATGCTAAAAGGGAGACTGAACAACATCTCAAAAGGAAATATAATTGTTGATTATCGCATGCGTTTTCCAAACTTAAAAAAAGGACGTTAAATCTTATTGTAATCCATCGAAAAGTGTTTTATACCCCTGCTACATACAACTACGATTTTTTTTGTTTTTCTTTTTCCCTTTCTCCCCGAAACTTCGGGATTAAAATTATTAACCATAGCTACGCCTATGCTTTATAATTTTTGCCTTGGGAAAGAAAAAAATTCCGTAAAATTCCCGAATTTGTATGTGGCATGAGTATATTTGCGCTCCTAAAACGTAAATTTCTATATGAGTTTAGACAAAATTTTATCTATTGGTGGGAAGCCAGGCCTCCACAAATTGGTGACTCAGACCCGAACAGGCTTTGTTGCAGAATCGTTGTTAGATAAAAAACGAATCACTGTTGGAATGCGAAGTAATGTCAGTATACTTTCTGAAATCGCAATCTATACTTTGGAAGAAGAATTGCCTTTGCGCGAGGTATTTTTAAAAATTCAAGTAAAGGAAAAAGGAGGTAAAACTTCCGTTGGGCATAAAGAGGAAAAAATAAAACTGGAAGAATATTTCTTTGAAGTATTGCCCGATTATGATGAAGATAGGGTTTATCCTAGCGACATCAAGAAAGTAATTCAATGGTACAACATATTGCTCGACAACGGCATCACCGATTTTTCGGAGAAAGAGGCTGGCGAAGCTTCCGATGAAGAGGAATAACGCCTAATTGTAAAAATAATATTTTAAAACCCTCGGCTTCGAGGGTTTTTTCTGTTTAAAGCCAGAATATATAAATCATATTTGTATCGAACTAATTTCAAAAAACGAAAAATTTATGACTGGTTTATTCACCCTAAATGATAGCAACCGTTTGTAAATCTTGTATTTTGTTTAACGTCATCAATTCTTATTCCATTTTTTATAATTTTGTAATATATTGAATAACAGATTTTAACTACGCATTCTGTCAAATAAATACTATATTCGATGTGTTAAAAATTAAACAAAAATAAGGACTTATGTTTTGTTTGGTATATCACTCGAAAGTGAATCCTGATTTCGGATTTTCTGAAATCGAAAAAATGCTTCAAAAAGCACGGGACTATAACCGTAATGAACAAGTAACAGGGTGCTTGTTACTATACGATGGTCGTTTCGTACAATATCTAGAGGGCGAACAAGAAAAGGTGCTGAACATTTTTAAAAAAATCAAGATTGATATACGAAATTCGGAAGTGATGCTGCTCTCACAAGAAACAATCGACGAGCGGGAGTTCGAAGAATGGCATATGGCTTTCGAGAATCTTAGAAAAGAAAACAGTCAGTTACAGTACCTCAAACTTCTAGTAGGTACTTTTTTTGAAGATAGCGAATCGTCTTTGGCACCTAACCCAACATCAAGACATTTTTGGAGAGCGACCAAACTTTTGTTTGAAACCAGAATTGAAATTGGGCAACGGTCGTAAAAGACACTGATGGTTTTAACGTACTTCTAAAAATTGCCCAATAATAAACTATCGAATTCGAGCCATTTAGGCTGCTGTTGGTAGGGTTCAAAATGATTTTTTCGCTGGATGACATCCAGGGTACAATTGGCCAATACCTCAATGTTCCAGAAGTTTGACGTTTAAAAAAAAAACTGTGTAGTGAAGTAATGAACTTTCCTTGATTACCTATCCAAAGCGCAATTTCTTTTCTGTCAAAGAGGTCATACATAAGAAGGTAACCCGAAGCGATGAACGACATCTCTCGTCAATTTTGCCCCGGTTTTAGTAGATAGTCCACCTTTTTTAAGTTGCCGAACCTCGAATTTAGAAACAATCACGTCGAGAGCGGAGGCGTCTATTGCTATCTGTTCGGATATGCACTCGTGCAGTTTCTTCATTCTTTCGAGGGAAGTTCTTTCGTATTGGATTTTTTTTCGATTTTCATTTCCGGTTGGTTCAATACCTCGAACTTGAAAATATCTTTTCGGGCGTAGTGCCCGATGACATCGAAATCAAACTTGCCCATAGTAATTTCTTCCAGATCTAATTCTGCTACTACTGCTCCGTGGGTATCGAAAAGCGGGCCTGCTACGATTTTTCCCGAAGGGGAAACGATTACACTTCCTCCGCGACAGAGATTTTCCGGTTCACTTTGTACGATAGCTTGATACTTTTCAGGGTACATGGTCTTTGTGAAATATTGGTTACAGCCCAGTACGAAACAGCGACCTTCCAAGGCGATATGTTGCATGGTGGCCGTCCACTCTTTTCGGGCATCGGCTGTAGGGGCGAAATAGATTTCCACTCCTTTTTGGTACATCGCCATACGCGCCTCAGGCATATAGTTTTCCCAGCATATAAGGCCACCCAATTTTCCAATTTTCGTCTGAAAAGTAACCAGCGATTCGCCTGCCGCCTCGCCCCAAACGATACGTTCGGTACCTGTGGGCTTTATTTTTCGGTGTACGCCCAAAAGTCCATCGGTAGGGGAGATGTAAAGCATAGAGCAATATAGGCTACTATTAGCTTTTTGTTTTTCGGTAACCCCGATGACGATATAGACATTAGCCGATTTCGCCAGTTTCTCCAACCGTTTCAGGTCATCACTTTCGATGTCGACGCTATTTTTATGATATTCGGCATACAGCTTTCGCCCTTCGCCCGTTCGGCTACCGATTTTGGCGCCAAAAGAAAAACCTCTGGGATAACCCGGAACAAACGATTCGGGAAAAACAATAAGCCCACAACCTTCTTTCGAATGTTTGCGAACCAAAAGCTCAACTTTGTCAAGGGTTTTCGCCTTATCAAAAAAAACGGGACTATCTTGTATGAGACAGACTTTTAGTTTCATTTTAATGGTATGCTATGGTCTTGCTTATGAAATGTAGTGCGGCTACACAGCGACTACGTTTCGTGTAAATATAAGCCGAGTTTTTTAAGTGTGTATTCGAGACATTTCTTTCGATGACTATTTTAGGTAGTTCGTACCTAGAATTGGGTATGGTACTTGACTGGAAATTGTTCAGGAATTTCCTCAGACGATTCCCCAAGGTTTTGTCTTAAATCAATTTCTATACCTCTTGCAATTGTGGAAATCGGAACGTCGTTTGCTGTGCCTTCAAAAGGATTTTCCCCTGTTCGTCCAATACGCTCCATGGTATGGAAAATCCATGCAACAATGATGTAAAACGGAATCGAAAACCAAATAAATAAATTACCGACTAAAAGGTTCTTCGCAATTATTTCATTTCCAATTTCCGCAAATTGTGGAATAAGGGCCAAAGGCAATAAAAGCACGAAAATCCACATAAAATAATGGTTTAAGGTAGCAAATTGCCTGGGATACGGAAAATTCTTGATCCGTTCAGATTGCCCTTGAAAGGTATAGAGCTCCTTCACTATGCCTTCTAATTCTAAAAATGAAAACTCCCAAATAATACCTTGCTCTTTTAATTTTCTAAGGTGATGTGATTGTAAATAGAGCAAAGCGGTCTGTTTATTGTTTTTAGATACGGTATAGGCAAAATCACTTTCGGATATATACGGTTTTAAATCTTCTTCTATAGTCGATTCCAACTCCGGCGGACGAATACCCCAATCTTGATTTGTTCTATGGTTTACGGTTGTTTCCCAAGGTTTAGAAGCGCGCATACTATGTCGTAGCGCGGTCATCCAAGCGATATGGCGGTACGTTATGGTTTTGATTTCTTGTTGTAATTGCTCTTCAGAAACCGGTGAATCGGCGTACTCGTTAGTTACCATATCTTGAGCATAGGTACCTAAGGTTCTTGAGGTATTGACAATTCCGCCCCAAATTTTACGCGCTTCCCATATTCTGCCGTATGCCGCATTATTCTGAAACCCTATGACAAAAGCAACGGCTGTACCTATTAATGCCAAAGGTGTCCACGGAATTTTTATCCAGCTTAATTCAAAGAAATAATAGGTCGAAACTAACACTGTGATAAGTATGAGAAAAAACAACGTTTCAAAGCGTGTCCACCACACCATTTCTTTAATACTATAGGTTTTTTTTATGTGCATGGTTTATGTGGTTTAACGGTTCGTACAAGATTAGTGCGGTTTCACAAGCATACATTTTTCATTCGGAAAATCCGCCGTAGCAGGGTATGCACGAAACCGCCAATAAGAAATGCCCCATGCATTAATTTTATACTTCTTAAGTTTACTCTACTTAACTTTTTGGTATTAACCAGAAAGAACAAACAGAAAGAATTAGGGATATTTTATAGTATTTAATCCTTCTCAATCTCCTTATACGTATACTTACTCTTCTTCCAATCGATTAAGGGCGATGGGTAATATTTTACATCCATACGGTCTAAGAAAGGCGCCTGATTCGCCAACCGTACTTTGTACTTTTCCCAATCGCGATTTTCTAGGGTCGACCAACTTAGTTCAGAATATCCAATGGCACGTGGGAAGGCTAAATATTCCAATTCGTCGATATCACTAATAGTCTCCGACCACAAAGGGGCTTCGATACCCAAGATATTTTTGATGGGTATGCCCTCGTATTCCTCCGGGGTCCATATATATGCCGTATCGGTCGGGATGTAGGCCGCCCAATGCAAACCATGTTTCGACAGGGTATCGTATTCCATATCGAGATAAGCTTTTTTGGCAGGCGACATAATGATTTTCATATTTCCTGCAATTGCCAGATCAGCATTTTCTTTACTCGCCCAAAATTGTGAAATTGAAGTAGAATCGATATTGGCCGTTGCTACTTCATCCCATCCGATCATACGTTTGCCATGTTTCTGCACAATTTTCTCGACCTTCTCTACAAAATAGACGTAATCTTTAGATTTGGTCACATGGCTCTCATCGCCGCCTATATGAAAGTAGGGGCCGGGAGTGATTGCTGAAATCTCGCGCACGACATCATCTATAAAGGCGTACACCGTATCTTTTCGCGTATCGAACGTACTAAAACCTACATGCGTGCCTTCGTAAAGTTCTACTTTCTTACCGTTGCCGTTCAAGAAAGGGTAGGAGACCGAGGCCGCGTTCGTATGGCCGGGCATATCGACTTCGGGTACGACTATCATATGATGGTCGGCGGCATAGTTGACGATTTCGGTATAGTCTTCTTGGGTGTAGAATCCGCCGGCTTCGCCCCCCACTTCTGTGCTTCCGCCGATTTCGGTCAGTTTCGGCCACGATTTGATTTCGATACGCCAACCTTGATCGTCAGTGAGGTGCAGATGTAAGACATTATACTTATAATAGGCGAGGACGTCGATATATTTTTTGACATCTTCAACGCTGAAAAAGTGACGTGCGACATCGAGCATACTACCCCGATATTCAAAAACAGGGTTGTCTATAATTTTACCCGTAGGAATATTCCATACTTTATATTCTGCCAAGGTATCTATGCTGGTTTCGGGAATGATTTGTCGCAAAGTCTGAATACCTCGAAAGGCACCTGCGGCGGTGTTTGAATTCAGAATGACGGAATCTGGAGTAACGTATAATTGATAGGCTTCCGGGGCATTAAGTTCTAAACTATCCGATTGGTTGATATAGATTATTCCCTCGCGCCCAGGTACTTCTTCGACGTTCACCGGAATATCCAAATCGGTCTTGGCCTTGATCTTATCCGCTAAGAATTTCCCAACCTCTGGAAAACCATCGGCATTTTCAGAGGTGTAAATGGCCGTGAACTCGTCTAAAGCAAAGCCATTTTCAGTAGCAAGGACTTTCATAGGCATTGGAATCATATTTTCCATCGCTAAATCCGTTTTAGGTAAATTGAGTACACGTTTCTTTTTTTCCGCTTCACATGATAAAAAGGCTACGAGTGTCGCGCAGATAAGTAAACTTTTGATGAGGTATGATTTCATTTTTGGAAAGGAGTTTATGGGTTTTTAGTTTATGGGTTTAGTTTTTTGTCTAATGTCTAATGTCTAATGTCTAATGTCCAATGTCTACTGTCTAACCTGAATTTATTGTAAGTATTCTTTCATCACCCCGAACCAGATTTCGTAGCCCTTGGCGTTCATGTGAAGTCCGTCTTCGATAAAGATATCTTGTTTTACTTTTCGGCTGTCGAGCATCGGTTTCCACACATCGGCGTATTCGAGAAGCCCATCTTCTTGGGCCAGTTTTTTGAATTTGCGGTTGAGTCTTTTGTATTTTCTCTTCAACTTCCATCGGGCGATACTGGGTTTGGCGGCAATCAATACAATTTCAGTACTGGGGTCATTTTTTCGGATACCATCAATAATCTGCTGTGTCGTTTCGATAATTCCGTTGGGCTTTTTCTTTGCTTTGATATCATTGTCTCCCTCGTAGATAAAAACCTTTTTTGGCTTGTAGCGCAAAATAAGGTCATCTAAATAGAATAAAAGATCAGAAGCATGTGAACCGCCGAACCCCGAGTTTACGATTTGGTGTTCGGGAAAGCGATTTTGAAGATCGTGCCAGATACGAATACTCGAACTACCGGTAAATACAATAGTCTCTTTTGAGGGGTCTAAAAGTGTATCGTATTTTTCGTGAATTTCTTCGACCTGTTCTTTAAAGCGAACGGGGTCTTGGGCATGCCCCAAGGCTAAGAATATGATAAAAACAAGGCATACGGCGTGTTTCATAGTATTTTTATTTAGCGGGACAAGTTAGTTCTTATTTGGCATTGTTCAAAGAAATCCTAGGGTTCGGCCATCGGCTTACGTAATAATGGTACAACAAAGTATTTCTTATTATTTGGTACACTTAACTTAAAGTTGATCTCATGAAGATTATATTGAATTTAACTAGAACCCAAGTTTACTTTTTTATACTATCGCTGAGTTTTGTTTTAGCGGCGTCTGCCCAACAAATTTCAAAAAAAGAACTTATTTTCCTGACTCCGGAATGGAAAGGCGAGCGTTTTGAAGATGGCCGACCCAATGTATCCGATGCGATTCTTGATCGTATGAAGGAGGTTACTTTAGAAGAAGCTTGGGCAGTACTGAGAAATGAGAACTTCAAGTATCAGTATGCCGAAGATTGGGAAACCATTAATCCGGACAGTGTTTTGGTCGGTAGGGCGGTAACGGCCACTTTTATGCCGGGTCGGCCCGATATTCACCGCGTTATCGATGACAGAGGCCATACTAAGGACGGTCGCATAAAGTCGCAGAACGCCTGGACAGTCGATTTGCTTATTAAGGGCGATGTGTATGTAGTCGACCAGTTTGGCGCGCATATCGATGGACCTACGATCGGTGACAATGTTGGTAATGCCATATTTGCAAAAACTGGAAATGGAATCGTTTATAATGGGGCACTTCGCGATGTAAATGGTCTGAAGGAAATCGGAAGCTTTACTTCTTTTTTTCGCAGTTACCATCCTTCACACCATTTGAACAAGCCCGATGGCGACTTGAATACTACTTTAGTGGGTATCAATACGCCTACACGTATCGGTATGGCGACCGTGATACCGGGCGATGTGGTTCTGGGTCGCGACGGAGGGGTGATGTTCATTCCCCCACATTTGGCCGAAAAGGTAGTCAAGACTTCGGAAGTCGTGAGACTTCGTGACATGTTCGGGCACATGAGGTTGCGCGAGCAAAAATATTCTGCAGGCCAGATAGACAATCGCTGGTCCGATGAGATCGAAAAAGACTTTTCGCAGTGGCTCAATACCCATATCGATGAACTGCCCGTACCCAAGGCACAAATTCAAGAAATGCTGAAGACTAGAACTTGGTAAACCACAACATTTTCTGAGCGTTTCGTAAATAAGCTGCCAATTTTTTAGGGTTTCGATAGTGCTGGTTCGTATTACTTATGAATCATCCAAAGAAAACTATACATCTTATGAAAAACTCAAGAAGGGATTTTTTGTCCAAAGCTGCGGCCACAACTGCATTGACCGCCCTACCGTTCGTAAACTATGGCAGAGAATATGTAAAGGCGGTAGACCGAACCCCAAAAATGTCGGCTCCGTCGGATTTAAAGATTACCGATGTCAAATGCGGATATATTCGTGGCGGCCACGGCCTTTTTGTAAAGATTTATAGCAATCAAGATATCGTTGGCCATGGTGAAGGTGTCGATGCCACACCGGGTACGTATCATTTGGTAAAGATTTTTGGTGAGCGTTTAAAAGGTAAGAGTCCGCTGAACGTGCACCGTCTTTTCGAAGACCTGCGAAGAAGGGGCTTTTTCGAGGGAGCACAGGCAGGAATGTACGTCGCGGTATTGACGGCTGTGGAATCTGCTTTATGGGATTTAGCAGGAAAAGCATTGAATCTGCCAGTCTACCAATTGTTAGGTGGAAAATTTAGGGATAAGATCAGGGTCTATATGGATACCGCCTTGTACCAAAACAAATTACCCAAACCTGAAGATTTTGCCGCTAGTGCCAAGGAAGCCGTCGATATGGGTTTTACCGCCGTAAAATTTGATTTGGACCAGGCAAACGACCCCAATAAATATGATAAATATAACTGGACCGCCAGTCCTGCGGAGGTACAGCGTATGTATGACCAAATGGCCGCTGCACGTCAAGCTGTAGGGCCGAATATCGATATCTGCGCAGATATGCATGGCCGTTACGACGCCCCAACTGGCGAACGCGTGGCCAAGATTCTCGAGCCTCTTAATATGATGTGGTTAGAAGAACCCATTCCCGCAGAGAACGTCGATGCCTACCGAAAAATCAGCGAATCGACCAGTACACCTATCTGCGCGGGCGAAAACCATTATTTGGCGCATGGTTTTCGACCATTGCTTGAAGCGGGTGCCGTAGATATTATAATGCCCGATTTACAAAAGGCAGGGGGTCTCGGTGAAGCACAACGTATCGCAAATTTGGCCAACCTCTACTACGTGCCGTTTGCTCCACATATGGTGGCCTCTTATCTCGGAGCCATGGCTTCATGCCATGTATGCGCATCCGTGCCCAACTTTATGGTCTTAGAATGGCAAATTTATTTTCATAAAGATCCCATGTTCAAGGAAATCGTAACTTTTGATGGACCGATGGTAGAGAACGGTTTTATAAACCTATCTGAAAAACCTGGGATAGGCGTAGAGATCAATGAAGAGGGCATGAAAAAATATGCGGTAAAAGATGTGCCGTTTTTTGAATAGCTAAAAAAAGACAGAAGACTGAAAAAGGTTTTTATTTGCTGGCCACAATCGCGGTAATTTTCTCTTTAGGGTAAAGGGGTAGTAATTCCCTCTGCGACCGACCACTCATAAAAGCGTTGTATCCAATCATCAGAGGGTAGGCCCTGAGGTTTCATGCCGAAGCCATGCCCCCCTTTGGCGTACATGTGCAATGCGGGAAGATGGCCGGCACTAAGCCAAGAATAGTAGAGTTCGATACTCCCTTTTGCCAAGCCCAAAGGATCATCACTTGCGCAAACAATAAGCATTTTAGGAGGGTTTTTAGGTGCTTCCTGTACCCCAAATGCGGTTGTCCACGGATAGACCGGAACTATAAAATCGGGCCTGTCAATAGTTTTGGCATAATAGGCGACACCCATGCTAACGGCACCTCCTGCGGAAAATCCCATAAAACCTATTTTAGAGGCATCCAACCCGAATTCAGCTACATTTTCCCGCACATAAGAGACTGCCGACAAGCCATCGGCAATCGAAAGCGGTAGAATGGGTTTGATTCGCTCTCCGATACGTTCCGGGTTGTTCACACCTTCGTCGTTGATTTCTTTTACACCGTCTTCTCCTGTAGGTACTAATCTGTATTTAAGTACGAAAGCCGTTATTCCTTTTGTGTTGAGCCATTTTGCTGCCATGGTACCTTCACTTTCGATACTAAGGGCGTAAAGACTACCGCCCGGCGCGACGATTACCGAGGTGCCATTTGGGTTCTGAGGGCGAAAGACTTCCATCGTTGGTACGGACACATTCGTTACCACTTCGTTGTTCCAAATTTCCGAACGATACTGCTTTTCTTCATTTTCCCAGTTTACACCATCAACCTTTTCATAAGGAACTTCGATGATTTCTTGAGCTTTTACAAAGCTTTTAGTAAGTAGTAGCGCTGCTAAAAAAAATATTTTTTTCATTGCAATACGTATACGTGGATTTGTTTCCTCAGCATTCCGCTAAAAGTAGATTTGAACTTGAACTTGAACTTGAACTTGAGTTTGAACTTGAGTTTGAACTTGAGCTTGAAATTGACTTTATACCCCTATCAACATATAAACCAAAGCGGCTAAAATCCCACCTGCCAAAGGCCCCAAAACGGGT
>RCND010000069.1_pt1 | contig 51814 bp, 45 predicted proteins | sample 2041351 | NCBI WGS metagenome assembly RCND01 (sample SAMN09708230, study PRJNA481090) | Marine sediment metagenome, whole genome shotgun sequencing project. | biome: marine sediment; feature: ocean; material: sediment; isolation source: Sewage treatment plant 12B marine sediment (STP12B) ... | reverse complement strand
GCAACGTTGTTGTTGTATTTTCGCCCATTCCTCATCCGGGAAAAAATGGGTCAGCCAGAGCATCATGCCAAGGCCCAGATCCTGCGTAATGTCGAGGCTCGGATTGTATACATCGATCAGTGTTTTCATATCGGCAATTTCGGATGACAGCGCATTGTCATCGAGCATTCGATATGAAATGTATCCGTCATACGCATCCATTGCTCCAAACCCGACGCCAGGGTAAGGCCCGCTGAGGTCTTCCTGCATCTTCCAAAAAACTCCGCGGTCGCGTACCAGGAATGGCTCGTGAATCTGACGTGCGAGGTCAATACCAAGTTGTTTGTAGGTTGGCAAATGGCGACCAAGCATGGCGAGTGCAAACAACCACATCGCCAGATAATGAAAATACTGACCATCCCGGTCCGGTTCTTCGCCGATACGAATGCCAAGTGGCCGCCCAAGCACGCGGTTTACATCTGCAACGAGCCATTGTGCGTCATCGAGGAATGAGCGTTCGCCGAGTTCCTCGAAAAGTGAGACCAGCAACACAACGCCAAAGGCGTCCGTCCACAGATAGCGCAGCCCGTTTGGCCAGATTTGCTGTGAGCGCATCCAGCGCAGCTTGTTGCGAACATAAATAATCGCTTCTGTGGTGCTTGCGTCGTTCATAGTCCGAATGGATAGGTGTCGGGGAGCCCCTCCAGTTCCGCAGTGTCAAATGGCTGCACAGCACGGGTTTCATCGACCCAGATGTATTCATCGAACTGCTTTTGTAGCGCCGCCTGAAAATAGTGGCTTGCGAGTTCGGTTTCCGGCCGATAAATCACACCGATAGCACGTTCCAGGCGCTGTTTCGACAAAGCATCCCGGAGGCGCCCGGCTGGAAGGTGCCGCAGCCCGAGCAGGAAGCCCGGCAGACCGACATCATGAAATAATTTTTCATAGCTGCCGCGTACCGACGGCTGTACTTCCTTGATTTCCATTGCTCCATCCCAGTCCGTTGCAGCCGCAACTGTGCCATTGTGCGTGCCAAAGCCGATTGAGAAGGCCTCCTTACCGAATTCTTCGTGGCACAGGTGGCCAATATTTATTTCACCACGCACCGACATTTCGGTTGCCGCCGCATTGCCGATGTGAGAATTATGCGCCCAGATAATCGCCTTGCTATCGGGTGGATAAAAACGTCGCAGTGTCTGCAGCGTTTCAAACATATAACTATCTCGCAGGTTCCATGATTCTCGCGAGCCGTAATACATGACACGATAGTAACGCTCCGCGTTGGCAACCAATCGTGCGTTTTGTATGGCATCGAGAAACCGCTCTCCGTCATGTTCAGCATATTCACGGTGTTTTTTTGTCAACTCCATCAACATGTGAATGACTTCTTTCTCGCAGCTACGGTATGACCCGGAGAGTGCTGCCCTGCCGTAAGTTGCAGGATCTGCCTGCCAGGGTGTCAGGCAGCCATACCGCGCGCGTGCGATGTCGGCCGTCGCCGGATCTACTTCGTCAAGGTACTTCAGGATCGAACGTATTGAACTATAGAGGCTGTAAAGATCCAGGCCGTGAAACGCGACCCGCTGATCAGCGGACAGGCCCGTGTTGTGTATACGTAGCCAGTCAACGAATTCACGCACATCGTTATTGCGCCACATCCAGGTGGGAAAACGAGAAAACGCAGTCCACTCGGATGGTGGGAACTCAAAATGACGCACGTAGTGATCGATACGTGCTGCATCGGGCCAGTCGCCCTCGATTGCCACGAATCTGAAATCTTTCTTTGTAATAAGTTCAGAGGTTATGCGGCTACGCAATTTGTAGAACTCCGACGTGCCGTGGCTGGCTTCCCCGATCAGCACGATTTGCGCGTCGCCAATTCGTTCGAGTAGCGGATCGAGATTCGCCGTTTCAATCGAGTTGAAGGGCTCGCAGGCATCGGCGATTTCAGCTCTGAGCCAGTCATCCTCACTGTCTGGCGCCAGACCGCTCTTTGATGTAACCACTGTTTCGGCCGTTGTGGATTCTGCTCCCCAGCCTTCGGCGCCGACCAGTGGCACGAAACGCACAGCGGCCAGGTCCTCTGTCTGGAATTCGCTCTCCGAGATCCGCGTAACCCGTATCAACTCCTGGACGCTCTTGTCCTTACCAACAGGAATGACCATACGGCCGCCGATTTTCAATTGTTGCTTCAGGGATTCCGGTATCTCGGGTCCTCCTGCGGCCACTATGATGCCGTCAAATGGGGCATGCTCCGGCCAGCCGAGCGTTCCATCACCATGGCGTACCTCAATATTCTTGTAATTCAGATCTGCAAGCGTAGACGCGGCGCTTTTCGCAAGTTCCTCGATGCGCTCGATGGTATAAACTTCGCTGGCCGTTTCGCTCAGTATTGCCGCTGCATAGCCAGAGCCGGCGCCAATCTCCAGTACTTTTTCTCCGCCCCGGAGTGCGAGTGCTTCGGTCATAAAAGCAACGATGTAGGGTTGCGAGATGGTCTGGTCTGCCTCTATAGGCAGGGGAGAATCCTCATAAGCGAACTCGGCGAGTTCTCTTGGCAGAAATCGCTCGCGTGGAACCTTGCGCATTGCGCTGAGCACCGTTTCAGAACGAACACCGCGTGCCGCGACCTGGCTCGCTACCATGTTTTCACGCAACTCCGAAAAGTCAGTCATTGCAGTCCTCCACTTATGGCGAGATCGCAATTTAATTGATGGTGTCTCGCTCATACCAATCCGATACCGAAAAGCGCGCGATCACCATTCGCACTTGTACGTACGCAGGCGAATCTTGAGAAGCAAAGGGAAGAAATGGCGTTGCTTGCCGGCAGGCGGCTGGTTGATACAGTGACGTTAAGCCTCATTGCTGAGGCATCATCACCGTTAGTAGTCGGGCCAGAATTGTGCGCGGTATTTTAGTGGATCAGCGAGTACCAGGCCGCGCGACTTGCTTACTTCTTTTGCACTTAACGGTTTGAAGTTTTCTGGCAACGTACTGCTATTGAATTCGGTCAACATCCAGTTGAGGACATCGGCGAGTTGTTCGTCACTCATTGGAGTTTGCGATGAGCCCGGCACGCGGATGATGTAATCACGCCCCTCCGGTGTCGCAACAATCTTGCCAATGGTATTGCGCAGGCTGGGGGCGTTCGGCGGATCGCCGATGCCATTGGGCAGATGACAGCCACTGCAATGCAGCAGGTAGTTTTTTTCCGGATCAGCTCGTGCAGAAAGTGCACAAGCTACAAGCAACGCTGCCAGCAGCGCTTGTCGCCCGACGTACACGTCAGTCTTCAGTTGCGGCCACGCCCAGAACACCAGCAACCGTACAATGGTAGGTGCGTGATTCAGTACCGAAGCACCAGAGAACGGCACTGCTTTTTGACGGGTAATAGACCGGACGTTCCCGCACGGTATTGTGACACTCGCAACGATTGCATACTTCCTTGCCGCAGCAATCGTTGTAGGAAATCAGGTAGTCCCTGTCGTCGGCCGGGTTTTTACAGGTGCCCACCCACGTAATTGGTGAGGGCTCCGCGCCAGGCGGACAGGAAGTCGTCGTGCCACCACAGCAGGTACAGAGCGTGCCACTGAGCGCGCAATAGCGCCAGTAGTCACAGCTTTGCGGATCGCCAACCTCGCCAAATGACTCCTGGGCGAAAGGCCGCGACACCGGTAAAAGCGGTAAGAAGGCAGCACCGGCCAGCATTGCGCCAAGCTTGCCGATGAAACCGCGCCGCGATGTGCGCCTGGCCAGCTTACGGCTGCGCTCGTCGGTACGCCGGTCGAGCCAGGCGTAGGATTTGTCGATGAGGTTATCTTTTTTCATATGCTTTGTTCCTTCACCGGTTCTTCGGGTTCAGATTGAATCGATCCCATGTAATCCTGCAGCGTGGCTACACCTGTATCCATCGCCTCGATCAAACTTTCAAGGTGCTCGCGACTATTTACAAGACCTTTGCTTTGCAACGTGCCGTCGCCGCCGATCAAAATAGCAAATGGCAATTTGCTTACCTGGTAGCCGATGCCCAATGGCTGCGATAGCACATAAGGATACTTATCGAGCTCGAGATCCCGGGCGTAAGCATGATGTTGCTCTGGTTTATCGCCATCACTTGCAAAAATCAGTCGCAGCCGATTACGTTCAGTATTCGCCAGCGATTTGGCCGTTGGCACGAGAGACTTGCAAATCGGGCAGGTTGGCGAAATGAACATGACCAGTGTCGCGAAACCGTTTTCGTGAACGCCCCCGATCGTGAGCGGATTTTCGTCAAGGTCAGTCAGCTGCATGGCTTCGGTCATCTCACCTACTTTCGGTCCGGTCGTCGGCATTAATGCGCCGGCCGGCGCAACCCGCTCGTGCAAAATGCCGACCTGGCGCGCGAGTGCCAGCACGACCAGCGCCAAAATCACAACGATGACCCAGAGGACCAGGTTCGAAACCAGTAAGCCCTCAGTCACGCTTGTTCCTCCACGTGCCGATCGCGGCCCCGTTGGCCAGCAACTGGTTGGCCCCGGCGTAGAGCAGTGCGCTTGCCAGCAATGTGCTGCCGAGTGTCACATAGTCGATGACGCCAAAGGATCGTGCAGTTGTCGGAATGACGGCGACCAGGGCTAATGCAATGAGGATTGTGTTTCTCAAGATCAGCGCTGACGACAATTGCTGGTCGCCATCCGATGATCCGGCAACGCCACAGCCGCAGCCAATATGGATTCGGCCGCGAAGCAGATTGATGCCGATTGCTGATGTGTAAACTGCCAGCAATGCCGCACTTGAAACTGCGATCAACTCTGGCCGGTAAGCGGCAAACCAGCCAACGCTAAGCACGACCTCTACCAGCGGAACGATTCGAGCGACCGGTCCTGCCAGAACTCGTGGCATCACTCGGTATTCTTCCAGGATGACACGAAACTGCTGTGCGGTAGCAAACTTGTGCGCGGCCGCCAACAGGAAAAGCAGACCGAAACCGATCGATATGCTTTTCAGGATCAGCGGATCCAGCATCACTCAGAAATCCACCAGTAATGCTGCCGGAGGGCCCGCGTCTTCGATCGTTCTTTCAAGCTTTAACTGCAATGCATCATAAACATGCAGTCCTTCGTCAATGTCAGCGACGATCAGTTTTGGCTCGGATTCCTGTGTAACCATCACATTGTAAGCCGGGACCTCAAGTTCGATGCGCGCAATGCGCCGCCTCTGATTGATGTCGACAACCCATATCTCCGAGCCGGGCTCGTGATGTGTGTACTCTCCGCCCTGGTGCATCAGAACGTAGAGCAGACCAAGTTCCTCGTGAACAGCTGTGAGTTGCTGGCCACCGGGCAGCCATTTTTCTTCTACGTCTTCATCTGTAACGATCGACCACTGACTGACAACGAGTTGTGTTCCCTTCTTTGAAACATCAAATGCCTTGCCGGCATGTGAGATAAGCAGCCAGCCGTCTTTGCTTCGCGCGGGCACATCGAAAGCGGCATCCTCGTCAACATCGAAAAACTGCTCACTGCGCACGCGATTCGCTTCGTTACCACTATCGTCGAGTTGAATCAGCTGAATCGTGCCGTCACCACAAATCATGAGGAAATCGTTGTCAGCGATGGGCATCATGATTGCGCAGCCCGGTGTTGAAAGTTCACCGACAAAATTTCTGTTTTCAACATCGACAATTGATACTGATTGTGCCGGCGTCATATTGAAAACTAACAAATGACGGCCGTTTCCAGTCAGGCCGAGGTGGCCAGCAAAGGAGAGTACCGCAATTTTTTTCGGAATTTCGATCTCCGCGACGGGCGAGAGATTCTCATAGTCATAAATAGTGACGACGTCGGTACGGTCACCGTGAACACCCCGGGAGTAATAACTGTCCGCAGAATAAAATTCACGACGCGGACCATACGACAGTACGCTGGCCGTATTAAAGCCCGCGAGCGACAGCATGCCCTGCATTTCTCCGCTTGATCCGTCGTAGATATAGGCACCGGCGCCAGTTTTTGAAATAAACCAGTTCTCGCCAGGCGTCGACATGGTTTCCTGTCCAATCGTTTCCGCTTGGATCTGGGCATTGGCTGCCGGTATGGACAGCGCCAGACTTAGCGCCAGGTTCAGCGCAATGAGGGTGATGACGCGCATTATTCTTATCCTCCGTTGCCGGTGACTTTATTGTGTCAGTCCCATCAGCGCAGAATACTAGCACGGCGCAGCAGGGAGCGGTGCCTCGCCCCATAAAGTGCAACACTATTGGGCAGTTTGTCATTTGCCTTGGGGTAGTGGCAGAATCGTTTCATGCGCTGCCCGTCGGCGACTTTCAGGATGCGCTGTATTGAATGCGAAGGTAATTGCAGGGACATGTATCGCAGTGATCGCTGTTGTGATCACGCTCTATGATGTGCAACCAGGATTTGCGTTCTCGATGCCGGGAGAATTTGATCAGCCCGACCCCGATCAAGAGGTACTTTATCAACAATGTTACCGGGCGCAGGATGACCAAATTCACGACACCGCATTTCGCACGATTGACAATCCCGATGTGCAAAAAGAATTTATCAATACCAGCAGGGCGCGTGCAACCATTGAGTGTCGCAATGAATTTCCGCGGGAGTGGGTAACGATTCGTCAGCCGTTTCGCCTAAACCTGTTCGATATGCATCCGCGCTACTGGTAAGTCCGGTATGCGCTGTGAAAAATCACGACTGGCCAAATCCAGAAAAGAATTTTTGGTGTTCGGTGACAATGCGTGCCGTTTCGTCATCTTCGACATTCGTTGAGTAGTCACCCAACTTAAAAGTACCGCCGAGTAACAAAACATCAGAGCGTGGAAACATATACAGCTGGCCCTGACCGCCACCAAATGTCATGTAGTCGATCGCGGGATCGGGTGGCAGGAACACCAACTGACCCTTGGCGGGTGTCAGCTCATTATCATCGAATAATTTTGCTGCTCCGAGGCCGGTGCAGTTAAAGATAACGGATTCGGCTAAAGACAGAACGTCGTCCTTGTCTGCAAAGTTGCGAATAACAAATCGTCCACCGGCAATCTGAAAATCTTCTGCTAATTGCCTAAGGAGCGTCCCGGGATCGAATTGCATGGTAACGAACCGTCGCACATAGGGTGATGTGAACGGATGCTCGCCTGGTCCCAGGTTCGCCGAATAGGGATAAAGATCAGAAAATCCTCCTTCTTCTTCACTCGCGTCGAATGGAGTTTCGCTCATGGAATAGGCTTCCATCCAGCGCACCCCGTAATCGGCACCACCCAGGTTAGTAAAGGCATGGTGCGCAATTCGCGCCGCCCAGTTCAATTGCGACTTAAAGGCAGCGGAGGAAACATCAGGGTCATGGACGCTATAAGGCCCCCATTCGCCAGCTGCTGCATTAGAAGTTGTGTGGCGTGCCACATTGCGCGTGTAGATCGTGACTTTCCAGCCAGCGTCCTGCAGCAAGCGGGCACTGGTCAGGCCCATAATGCCACTGCCAATAACGGCTACTTCACCGGGTTGCATGCCGAGCGTTTCACGAACGGCCAAAGCAGAGGAGCCCCAGGAAAGGCTTAAACCGCCGCCGCCGTGCCCATAGTTATGGATCACAGTCTTATCGTCATATTGCTCGCTCTTTACGACGAAACCCGCAGGACGATACGGCCGGTGACCGACGATGACGCGTATGACGTTATCCATCGATATGCGTGGCGCCACCCAAGGTTTCCTGGAATAAGCCCGCTCGTATTTTGTACTACTGGCCACCATCGGCGCGCATCCGCCCAGCGTCGCCGCAAGCCCTCCGGCAGCAATTGTTTTAAGCAGGTTGCGACGAAGCTGGTTGTTACGCTTTGCCATCGAATTTGCTCCCCCTCGAAAATGAGCGTAGCCAAGACTAGTGCCTGATGAACTCAAACTCAATTTTTTGATTACCATCTGATACAGGCCTTTCCAAGTAAAGATGCTTCTCGTACAGTGTTTGTAACGACCCATTGTGGAAAGGCTCGGGGAAGCTCATGAAAGACAAAGTCACGCGTCGCGATTTTCTTAACGGTACACAAGTGGCCATTGGCGCATCCTTAATGTCGCCATGGACTGATGTTTTTGGCGCCGATCCCGACAATTCCGCAAAATTTGCGTTGGGCCCGGATTATTATCCGCCGGGCAAGACCGGTCTGCGCGGCAGTCATGATGGTGCCTGGGAAACGATGCATGCCCGTGTATCCGGAGCAACCTGGCCGAAAACGGCCCCTGAAGATGAATACGACCTGGTCGTCGTCGGCGGCGGTATCAGTGGCCTGTCCGCGGCGCACTTCTTTCGCAAGAGCAATCCGGGCGCGAGTATCCTGATTCTGGACAACCACGACGATTTTGGCGGGCACGCCAAACGCAATGAATTCTCAATCAATGGCGAGACTCGCATCGGCTACGGTGGCACTGAAACCATCGACACGCCGTCTGCGTATACGCAGGTCGCGAAAGACTTGCTGGTCGATATCGGCATCGACGTGCAAAAGTTTTACGACGCCTATGACCAGGATCTTTATTCATCGATGGGCCTCGGTAAAGGCATTGTGTTTGATAAGGAAACCTACGGCGAGCAAAAACTCGTGGTCGGATACAACAAGATTCCGTGGGAAGAGTTTGTAGCAAAATCGCCGATGTCGGAGCAGGCACGGAAAGATTTTTTACGACTGTGGACTGATGAACGTGATTATCTGCCGGGTCTGACTCGCGAAGAGAAAGTTCAAAAACTTCGCAAAATGAGCTACAACACATTTCTGCGTGACATTGTGAAAGTGGATCAGCAGGTACTGGAAATTTTTCGTCGCTGGGGCATGAGTTTCTGGTGTGTCGGTAGTGACGAAATTCCGGCCTCTGCAGTGCAGGGTTACGACGGTGGCATGCCTGGGCTCAATCAAACCCTGAAAAGAGTCGGTTATCGCGGCGACGAGCCGTATATTTTCCATTTTCCGGATGGCAATGCCTCGGTTGCGCGATTGCTGGTTCGCAAACTGATTCCGGATGCTGTACCTGGGTCAACGATGGAAGATGTGGTGACTACCAGGGTCGACTATTCGAAACTCGATCAAAGTGGTTCACCGGTTCGGATACGTCTCAACAGCACTGTCGTGAACACGAGTCACACAGCGAACGGCGGTGCGGTTGATATTACCTACGTTCACAGTGGTGATGCGCATACAGTACGAGCGAAGAAGTGCGTCCTTGCCTGTTACAACAGCGCTATTCCTTATATATGTTCCGACTTGCCGGAGGAGCAAAAGAAAGGTCTGTCCTATAACGTCAAAATCCCACTGACCTATACCAAGGTATTGATTCGCAACTGGCGTGCTTTCGCGGAGTTGGGGATGGATTTCGTTTATTACACCAACGGCTTTTTCAAACAGGCCGAGCTCGACTACCCGGTATCTATTGGCGACTACAAATTTGGTAGTTCGCCGGATGATCCGATGGTCGTGCACATGTGTTATGTGCCTTATTTCGCAGATATCCAGGGCCCGGATCAATGGCGGGCAGGTCGTCGTAAACTACTGGAAACATCATTCGGCGATTTTGAGGGACATGTGCGCGATCAGCTTGACCAGGGACTGTCCGGTGGGGGATTCGATGCCGGGCGCGACATTCAGGCCATAACGGTCAATCGCTGGGCGCATGGTTATTCCTATAGTCCGGGTTTGACGTGGGAACCTGATTACGCATCAGAAGCTGACAAACCCTGGGTCAAAGGTCGCAAGCCATTTGGCAGGATCGCGATAGCGAACTCAGACGCAGGCGCCAGGGCGGATACGAATGCTGCTATTACGCACGGATTTCGAGCTGTTCAGGAGTTGACCGCTACCTGATCGCAATCTTCGAGCCAGCCCTGGTAGGTCACGATGTGGCCGACAATCGGCAAAACAATTTCTACATGAAAATTAAATTTGCCATTGCTTGCTATTTCGAGCATTTTTCCAGCTGGCGCGAGCCATTGCGGCATCGGGATGCCGAAGAATGTCCATCGTCTTGTAACGTAGTGCAGGGTAGCGTGGTCGAGCACTAAAGCCATGCCGAATTTGAACGGGCCAAATCGCTCACAGATCAGCTGCGAAAAATAACCTTTGCCGACAGAGATTTCGCTTGAAAATGTGCGGCCGTCGAAGTCGCGCGCCCATTTCTCCGTGTCACCGATTCGTTGTATATCTACAGTGACAGTGACAGCGACGTCGTCACTGGTAGCCGGAAAACCGACGAGCCGCGCTACGACTCCAGCTACCAGCGAACGGCCCCTGCTAACTGTTGCCTGACCCTTGAATCGCTTTTTGTTTTTTATGGTGTGCAGGTCTCTGATCTCAGGTGGCAACTCCATCCAGGCATCTGCCAGAACCTGTCGAAACAACGACCATTCACCGGATGCGGGATACTCGCGAATGCCGGTGTTGATTTTGAATTGGCGGAACATAGGTTTGTAATCATCCAGTCCCAGTATTCCCATCGCCGGCCGCGCGCCAGCTGCAGGCGGTTCATTCCCCAGGCACTTGCGAATGATTGCAACCGCTGCCAATACGGGAACCATTGGCCCGTCGTCACCGTCTGCAACAAGATGCCATGAACGTAAAATATTTTGTTGTTCTGTATTCGTGCCGCGAACTTCCATGAACATGCCACCACGATGCTCACCCCAACTCAGGTGATTCATAAAAAAATGCATGGTTGCAGCCAATGGTCTGATGGAGCCAAAAACTCCGAACTTGACACATCGTGCCAGCAATCGAAGCAGTGCCTGGTAGCTCGCCGGCATTGTCGCCACACCAAACCAGACATTACTTGCCGGTGGATCAAGGGATGCCAGTAGTTGCAAATCGGGCACATCGAGCAATGAAAATGTCATAGGCCGCAACGGCAGGCAGCCGGGTGGCGCAATTGTGTAGCGCCGACTTTCCGTCAATGCATGGGTCTGCGCCAGTTGGTCGTCTCGCTGCACAAGCAACGGCTTTCCTGCATAGGTGGCGATGGCCTTCACGACATTCAAACCGAGCCCGGCAAACGGGGACGGTGCAATACCGCCGGTAATTGAGTCTACGCTGGTGAGATCGCTGCTCAGATGCTCAACAATCGCAGCAGTCAAAACCGGACAGGTACTGGCACCGGACAAAACAAAGACCTCCTTTTGTTTCGCGGTGGAATCAAATCTGGAGATGTTCTGTACAAAAGCAGAACCGTCGGCAAGATCGAGATAATGAGCGCCGCAGGCGATTGATGCCTCGACGACTCGATATGGATCGACTCCGTAAGATTGAAACGGTCCCGATGCGTCGATGACGATGTCAGGCATTTGCTCATTGAGCTGCTGGCGCACATCACCATCGCGATCAAACTGGAGTGGAATCAACGTTGCTCGACCCCCCTGCGCGCTGACAAAGTCCGCCGCTTTATGTAAAGCCCTGCCAGCAACCAGGATCGATAATTCGGACTGGTCGGAAAGCAAGCGCACAAGGCGCCCGCCAAAGGTGCCATAACCTCCAATAATCAATAACTTAAGGTGGTCGATTTTCATCTATCAAGTCCTTGCCAGAGCTTCCATTTTATCATATATTTCTGTTAGTACAGAAATAACAGAAATTACCCATTGACTGGAAATCTAAAGGAAGTGGCGAACATGAGAGCCCAACGCGTACGCAGAATCCCCCTGCAATCTGGCAACCTGAATCCCTGTAACCAACTGTCTGTCTCCCCATTTTGCATTGCGGACCCGGTTTATCGGGATATTCTCGGCGACTTTGCCTGGTCCAGGCTGAAGCCCGAGGTACGCCAGCGATTCTCAGTACGACCCGCTGCGGAGCAGTGCGTTCGTTATGTTGGCGTAATGGAGAGCGTCGAACTCTCGTGGATGGGCTGGTTGTTCGCCCAGGTTTGCCGACTGATAGGCACACCGATTGCCCCATTTCGGGGCAGGAACGTGCCAATGCGGATCGAGCTCGTCCAGGACAAAGCATTGAACGGAGTCGCATGGCATCGTATTTACTATTTCGGGCGCGGCCACGTTTTCACGGTTCGCTCGACCAAGAGTAAGGGAAGTCATGGCGAGCTTGTCGAGCACATTGGCTGCGGATTTTCGATGCGACTGAAATTGTCAGAAAGGGGAGGGAATCTTGTATTTACAAGTACTGCCTACCAGTTATCAATCGCGGCTCGGACTTTTCAAATTCCTGCGCTTCTGACACCAGGCATAACGACCGTTACTCACGAGCAAATTGTGGGTGACCGCTTTCGATTCAGCCTTAGCGTCGATCACCCTGTACTCGGAACCACAATTTTTCAGGACGGCGAGTTTTACTCTGATGTCAGTGAACGATAGAGCATTTCCGTCATTCGTTCTGTAGTGATGAAACCCCAGTTCCAGACGTCGTGATAGTCGGCCAGAGGATTTTCAGCAAGAATCTCTTCCTTCGACTTGCCAGCGTCTACCAACGCTTTTACGCGTGCCTGCGTATCAATCAGCATATCCAGGGCCGCTTGCAGATCGGCTTTGTTTGCGAGAACGCCGTGGCCCGGAATAATTTTCGTCTGGTCATTTGCTATAGCAAGAAGTGTTTCCTGTGCGGCGATGTACCCGCTAACGCTGCCACCGCTGTCGAGATCGATAAACGGAAACAGTCTGTTAAACATGGCATCGCCAGCGTGAATCACGTTGACCTCAGGAAAGTGAATAGCGGAATCACCATCGGTGTGCGCATTTGCCACATGAAAAACCCGTGCTGTATGGCCGTTGAGATGGAAGGTCACCTCGCCGGTATAGGTCAGTTCGGGAAGCGCATCATGGGCCGCTTCATCTGCGACCATTCTGCTGCGCAATTTCTCATGTGCAACGATCGACGCACCTTTTTCATGCAGGGCGGCATTGCCGCCGACATGATCGCCATGCGCGTGTGTATTGATCAGGAAATCGAGGGGATCACCGGTTATCGCCTCGATAGCCGTAATGGTCACCGCGGTAAGTGGTTCCAGCCCGGCATCGATTACAACGACGCCGTCATCACCGGTAATCAAGCCAATATTGCCGCCGGCAAAACCGCCCTGGCCCTCCAGCATATAAAGCCCGGGGGCAAGTTCGGTTGATTTGAACGAAATCTCGTTTTCCTGCGACATCGCCGTGCCGGACAGTACAAGTGCGAGAACAAAAATTAATATTTTCCTGATTTGGACCATGATGATCCTCCTGGCTGCGATGTGCGAGAACGATAACTTAGATATGTAAATTGCGATAGTCAGAAACTGGTCTTGCAAAGAGTATCAGCTCAGATTCTGGTCCCAAACATCTCGCCCGCTGGGCGGGCTCCTACATTACTAATTAGAATTGTAGGAGCCCGCCCAGCGGGCGATTGCGGCCTATCCAAGTCAACTTGATGCTTCATCCGGGCACCGATTTTGAGTTTATGGGGCAGCAGCGGTGTCAGGTCTATTTTTGATCGCAAACATCACGATTACTTGATTCTTGCTACCTAGGGATCCGGTGTGCCAGGATCTTCCTCGATCGACGCCTGGTGCTCAGCTAGCACTCTGTACAACGGGCGCTCTACCCACGTGTCCTCGATGTAGTGGCGAAGACGCTCTCGCTCTTGTGGGTCTTTCAATAGATTATAGATCGCAGGATCGAAGTTTGTTACGACAGGCTCACCGATTCTCTCAATTTCCTTGAAAAGCATTTTCCAGTTCCGCCATTTCACCGCGACAATTTCATTGCCAATGTAATACACGAGCGACTCTCGAGCGGATGTCTTTGATTTACCCATCAGAAAATCGGAATGGTCTGCACTGTCCATGATGCGATCGCTCGGGAGATCAAGACCAAGCATGGCAGCCAATGTCGCGTACACATCCATCGCATGGACAATTTCATTGGATTTTTGTCGCGGCGGTATTTTGCCGGGCCAGCGGATCAGAAATGGAACACGAAAGGAACCTTCGTAGCTGGTAAAAAGGCTTCCTCGCCAGGGACCGTTGAATCCCTCTCTTCCGACTCCCCCATAGCCCCCGTTGTCAGATGTAAAGATAAAAATGGTGTCTTCCTTGATCCCCAACTCTTCGATTGCATTGAGGAGCTCACCGATATAGGTATCCGTCTGTGCGAGGATGTCAGCGAAATCGCCATTGCCAGTTTTACCCTTGGCGTCTGGATGGGGGTCATGCGGCGTGTGTGTCTGCGTATAAGGAATGAAAACGAAGAATGGATTGTCTTCCTTGGCCTTGCGTTGAATGAAGTCGAGCGCGTGATCGGTAATCTCTCGATCTATCGTCGCACGTTTCTGACGGCCAAAGACTTCCAGTTCTTTGGGCTTTTCACCGCGCCTGGAGGACATGACATGCATGAACCTGGCTCCCGCGTCTTCTTGATACGAAGCACTGTCCGGCCAGTACGACCTATCCGATGACCTGGGGATTCCCCACCATTCATCGAAACCCTGATCGGTGGGAAAGCGGCCCTCAGTGTCTCCCAAATGCCATTTGCCGAATAATCCCGTAGCGTAATCGGCATCCGACAGGAGTTCAGCCAGCGTGTACTCCGACAAATTCAACCCGTACCATGGATCTTGCGGTGGAGCATCTTTCCGCAGCCGTGTGCGTATCGCGTAGCGGCCGGTCATCAACGATGCGCGTGACGGTGTGCACTCCGCGTCCACGTTGTAATTCGTAAGCTGAAAACCTTCATGCGCAACGCTATCGATATTCGGTGTAGGGGCCCCGCGTATTTCGCCGCCGCCATATACGCCCGGTTCCCCGTAACCAAAATTATCCATCAGGACCAGGACAATATTGGGCCTGTTCTCACTCCCAGGCGCAGCCAGGACCAATGAAACAGGCGCAATAAGAATAAACAGAAAAACAGGGATCCTCACAATTCGAATGCGCTCGAGCATTGTGGCCTCCTATAGCATTGATTTCGGTTGTAGCAGGTGCGAAAAAATAGCACGACTCGTTATTCACGCAATTCAATGGATGATCGCGAATGTCCGTTATGGGTCATTAGCAGACCTTTTTACCGATATTACCCTAACCGCTGCTTCCTGGGGCAAAGCAGACGTCCGCCTCGAGCCAAACCAACGCTCTTTCGGAACACGACTAAACCGGCCCAGGAATTCCGACGCAGGTCTCAATTCGTACAAATTTTCTTTTCGATCAAATATTGGTGGGAGCCGGGTCACAGTCCTATTAGCCTGACTGGCCTATTTTTCCAGATCCTTTGTTATTCGCTGGACTGGAAATGCCCGAAAGACCCGACAACGTCATCCAATTCCCTGTGGAGCGCCGCATTGAAGTTCGTGGCTGTCCCCATTGTGGCAAGCGTAGTGACGTCTGGCAGATCGGACGAATTCTCTGGGCCTATTGTGAGACCCATGAAATGCGCTGGGTGGTAGCGAACTACGGAAGCGTTACTCGTGCGACGATCAATCGTCGCGAGTTACGCAAAGGCCTGGAATTTCTTTCGGCTTTCGTCGAAGTTTCGCGCTGACTTTCATCACTGTACAAGCTGTGATTTGAAGTCACCCTGGCAGATTCGACTTAACGGAACTTCACCGCCGCTCGCATGTACGACTACATAATTTCTTGCCGATTCCAAAAGGTCGAGGTGTTCAATAGGATCAAACGATTCCTGCGGTCTGCTTTGTCGCAGTAATCAGCGAAGCGATATGTTCAATCTGGCCCGCAATATGCGGGCCTTTTTTTTGCCGGACGTCCGCTCGACCTGCCGTTGATGTGGTTCAATAAGGACACGTGGACTGATGTACTAATCAACTTGCTTGCGTTCGGAGAACGATAATGAAAAAAATCGAACGGATACGCGCGTTCCTTAGAAAGACTATAGCTGCAATTACACCGTCTCAATCAGCCTGGCATGGGGCAACGGTCGGTGTTTATGTGCTGGTTACAGCACTCGTGCTGGCCTTCTTTGTCATTTTTTTCGTTCAGGATTTTACGCTGCAAAAGCTACCCGCGTTTGCGGCGTTGATCGGCACGTTATTTATTCTCGGCGTACTTGCGCTTTTGGTATATCACTACATTGGCAAGCTTGCGCCTTCGTATCGCTTTGCGCTGTTTGCGTTGGCGCCTTTTGTCGTCGTCGTTTTTGCGCCTGGCGACGAATTACAGAAATTGACATTCGGTGTCGCCCTGATCCTGATTGCTTCTTTTATTGGTGCTGGACTAGCCGTAATTGCCAGGGACGGGCTCTATCCATCCCGGCAAAAGGTTACTCTGGCGATTACCGCAATCGGCGTCGGCGGGCTGGCATTCGGGTTGTACGCCATCTTCGGCGACAAGGATTCTGCGAATCCGCTGCTCGACGAGTACGTCCTTGAGGACAGAACGCTCGATTTGCCGAATCCTGGCCTGCCCGGCACGAGTGAGGTGCTCACGCTTACCTATGGCAGCGGCAAGGACCAGCGTCGGCCGGAGTATGGTGTGGGCGCGGAGCTGACTTCACGGTCCGTTGATGGTTCGAAGTTAATCGATAACTGGGATGGATTTTCCGGCTGGCTGCGGACCAGTTACTGGGGGTTCGACGCCAGTGAATTGCCACTACAGGCACGTGTCTGGTATCCGGATGGTGAGGGCCCGTTTCCACTGGTACTGGTGGTGCACGGCAATCACACGATGGAAGATTTTTCAGACCCCGGCTACGACTATCTCGGTGAACTGTTTGCCAGCCGCGGCATTATTTTTGCGTCCGTCGATGAGAACTATATTAATTTCGCGATTTCGGCCTGGGTGGAGGTCTTCGCCGATCGACCTGGCCTGAAGGAAGAGAACGACGCGCGTGGCTGGTTGTTGCTGCAGCATCTTGCACAGTGGCGTGACTGGAACCAGGAACCCGGCCACCCGTTCGAAAACAAGGTAGACATGGATCGCGTTGCACTGATTGGCCACTCTCGTGGTGGTGAGGCTGTCGGTGTTGCTGCATCGTTTAATGCGCTGGAACGATATCCGGATGACGCCACTTTGGCGTTCGATTTTGACTTCAACCTGCGCGGTGTTATCGCGATCGCACCAGTTGATGGACAATATCAACCGCGCGATCGTGGCACACCGGTTCGAGATGTAAATTACTTTACGATTCACGGCAGTATGGACGGTGATGTGCAGTCGTTCGAAGGCGCGTCACAATATTCCAGGGTCACTTTTTCTGATCCGGGTGACTTTCACTTCAGGTCAAGCTTGTACGTGACGGGCGCGAATCACGGTCAATTCAATACTACCTGGAATAACCTGGATACAAGTTGGTTTGGCGCCTGGGCACTGAACCTCGGTGGCATCATGGACGGCGAAGAACAACGCGATATTGCACGCGTATATTTCGGTGCCTTTCTCGAAATCGTGCTGCGTGACCGGCAAGAATACCTGCCGATATTTTCCGACGCTCGCTATGCGGCAGGCTGGTTGCCCGAGACCTTTTACATCAATCAGTATTCGAGCTCTGCGCAAACGTCTATTGCAGATTTTGAGGAAGACATTGATCCAACAACGAGCTCTTTGACGGGCGGCCGCATCGAAACGGCTAACCTCAGCAAGTGGTACGAAACCAGGAATTCACTGAAGTGGGATGATCTCGATACGCACTCAGTTGTGCTGGCATGGGATGAGGAATTCACTGCCGAGGTGGCACGTGTGGACTTCGCCTTAGCGGAAGATTTGTCCGTAGCGGATAGTCGCGCTGTCGTCAGTGCTTCTATATCAGCCGTCGATACGGGCACATTGCCGGACGACTGGGAGAAACCTGAAGATGGCGCAAATGATGGCGAATCTGACGATGAGGATAAAGAAGGTGATGAGGCGGCACTCGACTGGAGCATCGAGCTCACTGATCGCAACGGCATCAGCGTATCCTTGCCGCTCAGTCACGACTCGGTGTTATATCCTTTGGTGCAGGCAATACCGCGCAGGGCATCATTCCTGGATGGCGCGGATACTGCGGAAGTTTTGTTTCGCCGATTCGAACTGCCGGTCGCAGATTTTGTATCAGTAAATTCAGAATTTGAAGCCGCGGCGCTGGCACAGATCAGCTTCGTTTTCGATCGATCGAAAAAGGGCGCTATCATCATCGATGACCTGTCAATAACGAACTTTGAATAAGGAGTCCTGTGTGACCACGGAAAGTTTTCAAACCACCAATTGGGATGATGTGGAACTCGAAACAGTAAATCCCAATATGCAACGACGCATCGTGACCGGCGAACGCATGACCGTCGCGCGAATTTACCTGAAAGACGGCTTCCTGGTGCCGCTGCACAGCCACGAGAACGAACAGATCACGCAGGTCATTTCGGGGCGAATGCGTTTCGCTTTTGGCGACGATCGTTCTGAAGTTATGGAGCTTGGTCCCGGTGACGTGGTCGTCATCCCGTCGAATCTGCCACATGAGGCCTTGGCCATAGGCGATGTTGAAGAGATGGATATGTGGACGCCCAGGCGCGATGACTGGCTGGATGGCACGGACGATTATCTGCGGGAGTGATTTGGCTGGTCGTAGGAGCCCGCCCCAATCCGCCTGCATTGACGAACAAGTTCACCAATGGTTGGCGCGGATTGATCTTTAGTGCTATGAACAAGACTGGCGAACTCGCCCGCTGGGCGGGCTCCTACGACCAGCCAACAGCACCGCTATTCAGCGACTGTTCACTTATTTTTCAGACTCCGTTAAGCGTCAGGGGACTACCCTGCAGGTGAAAGTAGGGAAAAGCCTCTCTGCGAGGCGCTAAGGAGATCAACATGAACATCGTATATGCAGCAGAGAAACCGAGTATCGCCAAGGTTCTGAGTGAGCACGTCAAGCGCCAGATCAGCCCTGGTGATATAGATATTCAGGCCAATCCGGACGAAACCGGCAGTTTCTTCATTCGCTGGCAGTTTGATCGGTTCATCCTGTCGCCCAGTGGCCAAGTTGCTGACAACGTGCTGGCACTCATTGAACACGAATAAGAGTTCGCAATAATTCTCGTTTCCATCTGGATCTGCCGGTCTCGCAGGGCAATTCAGCGGGGCTGCAGAAAGGCATTTCAAAGCGGACGAGGCGCTGCTACTCGACTACAATCTTGCCTTCGGTCGGGCAACTGAAGCCTCGGCCACTTTATGCAGAGATAAGCTGTTGAGCGACGAGAGCCAGACGGATATCGACAAATGTCCGGTAGCAGATTCCGACGAATTCGGAAAAACCGTCCCCGTCATTGATATTGGTGGGCTGACACAAGATTCCTCCGCGTCAGGCGCAGAAAGCGCGATCGCGGAGATTGCATCTGCGTGCAGGGAATGGGGTTTTTTCCAGGTTATTAACCATGGCATACCGCGATCACTCATAGATCAGGAGTGGCAACAGACGCGAAACTTTTTTGCGCAACCGATGCCAGCCAAGGGATCGATATTAAGAACCCGGGAAAATCCCTGGGGTTACTACAACAATGAGCTGACCAAGAATCAGCGTGATAAGAAAGAAGTATTTGATTTCACGACGGATGGTGTCGATCCCATATATTCCGCAGAAAATCGCTGGCCTGATGGGCTGGACGAATTTCGTAGCGTAATGCGTGAGTACCTGCTGGCCTGTACGAAACTTTCATTGCAATTATTACAGGCATTTTGTGTCGGGCTTAAGCTGCCGGCGGATTTCATGCATGATGATTTTGCGACCAATCACACGGGCTTCATCAGGTTGAATTATTATCCCGTCAAAGATCCGCTCGAAGGCACAGATACGCCACACCAACCGGTTGCCGATCTGGGTGTCCATCATCATACGGATGCGGGAGCGCTCACCGCTCTTATGCAGGATGACGTCGGCGGGTTGCAGGTATACAAAGACGGTTATTGGCACAACGTTCCACCCGTTGAAGGCGCCATTGTTATCAATACTGGCGACATGATGCAGGTCTGGTCCAATGACTATTATCACGCTGCCATACATCGTGTCCGTGCGATGGAAGCCTGCGATCGCTACAGTATCCCGTTCTTTTTTAACCCGTCAGCGGCGACACGGGTGGACCCGCTGCCCACCGTCGTCAGCGACGACAGACCCAGGCGTTATCGCAGCATCGATTGGTCAGAGTATCGTGGCAAACGCACCGACGGGGACTATGCCGACTATGGTGCAGAAGTCCAGATTTCGCAATTCAGGATTTAGCGAATTATTTACGCTGGTTCTTTCTGCAATGAACAAGGCATTCACATGAGTAGATGCACGCGTACGACGCTGGTTTCACTGGTTTTGCTGGTTCTGTTCGGCTGCCAGCAAGATCCGACACCGTTCCTGTCGGCATACCCCAAAATTGATTTGTTAATCGAAAATGGTGCGGTGCTCGATGGGCTTGGCAATGAAGCCGTCATTGCCGACGTCGTTGTGGTTGGTGACAGGATTGTCTTTGTTGGCGATTCCGGATTTTCTGCTGAAGACATCGAAACCCGGGTAGCAAAACGAATTGACGCATCGGGCAAAACTGTCGCACCAGGATTTATTGATCTTCACTCACATGGCAACCCGCTCGAAACACCGCAATTCGAAAACTTTCTGGCGATGGGTGTTACCACTATTTCGCTGGGTGAAGATGGTGATAGTCCGTACGTTGTGCCGTTATCTGACTGGTTGACCGAAGTGTCGAATAAGGGCATTGGCACAAACCTTGCGATGTTCGTTGGCCACGGGACATTGCGTGATCAGTCCGGCATCGGTATGTCAGGTTCTCCCGAGCCCGAGGCTACTGCGCGCATGCTGGCTATGCTCGACGAGACCCTGAAATATACGTTTGGCATGAGCACTGGTCTCGAATACAACCCCGGTTTGAATGCGACTACCGACGAGCTTCGCGAACTGGCCAGGGTTGTCGGCAGAAATGACCGGATGATCATGAGCCATATGCGTAATGAGGACGATGATCAGCTGGAAGCCTCGATCGCGGAATTGCTGGAACAAGGTGAGGATGCACGCGTGCATATCTCACATCTAAAGGCCGTTTACGGCAACGGGACCGCCCGCGCCGAGGAGATTCTCGGCATATTGGCTGATGCTCGTGCAGCCGGCGTCGATATCACGGCAGACATCTATCCCTATAGCGCAAGTTATACGGGTATCGATATCGTCTTTCCTGTCTGGGCAAAAACCAGGCAACAGTTCGACGCCGTAAAAGTCGAACGACGCGACGAGCTGGCAGAATACCTGCGCAACAGGGTCAACCGCCGCAACGGGCCTGAGTCAACGTTGCTGGGCACCGATCCCTACACTGGCAAGACACTGGCTGACCTGGCCCACGAGATGGAATTACCATTCGAGGACGTGCTGATCGATGTCATTGGGCCGGACGGTGCATCAGGCGCTTATTTTGTTATGAACGATGAACTGCAGGCACGCCTTCTTAAAGACCCGAATATTGGTGTTTGTTCCGATGGCAGCCCAACGGGATTTCATCCGCGCGGACATGGTACTTTTGCAAAAATCATCGAAAAATACGTCTTCCACGACGGCGTGCTGACGCTCGAAGAAGCTATTCGCAAATTAACCTCGTTTCCTGCGCAAATACTCGGTTTGTCGGATCGTGGTGTGGTCGCGGAGAACATGATCGCGGATCTGATCGTTTTTAATCCGACAAATGTGCACGACAGGGCAAGCTATCCTGATCCATTTCAATTGGCAGAGGGATTTGACGTTGTCGTCGTCAATGGAAAAATTGCCCGCGAGAACGGGCGTCTGGATGCTGCAATGCACGGTCGTGTATTGCAGCCGGAGTAAGGATTTTTGAGTAATCAGCTGGACAAGGAAACGTTGCTCGAGTACCTGAGATCGCTGCAACTGATAGAGCGTCCCATTATTGAGACGGATGGCAAAGCGATAGTGCTCGACCTGAGCATCGGCAGTCGATTGCGCGACAAGGAAATAAATAACCTTGGCGTGGAAGAGTTTTCCGCACTGATCAACGAAGTCATGCGTGAAGCGGATACTGATTTTGCGTTTGGGCGCTACGCGGAGCCTCGGGAACTCTATAGCACCGAGAGTTTTGCGAGCGACGAAACTGGCGAGCGCAGGACGATCCACATGGGACTCGACCTGTTTTGTGCCGTTGATACACCCGTTCGCGCACCGCTGGATGGCATAGTGGAGTTGCTGGGCAACAATGCACGGGATCTCGACTATGGCCCGATGATCGTGTTGCGACATGCGACCGATACCGGGCAGATTTTCTACACTCTATACGGTCACCTCAGTCTCGATACTCTCGGCTCGATCGAGCAGGGTCAGAAAGTGCGCGCCGGCGAGCAGATAGCAACGGTTGGAGCACCACCGCACAATGGCAACTGGCCACCGCATCTGCATCTGCAACTGGTGCTGGATCTAATGAGCCTGGATGCAGACTTTCCCGGTGTTGCCCGCGAAAGCAGGCAGGATTACTGGCTGACGCTGTCGCCGAGTCCGGCCGCGTTCTTTCCACAGTATGACGCTAAATCACTGAGGTATCCGCCATGCAATTGATCGGCTACATGGATTCACCGTTCGTCAGGCGAGTCGCGGTGACTGCCCAGTTTCTCGGCATCCCTTATCAGCACAGGGAGTTATCCATATTTCGTGATTTCGATGAGTTCAGTGCAATTAGTCCATTGGTTAAAGTGCCGACGCTGGTCTGTGATAGTGGTGCGGTTCTGGTTGATTCGACCCTGATTATCGATTATCTCGAATCACTGGCGGAGGCAGGCAAAACGCTCTTGCCCCAGGTTGCCGAAGAGCGGGTAAGAGCGCTGCAGCTCATAGGCATAGCTCTGGTCGCGAATGAAAAAGTCGCACAAATTATTTATGAAACCAAGCAGAGGCCAGTCGAATTACAGCATCCGCCCTGGATTGAGCGGTTGGAGCAACAGCTCCGCGGTGCAATTGACCTGCTGCACACTGCGGTTGGCGATGGCGAAACCTGGTCTTTTGAGTCCGGCGTTTCTCAAGCCGATGTAACAGCCGCGACTGCGTGGCGATTCGTACAACATGTCGTAGCCGATAAAATCTCTGCGGACGATTATCCCGGCCTGGTTAATTTCTCGGCTCGCGCAGAAGCACTGGCAGAATTCATCGCTTGCCCACTAAGCTAGGAGTTAGAAAGTGATAACAACAGACGTCGTCATCGTCGGGGCCGGCCCCTGCGGATTGTTCCAGGTATTTGAACTGGGCCTCCTCGGGCTTAAAGCCGAGGTGGTTGATTCAATAAGGCAACCAGGCGGGCAATGTACAGAGCTTTACCCGGATAAGCCGATTTATGACATTCCCGCCGTCCCGGTTTGTACCGGCGAAGAATTGACGCAGGCTATCCTGAAGCAGATCGAGCCCTTCGGTGCCGGCATACATCTCGGTGAAGAGGTGCGGGTGGTGCAACGACAGGAAGACGATTCTTTTCTTGTCGAGACCAGTGCCGGCACGCGATTTAACAGTCGCGCTGTTGTGATCGCTGGCGGCGTGGGATCGTTTCAGCCACGTATGATAAGAATTGCCAACGCCGAGGACTTTCGTAACAAGTCGTTGCATTATCATGTTCGCGACCCGGCTCAGTTTGCGGGTAAAAAATTATTAATCCTCGGTGGTGGTGATTCGGCACTCGATTGGGCACTGGAGCTTGTCGATACCGCGGAAAGAATAACAGTCGTGCACAGGCGGGATGAATACAGGGCGATGCCGGATTCGGTAAGCAAGTTACGCAGCCTGGTCGCGGCAGGGCGCATGGATACGATTGAGAGTGCCAAGGCGACAGAGATAAGGGGCGAGGGCGATCAAATCAGCTCCGTTGTGATTCAACCCAAAGAGGGAGACGCAGTGGAGGTCGAAGCTGACCATGTACTGGTGTTCTTTGGACTGGCACCAAAACTGGGCCCGATCGCTGAATGGGGCCTGGATATCAATCGTAAAACCATAAACGTCGACACTGAAAAATTTTCGACCTCGGAACCCGGGATTTATGCAGTCGGTGACATCAACCATTACCCAGGCAAGAAAAAGCTGATTCTGTGCGGCTTTCATGAGGCAGCCCTGGCGGCTTTCGCCATCAAGCAACAATTAGAGCCGGACAAAAAAGTACACGTGCAATACACAACCACTAGTCCTGTTATGCACGAACGCCTTGGCATTCAGGATGACGACGAATAACAACAGGGGCCCTCAGGTGACGCGATCAACTAAATTCCTTCACGCATCTTTATGTATTGCGTTATTAGCGATTGCAGCGTGCACAGCGGATAACTCAGCCGGACCCGAAACTGCGCCAGTTGAAACAATGCCGCCCGATATTATTGCGACCAATGCATTTTATTATTACGCAGACGTAAACGCCGCATGGGCATTTTACCGCGATACGCTGGGGCTAGAGACTGTCGCCGACTACGGCTTCGCAAAGATACTTCGACTGGCGGACTCGTCTTACCTGACGTTGGTACAGGCCGACTCCGGCATGCATTCGACGGAAGAACCGAAAACTGTAACGCTCAACCTGATCACTGATCAGCTGGAGGCATGGCACGAACACCTGCAGGCATCGCAGGTGCAAATGCGTGTTGACTATAAATTGCAGGATGAGCAACGGCCGGACAGTTTCGTGGCGGTGGATCCGGAAGGTTATTATTTGAAATTCGTACGCCACAATCCGCACCCGAATCATGCTGAATATGTCGCCGGGTTTTCGGCCGCAACACCGGTTATTGCACGCATAGAGGGTGTATCGTCCGAACTGAATATCATGGCAGTAGCATTCTCAGCCTATTTCAACGATCTTGATGAAGCCTCATCTTTTTATGCGGGTCTCTTCGGTGTAAATGCTGTTGCGCAACTCGACGGTGCGCCGCTGTATCAGATGTCAGGCAGCGGTTTCCTGGCGCTCGTAGCTGGCGGGGACGATTTACATCAGCCAACTGAGACAAATGGGGTCACGTTGTCTTTTCTGACAACCGATGTTGATGGCTGGTTCGAACGCGCTACAAACTGGCCAGGGTTCGAATTAAGAACACCCGAAATTCTGAATGAAAGTGATTTGGTCAGAGTTTTTGTTGGCTACGATCCGAGCGGCATTTTTCTCGAATGGGACACCTTCCTCGACTTGCCGGGCAACGAGGAACTATTCAAGTACCTCAATAGATAAAAACCGGGGTCGAACCGAAGTTTTCTCAAAGAAAACTTCGGTTCGACCCCGGTTTATTTTCGCAATTTGTGCCAATGCTTAAGCTAATCGCCCGCCGTACGATAGATACACGTTCTGGATCCTCGTGATTATCTGTCTATCGGCACGGGCGATTGCGATAGACCTGATTATTGACTACAACTTTCCCGGAGTTCTACCAAAGCCGCGGAGAATTCCACCAGGTCATATTCCACAGTCACCGGACTCCCGGAATAGGGCGTCACCTCGACCAGCAACTTCTCCCCACCAAGTGCGAGGTCAATCAGTTTCTGACTGTCGTCCGCCGAAGGGCTAAGTGTTATTTTGTTCGACTGATCGACCTTCCATTTCAACCAGGTGAATTTGCCACCATCAACCTTGAAACCTAACTCGGTGCTGAAAGACGATATGAAGCGTTGCCAGTCTATCCGGGCCGTGATCGCCGGGTCACCCGGCGTACAACGAAACTGAAGTTGTGGACTCAAATCCTGCTTTGCGTACTCGTCTTTTATGGTTGTCAGCGAATCCTGCTGCAGCGACGCGACTGTTTGATAAGTCGTCGAGTCTTCGCCGACCAAAATATTCCACTTACCGGGTTCAGCAAACGCCGTGCTCAACGGGAATAAAAAACCCGCGATCAAGAATAACTTCATATTCATCAAACCGACTCTCTAACGGGCCTGCGCGCCCTTAATAGCACCTTCGATAAGATTCAGTGCTGCTTGCCGGCTCACACCGTCCGGATCAAGATTGAATGAAGGTGTGGATGCAATGCCGAGCGCGACCGTCTTCGGATTTTCGAACATTAACGTCATCGCTGCGGCCAGGTCTTTGCTACTGGGGCCATCTGCTACGGTCAGGCTATGTCCTGGTACCTCCGCCGGGTCCAGCACGTCCATATCGATGTGTACGTAGACAACGTCGACGCGATCGGCCAGGTCATCCATCTGTTTCTTAAGGTTTGCGGAAAGTTCGCGAACATCCCGTACAGAAAATTGCTGAGCTTCATACTCGGTAAAACGATCAGCCTCGAGCGGGTCCAGGTCACGTACACCGCCCCAGACAATGTCACTCATTGGTAGGGGTTCCGTCAGGCCAGTGGTTTTTCGAACATTGTGCAGGGCATGCCCGGCGGCAATTGCTACGGGCATGCCACCGAGCATGCCGGACAATGTGGTTTCCGGAATATTGAAATCTCCGTGTGCGTCGATAAAAACAAGCCCAACGCGGCGCGCGTTACCATCGGAATCGTACTTGAGACCCGCAAGCATGCCGAGCAAATCGTTGCAGTTTGCTTCCAGACCAATCGTTATCAGGTCATCCTGCAATCCTTCACGAACCACATCGGCAAAATTCGCATTCGCCAGCGCCATGCGATTCCACTCACCATACTGGCGTTCCTGCTCTGCATTCAGTCGAATGTCCTGAATAGGCCGGATCAGCTCGCCACCCCATTCACCGATAAGCCGTTCAAGACCGGCTGCGTGAATATAGTCAGGATTGGTCGACAGCTCCGGAGAATTGCGCGCGCCACTGTACGGGTTCTTGATGACATCGACTTTGACCGCTGCATGCGCGGCGAACGACAAATTAAAACTCAAAATAGCAGTCAGAAAAAAGCGTTTGTATTGCACGATAGTATCCTCTGCAAATGTGTCGCAGTCGTTATTCGCCATCCGGCTTCGTTAACTGCGGATAATTAATACCAAGCTGTTCAAGATAGGTATCGTATTTTGATGGGTCGTAATAGAACTCCCTCTGGCGTTCACGAAACTGCTCCATGATGGCAGCATTCTTCTCGATCGCGGGCAGATCCTCATCAGTGATGAACGGCGAATAGGTGCTGTCGACTGTTTGTACTTCGCGGAAATATTTCCAGGCGTCGTCAAGCAATGCTTCATTCTGGATCAGGTCCATCATTGTCGCGGCCAGCACTTTGGCACCATTAGTTGAGCCTTTGTGAGCAATCGGCGTCGCCATCGCCATGCTGCTGGACCAGTGGTGAAACTGCAGGCCATCAACATTGGCCGGGAATCCGAGCGTTACCGTTGGCACATTCCAGGACACGTCGCCAATGTCGTCGGAGCCACCGGAAACCGGTTCCACAGTAGGTTCTGCAATACCTTCGATCTCTGTTGGCAGGCCTGTGATTTCGTCGGCATTCATCAGTTCCTGAATAGCCCGCGCATAGGTTTGATCATCTTCGGACCATTCTGGCAAGCCCACCGAGCGCATGTTTTCGCCCATTGCCAATGCGATTGGTTTGTTGAAATGACGTGGGTAAGCAGTGCCAACGATACGCCGTGAAACTGTTGTGCCTGTCATCATCGCTGCGCCTTCAGCAATCTGTTGCAAGGAGTCAAAGTTTTCCTGGATTTTTTCCGCGGTAATCTCGCGGATGAAATACCAGACAGTCGCTGTGGATGGCACAACATTTGGCTGATCACCACCATCGACAATGACGTAATGCGATCGTTGCAAGGGATGCAGGTGCTCGCGCTTGTAGTTCCAGCCAACATTCATTAATTCAACCGCGTCCAAAGCGCTGCGGCCTTTCCACGGGTCTCCGGCACCGTGTGCCGCAATGCCGTCAAACGTATATTCAACCGAAACCAGGCCGGTGCCGCGCGGCAAGCCCCAGCTAACATCCAGGTTGTCGGATACGTGTGTGAACAGAACCGCATCCACACCATCGAATCGTCCATCTCGCGTAAACCATGCCTTGGTCGCAACCAGTTCTTCAGCAATACCCGGCCAGAGCACGATTGTGCCCGGCAGGTTTTCCCGTTCCATGATTTCTTTCACGGCCAGCGCTGCGGTAATATTCACAGCTTGCCCGGAGTTATGTCCTTCTCCGTGACCCGGTGCTCCCTCGATCATCGGTTGGCGATAGGCGACGCCCGGCATCTGCGAAGACTTGGGAATGCCATCGACATCGGAACCCAGTGCAATAATCGGCTTGCCACTTCCCCAGCTCGCCCACCAGGCGCTGGGAATGCCTGAAACGCCGCGTTCTACGGTAAAGCCATTTTCTTCGAGGAGTTCGGTTACATAGCGTTGCGTTTCAAACTCCTGAAAGCCCAGTTCTGAAAACGAAAACAGGCTGTCGACGATTTCCTGAGTCAACTTTTGCTTGTCGCTGACGATCTGTACGGCTTCAGCTTTAAGCCCGGTCAACTCGGGCGGCGGGCCCTCGACATCAATCGCCTCGTCCTGGGCGATTACCGCCGAGCCGGCAAACAAAGTAACCAAAGAAATGAATACTGGAAAACGCTGCATGATCTCCCCCTCTGAAGATGATTCGCGAATTTTGTTGGAATCCGGACATGATACCGCAGCTACTGACCGTTTGGCGCCGGGAACGGGAGATTGTAATGACAGGCGAAACTATCTGTCCGGATGCGAGCGGTCGCAGTTTACGTTAGGCTCCAAGAAAAGAGTCCGCGGGGGTAGCGAAATGAAAGTATTCAGAAAAGCACTGGTTTTGCTTTGCCTGTGGGCTCCCCAAATATTACCAGCTGCAGAAGTTGGTGAGCAGCTGTTCGGCGCTCATTGTTCGCGCTGTCACACAACTACCGAAATCGAGAAGCGAATACGTAACGACTGGGCCGGGCGAACAGCAAACCTGTTGTTTGAACGGACCCGGTCAACGATGCCGGGTGAGGCACCTGGAACGCTTGCGGATTCCGATTACCTCGAACTGCTCGACTACATGTTTACGGTTGCCGGTGTAGCGCCAGCACCTGAATCATTGACAGCTGGCTCCCTGAAAAGAATCGTTATCCAGCTAAAATCAGCGACCGAATTGAATCGTAAGGAAATTCCGTGGCGCACTTCCCACGGTGAGTTAAACGCGAACCGCTATTCACCCGCTGATCAAATCAATGCAGATAACGCGAGTCAATTGCAGATCACCTGGCGCTGGAACGCGGCCAATATCGGCCCGGAAGCGGAAATTCGCAACGTGTCAAACCCGATAATGCGCCATGGACAACTGTTCCTTGGCGCCGGGATCACGCGCAACATTGTTTCGCTGAACGCACAGACGGGGCAATTGCTCTGGTTGTGGCGGCCGGACGAAGGCGAACGATTCGAACAGGCTGCACGCAAGGGTTCCGGCATGGGCGTAGCTTACTGGGAAGCCGAGGATGGTCGGCGACGCGTCATCACGGTGACACCGGGATATTTTCTCGTGTCCCTGAACGCGGCAACTGGATTGCCTGATCCTGACTTTGGCGCGGGCGGCTGGGTTGATCTGACACAAGGATTACGACGAGCCGGCAGTCGGAAACTGGATATCGGTCTGAATGCACCGCCGCTGGTGGTCGGCAACGTCATTGTGGTCGGTTCTGCACACGCAGTCAGTTTCCGACCACGGTCAATGCGCAACGTGAAAGGAGACGTGCGCGGGTTTGATGCAAGGACTGGAGAATTGCTGTGGACGTTCCATACCATTCCGGAGACTGATGAACCCGGCTACGAGACCTGGCATGACAATTCCGCCGAATACACAGGCAACGCCAGTGTTTGGGCGCCTATGTCTGCCGATGAGAAGCTCGGGCTCGTCTATTTGCCGATTGAATCCGCGACGGGTGATCGGTACGGCGGTGATCGGCACGGCGAAAATCTTTACGCGAACAGCCTGGTCGCACTCGATGTCAGGACCGGCAAGATGCGTTGGCACTATCAACTCATACACCACGATATCTGGGACTGGGATACGCCAACAGCACCGGTGCTCGCCAATTTGCCTGATGGTCGTCAACTGGTTGCGCAACCAACCAAACAGGCCTTTGCCTACGTCTTCGATCGTCAGACGGGTAAGCCGGTCTGGCCGATCGTAGAACGCCCGGTCCCGCAGACTGACGTGCCTGGCGAGTGGACCTCACCGACACAGCCGATCCCGACAAAACCAGCGCCTTTTGACCGGCAAGGAGTGACGGCGGACGACTTAATTGACTACACGCCGGAAATTCGCAGAGCGATCGAAGCATTGACTTCGACATTGCGACTCGGACCACTTTTCACACCTCCATCTCTGGCGAGTGCCGAAGATGGGACCGTTGGAACGATTGGCATGCCATATTCAACAGGTGGTGCGAATTTTGAAGGAAGCGGATACGATCCGGAAACAGGCGTTATTTTTATACCCTCGCAATCGAGAACGAATTTGCTGGCCCTCGAGCACGTGCCTGACGAATCTGATATCCGATATATCGCTGTTGCCAGTGACCGACTACGGATTATGGATCTACCGATAATAAAACCACCCTGGGGCAGAATTACTGCGATTGATCTGCAAACAGGTGATCACATGTGGTCAATTGCCAACGGCGACACTCCAGCGGACGTCCTTAATAATCCGGCCTTAGACGGCGTTGATCTGCCACGCACCGGCAAGCAAACCCGTGCGGGAATCGTCGTAACAAAAACCCTGCTGTTTGCCGGTGAGGGATTCGGCGGGGATCCCGTTTTTCGGGCCCACAACAAGAAGACTGGTGAAATCATTGCCGAGATCTCGTTACCGGCGACACAGAGCAGCCCACCCAGCACCTATATGTTGAATGGCCGTCAATATATCGTCATGACGGTTGCTGATGGCAAATCGCCGGCAGAACTCATTGCCCTGGCGTTGCCGAAGTCCGATTTATAAAAACACACAGTGGGGGATAGCATCATGAAATTAGCAGTACGGACGATCGCAGTTGCACTTGGGTTTATGGCCATTTGCGCCAATCCTTGCGTAGCGCAGGACCTTGACGAAGTCGAGATCAAAGTGCATCCGGTGTCCGGCAACGTTAGTTACCTGGAAGGCAGTGGCGGCAACATCGGCCTTTTTGTTGGCGAAGACGGCGTTTTTCTGATCGATGATCAATATGCACCGTTGACGGAAAGAATTGTTACCGCGATTCGAACCGTATCAGACGAACCGATTCGCTTTCTCGTTAACACCCACATGCATCCGGATCATGTTGGTGGCAATGAGAATTTCGGCAAGATGGGCACGCTGATTTTTGGCCATGACAATGTGCGCAGCCAGATGGCGATCGCGGGATACGAACAGGAACCGCCTTTGGTTACCTTCAGCAAGGACATGTCATTTCACATTAATGGCGAGCGAGTGCACGTCTTCAAGACGCCCGACGCGCATACCAACGGCGATGTCTACGTGCATTTCGAGGGATCAAATGTCGTGCATACCGGTGATGTTTATCGCACAACGTCGTATCCGTACATCGACATCGCCAATGGCGGCAGCTTCCTTGGCACGATCAGGGCGTATGACTTGCTGATCAATATGGCCGATGCAGAAACGAAGATTGTCCCCGGACATGGTGTCACCTCAAATGTTGCCGAAGTCAGGGCGTTTCGTGACATGTTGTTGGTAATACGCGATCGAATTCGCACGGCGATTGATGAGGGGATGACGCTGGAGCAGGCGCAGGGTGCAGGCCTTACCGCCGAGTATGACGAGCGCTGGGATAGTGGTCGACGAATTGGCGGTGCAGCAGCAATGATTGAATCAGCTTATGCGGACATGGCTGAGTAGTATCCCGCTGCTGGTTACAATGGCTGTCACCGCACCTCAGGGAGTCGAATGTGAAGCTGAATATGATACCAATCGGTCGGACCTGCTCAGTCGCAATACGCAACAATTCCGTTCTGGTGGCATTCGTCGTTTGCCTGATTTCCACATCAGCGATCGCGCAAACGGATTACAACGATGAGGCGCTAGCGGTCAAAAAGCGGTTCTCCGATATTGAAGATGCTGCGCTGGCCAGCCCGTTTGTTGGTCTTACAACCGAGACTGGCAGACAAACTGAGTTGTTTCCGATCCGCGCAACGGGTGTATCAACGAAGCCCATCGTTGCGGCCGCGACGAACTTTCTCTCGACATTGACTCAGGCGCAGAAAATCAAGACGCAATTTGCAGTCGACGATCCAGAGTGGCGCAAGTGGTCAAACGTTGATAATGGAATCTACGTTCGGCAAGGAATTAGTTTCGAAGAGATGGCGGACAGCCAGAAATCGACGGCCTGGAGTCTGCTGCAGACGTCGCTTAGCTCGGATGGCCTTAATCTCAGTCGCAACATAATGAAAACGGATCAGACACTAAAAGAGCTTAACAATGATGATCTGAGCTATGGAGAGGAAAAGTATTTTCTAACGGTGATGGGGATACCGTCGGACAATCAACCATGGGGCTGGCAACTTGATGGGCATCATCTGATAATTAATTACTTTGTTTTGGGCGACCAGGTCGTCGTGACTCCAATGTTTCTCGGTGCGGAACCGGCCGTGGCGAAGTCCGGAAAATATATTGGCAACGCTGTTTTGCAGGAAGAACAAGATCAGGGGCTGAGATTTCTTCAGTCACTGGAGGAAGAGCAGCAAAGTGTCGCGATTTTGGAGGCGGAAAAATCTCCCGTCGATATTAATGCCGAGGCTTGGAAGGACAATCTCGTACTAAATTACGCGGGCATTGCTGCGCGCCAGTTATCGTCCGAGCATCAGGATCAGCTGGTTGGCCTGATCGAATTATTCGTACGGAATATTCGTGACGAGCATGCGCGAGTACGTATGGAGGAAGTCCTTGAGCACCTGGATGACACTTACTTTGCATGGATAGGTGGAACGTCCGATGACGCCGTTTTCTATTTTCGTATTCACAGCCCGGTTATTCTGATCGAGTTCGATCACCAGAGACCTGTCGGAAATGTCGGGCTTGCTCGCGGTGTCCCAACCCGACAGCATATTCACGTAGTCGTTAGAACGCCGAATGGAAACGACTATGGCAAAGACCTGTTACGCCAACATCTTGAAGCACATCCGCACTGACGCCAGAGAATCCCGGTTTTTCGGAGAAATACGATGCAACGACATTTATCAGTATGTCTCAAGGGCCCGATGCTCGTGATGGCCGGCGTATCACGAAAGCACCAGGCAATCGCGGCAAGATGCCGCTCTTACGAGAGCTACGCAGGCCTTGTAGGAGCGGCATCTTGCCGCGACTCTCTGCTGTGGCATCTATCTGATGCGCACTCGAAGTTTTTTCGACAGCAGTGGGTCTGGTCCGATTTCTAACCAGGCGGAAATCGCCTACCAACGTCCTGGCTATCGAAATTTCGTGCTGGGTATGCTGATGCTCGTCTACATATTCAATTTCATAGACCGGCAGGTTATCAATATTCTCGGCCAGGCAATTATTTCTGACCTCGGCCTTAGCGACGCTCAGTTTGGCGCGCTGTCGGGTATCGCGTTTGCCGCTATTTACTCCACCATGGGGATACCAATTGCGCTGTGGGCCGACGTCGGTGTGCGCAGAAATATCGTTGCGATCTCACTTACTGTCTGGAGTGCGATGACCGCACTTTGCGGCACGGCGCAGGGCTTCTGGCAGTTGTTCCTGTTTCGTGCCGGTGTCGGCCTCGGCGAGGCTGGCGCAAGCCCTTCGTCGCATTCCATGATTTCCGATATGTTCCCGGCCAACAAGAGGTCTACCGCACTTTCGATCTATTCACTGGGTGTTTACGGTGGTTCGCTCATTGGACTGGTAGCCGGTGGATATCTGGCATCGGTGTTCAGCTGGCGAGTTGCGTTCGTCGTAGTCGGTCTGCCCGGCATATTACTCGCCATCATCCTGCGGCTTGTTGTTCACGAACCACCCAGGGGCATGGCTGAGGCAAGAGCCGACGTGCCACCATCTTCATTCATGACAGTGATGCGAGTACTGCGGTCTCGCCAATCGTTCCGGCATATTTCGCTGGCGTGCGCGCTACACGCTTTCGTAACCTACGGTCTCGCCAGTTTTATGCCGATCTTTCTGATCCGTGTACATGAAATGCCGATCGAACGAATTGGCCTGCTGTTTGGAATCTCTGCCGGATTCGGCGGCATGCTTGGCACCTATGCTGGCGGTTACTTATCCGACCTGTTTGCCAATCGTTACAACGATATGCGCTGGCATATTTTTGTGCCGCTAATTTCCACTCTGGCTGCAATTCCTTTCTACTGGTTCATACTGATCTTTATAGATACCGGTCCGGTCGCAGCACTGTCGTGGATAGTTCCTGCTGTCGTCGGCGGCATGTACCTCGGGCCCTGTATTTCCATGACTCATGGCATGGTCGGTTTGCGCATGCGCGCAATGGCTTCAGCCGTCCTGTTCTTAATATTGAACCTGATCGGTCTTGGCATCGGACCATGGGCGACCGGGCTTCTCAGTGACTTTTTGCGACCCGAGTTTGGCAATGAGTCTATTCGCTATGCGCTGGTTTGCATGGCTTTCGTGAATGTTTGGTGTGCTGCGCATTACTATATGGCCTCGCGCACGATAAGAGAGGACCTTGCCGCGGCGCCCGATTAGCGTTGGCGTTTACTGCAATTTCCTCCACACCCAATCGTACCGATCACCGTTCGGCAAGCTAAAAAATATCACCAGAAGCTCACCTTTTTCCTCAAACCCAAGCCGGGAAACAGTCCCGACCTCTTGCGGATTCTCCGATATGTCCCGGTACCAGACCAGCGTTTCCCCATCAACTTCGTAGCGCCCGGTGTGGCCATTAATATCCAGCCACTCCTGCAAATAGACGACCTGTTCAACCTGTGACAGGTCTTCGAATTTTTCGTTTGAATCGAGGATGCGTCGATCCGGATTCATTGTCATCATCGAGTAGTGGCCATGCGCCATGATCAGAAGTCCCTGGCGGTTTGCTGCTTCGGGTAACTCGCCCGTCCGTGTGTTGGTTAGCGACACGCGCTCGTAAGCGCCCTCCAGGTCGGCAAGTGCGATGCCCGGCAACCATGGCTGGAGCAGTATTGCGCATATTATGATTTTCTTCATGATGATGGCCTGTTTTGCGGAATGACGATCTAAAAACATAGTGCGGCGTGAGCCAGATAGCGGCACAATCAGGCAGCCGCAAACTAAGGATAACAACAATGACTAAACGACTGGTGCTGGCACTTACCCTGATTTTTGTTGCCGGGAACGTTTTTGCCGATGCGAATATTTTGCCGATGCAGGAGCGAGCTGCTGTCATTGATCGATGGTTAACCACGCGCGTGCAAACCGTTCTGCCGAAACTGATGGAGCGCGCCGATATTGATATGTGGGTCATCATTTCACGTGAATACAACGAAGACCCGGTTATTCGTACGATGATTCCCGCAACGTGGCAATCGGCACGGCGTCGAACAATTCTTCTGATATACAACCCGGGCGACGGCCAGCCACTGGAGACCCTGGCAGTGGCGCGATATGCAGTGGGTGATATGTTCGAGAAGGCCTGGGACAAAGAGCTCCACGGAGAGCAGTGGGCGAGGCTTGCAGACGTAATCAAAGAGCGAGACCCGCGCCGGATCGGCCTGAACTATTCAGAAACCTTCGCCCTTGCGGATGGCATTTCACAAACCGAATACCGGCTCTTTCATGAAGCGCTGGACCCGGGTTTGCATGACCGTGTGGTTTCGGCAGAAAAACTGGCCATTGGCTGGTTGGAGACGCGCACCAAAGAAGAAATGGCGGCGTATCAGAACATCGTTCGTATTGCACACGAGATTCTGGCGGAGGGTTTGTCCGAAAAGGTGATTCAACCTGGCGTCACAACGACCGGTGACGTCATATGGTGGTATCGCGATCGCATTCGTGAACTGAAGCTAACGACCTGGTTCCATCCGTCTGTTTCCATCGATCGTGCGGCGCAGCCTGAAGTGGATATGAAAGCGGCAATCTCTGCCCGGCACGACGATGAAGTCATTATTCCCGGGGATCTTTTGCACGTGGATTTCGGAATTACCTATCTGCGGCTTAATACTGACACGCAACAACATGCCTATGTACTGAAGCCGGGAGAAACTGAAGCACCTGCAGAATTGCGCGCAGCACTCGCCAGCGGCAACAGGCTACAGGACATACTGACCGATCAATTCATAACGGGTCGGACTGGCAATGAGATCCTGGCCAGCGCACTGGCAGTTGCGAAAGACGAGGGCATCACTGCATCAATTTATACGCACCCCATCGGTTATCACGGCCACGCGGCCGGACCAACAATCGGTTTGTGGGATCAGCAGGGCGGGGTGCCAGGCCGTGGCGATTACCCGCTATTCCCCAACACCGCACACTCTATCGAGCTCTATGCCGAGACGGATGTCGAAAGCTGGGATAAAGCCGTGCGCATCAGCCTCGAGGAAGACGCCTTTTTCGACGGGGAAAAAACCTACTACATTGACGGCCGGCAAAGAGAGTTCCTGCTCATCCCGCGTGTTGCACCGCTGCAGTAAAAGGAAACTGGAATGAAGATCAAACTGATATGCGCAGTTGTTTCGTTGTTGCTGGCTCATGGTGCCGGTGCCGACATTCGTGAACTGGTACCTGAAGACGTTCTCAAACAGATCGCGGAGGAAACGTCCGGCGAGGCCGCGAAAAGAAACCTCGATACGATAACGTTGCAGCATCGTATGCGGGCGAGCAACCAGTTTGATGAAGCGACCCAACATATTCTTGACAGGTTGCAGCACTATGGTCTTGACGAGGTTGCTTTGTTGAAGTATCCCGCCGATGGCAAAACAATGTTCGGTACACAGAAATCCCGACTCGTGTGGGAGGTGCGTTTCGCTGAACTGTGGGAACTTAAGGATACAGATGGTGAGATCACACGGGATCGTCGGCTGGGTGACTGGGATTCCGTCCCGCTATCACTCGCTCAGGACAGTCTGTCTGGCGATGTAACTACGACACTGGTGGATATCGGTGCCGGAACCAGCGATGCCGACTACGCGGGCAAGAATGTAAAAGGAAAGCTGGTGCTGACATCAAGCCAGCCTGGAAGCGTCGTTGAACAAGCGGTCGGTGAACTCGGTGCGGCGGGCATTATTTCCTATGCACCAAACCAGAAGTCGGCCTGGTGGAAGGAAGATGATCGACTGGTCCGTTGGGGCCACCTCAGCAGCTTTCCGCAAACGAAATCATTCGGTTTTATGATTTCCCTGGGCGAGGCAAGGAAATTGCAGCAGCGCCTGGCGAGTGGCGAAGAGATACTTTTTCGCGCCAGGGTTGATGCCAGTCACGAAGTCGGCAACTACGGTTTTGCAACTGCAGCGATAAAGGGCACGGATCGGGCCAGTGAGGATATACACCTGACCTGTCACCTTGATCATCCACGGCCGGGTGCCAACGATAATGCGTCAGGCTGTGTTTCGATCCTCGAGACTGCGCGGACGCTCAATGCACTGGTCAAAAACGGCATCTTGCCAAGGCCGTCACGCACAATTCGGTTCTTGTGGCCGGCCGAGATCGAGGGCAGCATCATTTACTTGTCGCAACACCCCGATGTATCACGAATAAAGGCCAACATTCATATGGACATGGTCGGTGGCGGCCCGGTCACCAAATCGATTTTTCGTATTTCCGGCGGGCCAATCAGCGTGCCTTCGTTCATTAGTGATCTCGGTCACGAGATTGGCAATTTCGTCAATGAAGAGACGGACGATTTCGCCAGCGGCGCCGCGGTCGAGTTCCCTCTAAACGCGGCGGAAGGCGGCAAGGAGCCATTGGGCGCATTGATGGAAGGACTCGACATGGGTAGCGATCACGATGTCTTTTTTGAAGGTACCTGGCGAATCCCGGGTTTGTACCTGCACGACTGGCCGGACCGATACATCCACACTAACTATGATCTCGCAGCCAACATCGATCCGACCAAACTAAAACGCGCCGCGTTTATCGGCGCGGTTAGTGCCTGGTACCTGGCCAATATGTCCGACGATGATGTGCCAGGTGTTTTGACGATGCTGGAGAGAAATGCGCTGGCAAGAACTTCCCGGTTACTCGAACGTCGACTGCAGTTGAGTCCGACTGATGCAGCAGCTACAGCCGATGTGCACTTCAACGTTGAACGGCGCAAGGTCCACAGCGTCGAGCATTTTGCGACCTTGTCAGAGGATGACCATGTAGCGGCGATGGAGTTTCTCGCAGAATTGCAAACGCTGATTGCAGCACCTGAGGCGACCTCTGATGCTGAGCGGAATGCAATAGTTTATGAACGCAATTCTGATATTCAGGGGCCCATGGGTGCTTTTGGCTATTCATATTTGAGCGACAAATACGGTGAGGAAAAGCGCGCCGAATTACGCTTGCGAAAATTCACCGGTGCGCATGGCAATGCCGGACAATATGTTTACGAAGCACTCAATTTTGTCGACGGACAACGAACCGTAAGCGACATCCGGGACTGGTTGACGACTGAGCTGGGGCCGGTGCCGCTTGAGTATGTTGAAGAGTATCTTAAGGCGCTTGAGTCAATCGACGTGATCCGAACAAAGAAATAACGTCAATATGTTGTAGGAGCCCGCCTAGCGGGCGAGTTCGCCAATGATAACGAACACGCATTCGAGCGGTCGCAGTGAATTGATCTTGGGTGGTATAGCCAGAAAATAGCGAACTCGCCCGCTGGGCGGGCTCCTACATAGGGTCCGACCGAATAGAGTTACAACAAAAATGTTTTTTATATATCTACTGATACTTGTTGCCGGCCTTATCGGTTTGATGGCTGTATTCCCGCAAGCAACCGCAAAACTGGCCGTCAACGCAGATCGATCCAGAAGTGGCTTGAGTTACAAAACCGTGGCGATCGGTGACGAGACATGGCACTACCTGGAAGGTGGCCCGAAGGACGCTGCACTAGTGTTTCTATTACACGATTTTGGTGGCAACAAAGACAACTGGACGAGATTCTCAAAATGCTTGACCGGCAGTTATCGGGTGATGGCCCCCGACCTGCCTGGAATCGGCGGCGCATTACCTGCGGTTTGTGGAGAATAGCCAAGCGTGCGAAAGATAATCCGAATTTCAGTTTTCGCGATCGTATTTGCTGTATCGAGCTCAGCTAGCGGGCAGACGACGAGCCCCCGATCGAATTCTGTTGCTGATGTCTTTTTATCCAGAGGCATTATCGCAACATTTGTTGTTGCATCGTCGAATAGCGGTGTGACTCATGTTTACAATGAAACGCGTTCGATTGAGCGTTTCTCACCAGCGTCGACATTCAAGATTCCGAATACGCTCATCGCGCTTGATACGCATGTCGTTGACTCTAAAGACACGGTTTTCAATTGGGATGGCACAGACAAAGGGTTGCCGCAGTGGAATTCAGACCAAACCCTGGCAACAGCTCTCAAGGTTTCCTGTGTCTGGTGCTACCAGGAAATAGCCAGGGAGGTTGGTAGCGAGAAATATGAATCCCTACTTGCTCAAATCGCTTATGGCAATCATTCCACTGGGAGACATGTGGATCTGTTCTGGCTAAACGGGGACTTGTTGATTTCTGCGGATGAGCAAATAGCGTTTCTGCAGAAGTTATATAACTATGAGCTACCGTTTCTCGACGAGCATGTTGATGTACTTAAAGAAATCATGCTGGTTGAGAAGAGCGCCGAGTATTCGCTGTATGCGAAAACCGGATGGGCTACCACGACACCGCAGGTCGCCTGGTACGTTGGATTTGTTGAAAGCGAAACGCAGACATGGTTTTTTGCGATGAACATGCAGGTGGACAGGAAAGAACAGGTCGGCCTGCAAAAAGAATTGACCATCGCGTCCCTGCAAGCGCTTGGAATAATCTGATCGACTGCCGCAAGAGTATCGGCATGTGATATTTTCGATTTTCCATAAGCCGAAGTTATTTGCGGTTTCAGTTTTAATTCAATAGTATCGCGCCGCTCCCGATCAGATCACTCGATAGTTCGGGATTTTTTATGGCAAAGACAGGAAGATTTTCGTGAAAAATACAATCATTTTGGCCGTACTTGCTTTGTGGCTTGGGGCTTGCGCATCGAATCAATCCACCCAGTCTACAGATGAAAAATCGGCAAATACCGGCATGCCAGAGGGCAAAAAGAAGGTGTGTAAGCACGAAAGAAACTCCGGCGGTGGCTCGCGTTTGAAGCGCGTTTGCCATTACGTCGATGTCGATGCCGACGCCGAGGAGATCTAGCAGTCCGCTAAATTAGCCGTCCATGGCGCTTTCAACGTCGTTTTTCGACACGCGCTGATCTTGCAGGGCCCGCAAATTCAGCGGCTAAAAGCCGCTGAATATTGCCAATTCGCTTAAAACCGCGATGCAGTAATCCATACGTCCATACGCGCGGTACTTGCAGCAAAATCCTGCTCAACTGCTGCATCTGTTTTTCCCTGCGCTTCGAGCGCCGATTTCAAACCGTACAGCGACCAGACATCATGTGGATGGTCCTTCAATTCGACCCGGTACTCGCGCTCCGCATCTGCGTATTGGCCTGCCTCAATCAGAGCAGCACCTAGCCAGTGGCGTGCTGCGAAAGGCATTGGCTCAGGCTCGTCATAACCCATCTGGTCTTCAAACGCCGTTGCTTTGCGGAACGACGCGATCGCAGCATCAAGATCGCCATTGCCACGCTCTATCTCTCCCGCAAGAATATTGCCCAGTGTTCCAATAATCTGGCCACCCGGGTGGAAGCGAAATTTTGCCTCTGTTGTTTCGGCAAGCGCTATCAGATTTTGCGCAGTCTCATTGGCAAAATCAGCGTCTCCTTCACGAAGATTCGCGTAACCGACAGCGAAATCCCACATTGCTGCATGTACCTCATCTTTCGGCCGATCGGTCAGGCCGACGACTTCGTCAAAACGGCCAAAGCGAATCAGTGTCAGCGCTTCGTAAAGCGCACTGTCGGCAATCTTGCGGTAGTCCTTGCCGGCCTGCGTGGCGACAGCACCCTGACCGTCGTACGAGGCAGCAAACAACAACATGTGCAGGTTATGCGCCGGAGCGTAAGAGAAGCCCTGATTTTCCGCGGCCATAAGATCTGAATGGCGGGCGGCCGTGTTGGCGCGCACCGATTTGCCCCAGTAGCCGACCTCATTCCAGGTATGCGAGGGCATGTGCTGAATATGACTGGAAACAGGAATTGCTGCACCGAGGTATTCCGCACAGGGCAGTGCCAGGCCAGGATCCTGGCTGGACTCAGTGGCATGAATATACAAATGACAAGCACCCGGATGTGTGATTTCTTCTTCGAGAACGTTGGTCAGGACGCCATGTAATCGAATCAGGTCGGGGTCCGCGAGATCACGGTAACCGCGCCGTTCTTCGAGCAAAAATAACGATACTGCATAGACGACGGCAACATCGTGGTGATCCGGGTATTTCTCATACACCAGCGCCATCTCACGTGAAAATGCCTCATCGTCGTTGCGACGATTGTCGGGATCATAATTATCCGGATAACGAACTTGCGCGGCCATAATCAGGTCACGCTCGACCTCTGTCGCATTGCCGGCCAGTGCCGCCGCTTTCCTGATAGCTTCGTGCGCATACGGCCCTTTCTCCGCGGTCATGCCGCCATTCAGGAAAGAGCCAAGGGCAAATGCTTCGCCCCAGTAGCACATTGCACATTCCGGATCGGCCAGGCGCGCCTCGCGGAAACTTCGTGCCGCGTCGTCCACGCCATAGGCATAGCGTAGCTGCAGGCCCTGATCGAAATATTGCTGCGCTTGGACACTGTCAGTCGTTATCTTCCAGGAGTGTGGCCCCAGCGCAGAAGGGATATAAGCTATGGGTTGCTGAAATGCAGGAGTTTCATCAGTTGCAGCGTTGTTTGATTCTGATCCGGTTGCGCAGGCTGTAAGGCATAGGCAAACACTGACAATCATCAGGTAGTTTTTCATAGTCGTTTCGCTTTTAGTCTGTTAATTAGATTGTTTTTCGATCAGGTCGTCGATGACATTTTCAGGATAACTCAGCAACCGGCCAAATCGCCGCGCAATTTTTTCCCTGGCCACTCCTCTGTATTTTCCTGCAGCAGCCAAAGCCGCCCTTTCTTTTTTTAGTGCCAGGTATTCATCAATCGTATCGCCAGTGTAGATGAGTAGTACATCTTTGCCGAGTGCTACATCAGCAGGATAAAGATCAGTAACGATCAGGTCTGTTTCCCGCCACATCTGCACATCGTTGCGCTTCGCAATCACCAATGCGTCGTCCATCATCGCATCCATCTCTGCGGGCGACATGACTTCGCTCAAGGCCAGTTTTTTCACGCCAAGTTTGACGACCTCAGAGAAGCCTCCAAGAATGCCGAGATTATAGGACCTCTGATCTATGTCTTGTGCGATCGCAGTGGCCGATAGCATTGCCGACAGGAATATGCTCGCGAGTGTTGTCTTGATATTACCGCTCCCCCAATTCTGGACGGGGCATAGCCTACCTGATTGAACCGCTGGCGTGCAGTCCTTCGCCCATAATGTGTAAAGAATGTTATTCTCGCCGCGATCCGGAAGGCGAGCGTAATGTGATGACAGACAGCATGAAAAGGACGGCAGGCGTAATGGGCGGCATGGGCCCGGACGCAACCGTCGATTTTATGGCCAAAGTAATTGCACTGACGGATTCGCAGCGAGATCAGGACCATATCCATATGATCGTCGACCATGATCCCACGGTGCCCAATCGCCAGGCGGCTATTCATGGTGAGGATCCTGTTGTTGCTATACGATTGGCGGCGATGGCGAAACGATTGCAGGACGCTGGTGCCGATTTTTTGGTCATGGTCTGCAATACTGCGCATGTTTTTCTCGATAGCATACAAGCGGCAATCAGCATTCCATTTATCAGTATCATTGATGAGTCCGTCCGGGAAATCGAGAATGTATGTCCGGATGCAAAGACGGTTGGCCTCATGGCAACGGATGGCTGTCTTGATACCGGTATATACCAGCGAGCTGTAGAATCATCGGGACGAAAGCCACTGCTGCCCGATGGCGACGAATTGAGCAGGTTGATGGACCTTATTCATGCCGTTAAGGCGGGAGATAAATCTGCAAAGATAGCCAGTGGCATGGAATCTGTCGCGCAAAGGCTGGTCAACAAAGGTGCGGATGTTCTGATCGCGGGATGTACTGAAATTCCGATTGTTTTCGACGGCCATGAATTTTCTGTGCCGGTTGTTGCATCAACAAATGTTTTAGCACGACGAACTGTAGAGCTGGCGAAAGGAATTACACCGCTTTCGCCAGGAACATCATAATTACCACGTAGAGGAACTAAAGTGCTGTTATCACGTTTTCCGCGAGTTTCACTCGCACATTTACCCACCCCGCTCGAATACATGCCGCGCATCAGCAAACACCTGGGTGGGCCGAAAATTTACGTCAAGAGAGACGACTGTACAGGTCTCGGGACGGGCGGCAACAAGACGCGCAAGCTCGAATTCCTGATGGCGGACGCGCTGCAAAAAGAGGCTGACGTCATCATTACCCAGGGCGCAGTGCAATCCAATCATGCAAGGCAGACGGCGGCAGCGGCCTGCAAACTTGGCATGGCTTGTGAACTGGTGTTTGAAAAACGGGTTACAGATGCAAGCGACCCGTATCTCAACTCGGGTAACGTGCTGCTGGACAGAATGTTCGGTGCGAACATAAGGGATGTCGATAAAGGCACCGATATGAACGCGGCCATGGAGGAGGTTGCGGAAGAACTTCGTAGCAATGGCAAAACGCCATATATTATTCCTGGCGGTGGTTCGAACAAGATCGGCGCACTCGGCTACGTTGATTGTGCTCTCGAGATCATGTCGCAGGCGAACAGAGACGGGATAATGATCGACCACATCGTTCACGCGACCGGCAGTGCCGGGACTCAGGCCGGGCTGGTGGTTGGGCTCAAGGCGACTCATGCCGGCATTCCGTTGCTCGGCATAGGTGTAAATGCGCCGCAGGAAATACAGGAAGAAAAAGTTTACCAGCTGGCGATGGAAACAGCTGATTTTGTCGGTGCGCCTGATGTTGTAATGCGCGCGGACGTTGTTGCTAATTGCGATTATGTAGGGGGTGGATACGGCGTCCCGACCACGGAAATGAATGATGCCGTGATGTTGTTTGCCCAACTCGAGGGTTTGTTATTTGACCCGGTTTATAGCGGCAAGGGGCTGGCCGGCATGATCGACCTGATTGGCAGCGGATTCTTCTCGGGCGCTGACAATATCGTCTTTATCCATACGGGCGGCAGCGCCGGACTGTTTGGTTACAGTGATCAGTTGAATACGGGCGGATAATTCAACTGGCTTTGTTGCGCAAGGCGATCCATCTGGACGAATTGAGCCGTCAAATACCTGCCGGTAGCGAACTGCACGTATTGATTCCTGTCTGATCCACATTAGACTTGCAGGCCGTTTTGTCAGTTATGTGTATGCATTGGTTGCGGTGGCAACTAATTGGGGAAAACTCGAGTGAGAAAAATATCGGCTCGCATTCGTATGCGTTCTATCCTTATGTGCGGATTGGGGACCCTGTTTCTAAGCGCGCAGGGATTTGCGCAGACCGCTGACCTCGGGCCACGACCAGTAGCTCGTGCACAGTCGTTATCTGTTGAGCCAGTCGTCGACGGAAATGTGCTTGATGATCCTGCCTGGCAGGGTGCTGAGCCGATCACCGGCTTTCGCCAGATTCAACCAAATGCTGGTCAACCAGCGAGCCAGAGAACAGAAGTGTTTGTCGGCTTTACCGCGACTGCCTTGCATATTGCCGTCGTCGCCTATGACGATAATCCTCTGGATATTATTACGACGGATACCCGGCGCGATTCGTCGCTCGACGACACTGATAGTTTTCGCGTAATTATTGACGGCCTCATGGATCGCCAGAACGGCTATGTTTTCGGCACCAACTCGGCAGGGATGGAGTTTGATGGCCAGGTATCGAGAGAAGGTGCCGGCCAGTTTATTCCCGGCGGTGCCGACGGTTTGAATCTGAACTGGGACGCACCGTGGGTCGTAAAGGCTGCCATTTCTGATATCGGCTGGAGCGCGGAGATGGAAATCCCGTTCACATCGCTACGCTATGGTAGCGGTGACGAGCAGACCTGGGGTTTCAATTTCGAACGTAGAATTCGCCGCAATAACGAGATCGCATTCTGGGCGCCTTTGTCACAAGAACGTAATCTTTACCGGGTTTCCGAAGCGGGTTCAATTGAAGGCATTGGCACGCCGCCGCAACGCAACCTGCAAATTACACCTTATGTGCTTGGCAGAGCCCGCGACGGTGGCGATCTGCCAAGCTCGGACACGGATGAAGAGGTCGGGCTTGACCTGAAGTACTCGATCACGCCAAGTCTTACCTTAGACGCTACGATAAATACGGACTTTGCCCAGGTCGAGGTAGATGATCAGCAGGTGAACCTCGATCGCTTCAGCTTGTTTTTTCCGGAAAAGCGACCGTTTTTCCTGGAAAACGCCGGGCAATTTACGGTTGGCAATCCGCGTGAGGCAGAGTTATTTTTCAGTCGCCGTATCGGTATTGAGGACGATTCGCCGGTTCCGATCATTGGCGGTGCCCGCGTGTCAGGAAAGATTGGGGCCAGGACGAACGTTGGCTTTCTGTACATGGCCTCGGATGACGTGGCCGGCGTCTCTTCACAGAACAATTTTATGGTTGCGAGAGTCAACCAGGAACTGGCGAACCGATCATCGATCGGTTTCCTGATTGCGGACCGTCAGGGAGATGGCAGCCTGCTGGACAATGGTGACGATGACCAAAATCAAACTTACGCGATCGACGGTCGTTGGGGCGTTGGTGACAACCTCTTGTTTCAGGGTTGGGCGGCCAAGACAGAAACGCCAGGGCTGACCGGTAAAGATGACGCATTCTCCATCAAGGGTGACTACAACAATGCCGACTGGTCCGCAGGGCTCGGCTATACGGAACTGGGCGAAGATTTCAATCCCGAGGTAGGCTTCCTGTCGCGTGAGGGCTATCGAAAAGTTGATGGGCGGATATTGCGCCGCATTCGACCTGACAATTTTTTGGGATTGTTCGAGATTCGCCCGCACATTTCCTATCGGGGATTCTGGGATTTTGATGGCTTCCAGGAGACCAGTTTTCTCCATCTGGATACTCACTGGGAGTTCCTGTCGAGTAGGGAAATTCACACCGGCGTTAATATCAAAACGGATGGGGTGAAAGAGGCATTTGATATAATTGACGGTGTGACGATTCAGCCCGGTACCTATGACGAGACCGAATTGCAGCTAATATTCATAGGCAACCAGTCAAAGCCCCTGAATTTTGGCCTGCGCACGACCTTCGGCGGCATCTTTGGTGGCGACAGAATTAGCCTGGCGCCAACGGTTAGATATCGCATTGGCGAAAAATTTACCTCCGAGCTCGCATACAACTACAACGACGTGGATATCCCAGTACAAGGCGGCGACTTCACAGCCAACCTCGCCCGCCTGAGACTGTCGTACTCGTTCACACCGAAAATGCTGTTACAGCTGCTGACGCAATACAACGAAGTGGATGACGTAATATCAACCAACCTGCGCTTTTCCTGGCTGCAATCGGCAAACACCGGCCTGTACCTGGTATACAACGAGATTGACGAGAGCGGCCTTGGCGCTCTACCGCGTGGCCGTGAATTTATTATCAAGTTTAGTCACATATTTGACGTATTAAGGTAGAAGTTCGTCCTTGTGGCTGGCGGCTCAGATGAGCTTGCCAGGCAGTGCGTCAGGCAATACTGTGGTGCACGAAATAAGGGGAGCTTTATGATCAATTCAACAATGTCAGCGTCCGGAAAGTTTCTGGCTGCTCTGCTTTTGTTCCTTGTCAGCATGGTCGTAGTTGCGGCCGATGATGCCCGGCCCCGAGCTCGGGATATCGGACTCGTCGTTGGAACTTTTCCGACCGGACCGCTGAATGCCATAACGGATGTAGCCGGTGTCAAAGTAGGTCATGCGACTGTAATTCGGGGTGATGATGTTCGTACCGGCGTTACCGCCATCATTCCCGGACCGGGAAATCTCTATACGCACCCAATTCCAGGTTGGATTCACGTAGGCAACGGTTACGGCAAACTGATAGGCGAGACCCAGGTAAGGGAGTTCGGCGAGCTTGAGACGCCGATTTTGCTGACTTGTACACTGTGTGTCTGGTCGGCTGCAAATGCCCTGAAGGAGTGGACTTACCTGCAACCTGGAATGGGTGAACATACGGTCAACCCGGTCGTTGGTGAAACCAACGACTCTCGTGTCAACAATATGTGGGCAGATCCAGTGCAACGGGAACAGGTATTCGAGGCGTTGGCGAATGCGAAGGGCGGCCCGGTTGAAGAGGGCAGCGTTGGAGCGGGGACCGGTACACAGGCTTTTGGCTGGAAGGGTGGTATCGGTACAAGTTCTCGCGTACTGCCTGACTCACTGGGCGGTTATACGGTCGGTGTCCTCGTACAGACTAACTATGGCGGAACGCTCACAATTAATGGGGCTCCGGTTGGTCGTGAGCTTGGCAAATACTCCTACAGAGAGCAGTTGGAAAACAAGGGCGCGGATGATCATCAGGAAGATGGGTCTATCATGATGGTTGTCGCAACCAATGCGCCACTGAATGCCCGTAGTCTCGATCGACTTGCGATGCGCGCGATAATGGGTCTTGCCCGGACCGGATCTTTTGCGAGCAATGGATCCGGCGACTATGTAATCGCTTTTTCGACGGACCCGAGCGTAAGGCGACCGCGCTTTAGCGAGGTTCCGTTCACATCTGATGCGCTGGTAAACGAGTCAATGTCGCCGTTGTTCGCCATTGCGGCAGAAGCGACGGAGGAGGCGATATACAATGCGATCTTCAAGGCGACGACAGTGACCAGTTCGCGCGGTACGCTTGAAGCGATACCCATTGAAGATCTCAAAAGAATTCTTGAAAAACACAAAGTGCTGGGTTGGGATGAGTCGTTGCATCCCTGACCCATAATTTTGTAAATTTGTTGTAGGAGCCCGCCCAGCGGGCGATCAGCGTTCACAAAAACCAAATGGAATTCGACGCGAGTTCTGCAGCAGAACGATGCTTTGCAAACATTGAAGGGCATGGCCTTCAATGTTTGTCGCCCGCTCGGCGGGCTCCTACGGGTTATTTACAGGTCCTTGTAGATTTCGCCGCCCTTCATCACGAAGCTCACCTGCTGCATGAGCGTAATATCATCCAGCGGGTTACCCGGCACAGCAATAATGTCTGCCTGTTTGCCAGGCTCGAGACGACCGTGCGTATCGCCAATTTCCAGGAAATCAGCTGCGACACTGGTTGCTGACTGAATCGCCTCCATCGGAGGCATGCCACCTTTTACCATCAAGGCAAACTCCTGCGCATTATCACCATGCGGCGAGACGCCTGTATCGGTCCCAAAAACTATCTTCACACCCGCTTCGTATGCCCTGGAGAAAGTATCCTCAATCAACGGGCCAATCGCTGCAGCTTTTGGTCGCACCAGTTCGGGAAAGAAGCCGTCAATTTTGGCCTTCTCTGCGACCCAGTTTCCGGCCATCACCGTCGGTACATAATAGGTGCCGTGCTCTTTCATCAGTTGCATGACTTCGTCCGTCATATAGGTGCCGTGCTCAATCGACGCAACGCCGGCAATTACCGCGCGCCGCATGCCCTCGGTGCCGTGCGCATGTGCTGCAACGCGTAGCCCGTAATCTTTCGCGGTATCGATAATCGCCGTCAATTCCTCCACCGTAAACTGCGGATTCTGGCCACTCTTGGCGACACTCAATACGCCACCGGTTGCGGTAATCTTGATCCAGTCCGCGCCATCTTTATATCTCTGGCGCACAGCTCTGCGTGCATCGTCGACACTATTTACGACGCCATCCTTCGGTGTTGGGTCTGCGCCAAAGTGTGCGGCCCAGCCGTTAGTTGGATCGCCATGGCCGCCGGTCGAGGAAATGGTCTTGGCAGCCGTGAAGATCTTCGGTCCAGGAACGTCACCGGCATCAATCGCTTTGCGCAGTGCAACGGTGACATTAAAGCCATCGCCAAGATTACGTACGACGGTGAAGCCGGCTTCGAGCGTGCGTTTCGCATACATTGCGGAATCGAATGCGTAGTCTGCCTCGTTAAGCGTAAATCGATTCAGATTGCTTCTCGCGGAGTACTGACCGGTGAGATGAACATGCATGTCCATCAATCCAGGCATGACGGTTTGCCCGGTCATGTCGATAACCGTGTCACCTGTACCCGGTGATGTATATCCGTCTTCGATCGCAGTAATCGTACTACCCGCTACGCGAATCGTAACTTCGCTGACGGCCCGGTCGGAGTCGCCGTCGATAAGTTGACCGGCATGGATGAGCGTGTCGGCGTTCGCTGAGCCGAGCGCGATAAGCAATCCGGCAAAAATTGTGATTAGACGTGTCATGTGATTGTTTCCAGTGAGTGCTGCGAATGGTTATGTGCGGCCGGGTTGTCCCGATCTGTGACAGATATTAGTCCAAAATCGAAGAATTTCAGTGTTTATGAGAAGATGCAGTATCGGCTGGCGCAATCAGGGGTGCGCCGGACAGCCACAAAACAATAATAAGGGGTAGCAAATGGCGGGTTCTGCAGGTTCAGGGGAGCAATGGTCGTCCCGGTGGGGTTTTCTTCTGGCGGCGGTGGGATTCGCTGTCGGCATGGGCAATATCTGGCGATTCCCCTACCAGCTTGGTGAAAATGGCGGTGCCGCATTCCTGATCATCTATCTCGCGTGTGCCTTCGGCATCGGCTTACCGCTACTCATCACAGAAATCTCGATCGGCCGGCGTGGCAAGGCAAGCGCTTCGCAGAGTTTGGTGAATGTTGCTGCTGAATGTGGTCGCAGCTCGGGCTGGGGCTGGGTCGGAACACTGGGTATCTGCTGCGCCTTTGTGATTCTTTCTTACTACACGGTGCTTTCCGGCTGGACGCTGGACTATTTCGTAAAGGCCGCGACCGGCGTATTCGCGGGCGCTGATGCCGATGCAACCGGCGCGATGTTCAGCGAATTGCTGGGCAGCCCGGCCAAATTGATATTCTGGAACACGCTCGTACATATCCTGATCATCCTCATTATCCGCCAGGGCGTGCAAGCGGGAATCGAACGAGCCGTCAAGATCCTGATGCCCGCCTTATTCGGTGCAATTCTGGTCATGGTGTTCTATGGCATGTTTGCCGGCGACATGGCGTCCACACTTCGCTTTCTTCTCGAACCCGATTTTTCAAAAATAACGTTTGGAATTGTCATGAAGGCGATCGGACAGGCATTTTTCTCGATTGGTATCGGCATGGGATCCCTGATTGTGTTCGGCTCTTATATGCCCAAGGACTTTTCGATCCCGCGTTCGGCGACATACGTGATCCTGATGGATACCGGTGTCGCGGTCCTCGCCGGTTTCGCGATATTCCCACTCGTCTTCCAATACGGCCTGAACCCGGGTGCCGGCGCGGGGCTCGTATTCCAGACGCTGCCACTGGCGTTCGGCCAGATGCCGGGTGGCCAGGTGTTTGGGGCCATCTTTTTCGTCCTGCTTATCTCCGCGGCATTGTCATCATGCATCGGTCTGGCGGAAGGTGTGGTCAACTGGGTGGACGAACATCTCAACATTCCACGCAAGCGGGGCGTCCTTTGGGTCGCCGGCGCTGGATGGGTGCTCGGTATAGCATCCATACTCGGATTCAGCACGTGGAAAGATGTGCGCCTGCTCGAATTCATTCCCTCGTACAAGGGGCTGGATATATTCGATACGCTCGACACCCTTGCTGCGAACAACCTGTTGCTGATTGGCGGTGCATTTTTGGCGATCTTCTTCGGTTGGTTAGTACCCAAGGCGTTGAAGCTGGAAGAGATCAATGTCAAAGACGGACTGTTTTTCGGTTTCTGGCGATTCATGATTCGTTTCATAATTCCACCAATCCTGATCGTTACCCTGGTCATGGGAATTACCGAAGCGGGATAGTCTTGCGCTATTTCATGATTACACTGCTCATCTGGGCCGCCGCATCGGTGGCTCAGGATCGCCCGACGATGGCCGGCGTGCTCGATGCTTCTCAAGATACAGACTGGCGAAGTCTCGATCCTGACAACACGCTGTATATGCAACTGAGTGATGGCCTCGTTGTATTTGAACTAGCGCCAAAATTTGCTCCGGCGCATGTTGCCAACATCCGCAAGCTGGTTGGCAACCGTTACTTCGACGGCCTGGCTATTATCCGTTCGCAGGATAACTACGTGGTGCAATGGGGCGATGTGAATGCTGGCACCGACGCGGCGAAACCACAGGGAAATGCGTTGGCATCGCTTGAGCTTGAGCCCTACCGTAGTGCGACAGGATTGCCATTCGTCACATTAGCCAGCGGTGATACTTACGCCGATGAAGTCGGCTTTTCCGATGGTTTTCCGGTGGCGAGAGACGATGCGGACGGCCGCGCATGGCTGACGCACTGTTATGGAATGCTCGGCGTTGGTCGCGCGAATTCGCCGCAGAGTGGCAATGGTGCGGAGTTATATGTTGTAACCGGTCATGCGCCGCGACACCTCGATCGCAATGTAACGCTTGTCGGGCGCGTCGTGCACGGAATCGAGCACCTGACTACGTTGCCGCGAGGCACCGGCCCATTGGGATTTTATGAAGATGAGGCGGAGTACGTGCCGATAGTGTCGATTCGTTTTGGCAATGAGTTGGCGGAAGATGAGCGGCTCGCGGTAGAGCTATTGCGAACTGACACCGACACGTTTCAGGCGTTGATAGAAGCACGCCGGTATCGCGCCGAAGAATGGTTTGTTGATCCGGCGGAACGAATCGGGTTGTGTAATGTTCCTTTGCCAACAAGGCCCGTAAATTAAGCGGTCGTTTTCGGCTATGACGTAGCGCAATCGCGGCAGGATGCCG
>RCND010000067.1_pt1 | contig 52495 bp, 47 predicted proteins | sample 2041351 | NCBI WGS metagenome assembly RCND01 (sample SAMN09708230, study PRJNA481090) | Marine sediment metagenome, whole genome shotgun sequencing project. | biome: marine sediment; feature: ocean; material: sediment; isolation source: Sewage treatment plant 12B marine sediment (STP12B) ... | reverse complement strand
TAGGTGTTTCTCTTGCAGCTGCAAAAGCTGCAGCGAATGAGCTAGGTTTGTCCTTATTCAGATATATTGGTGGGGTAAGTGCAAATACATTGCCTGTACCTATGATGAATATTATTAACGGTGGTTCTCATTCGGATGCGCCCATAGCGTTTCAGGAGTTTATGGTAATGCCAGTTAAGGCGAAAAGCTTCTCACACGCTATGCAAATGGGAACAGAGATATTCCATAATCTTAAAAAGGTTTTACACGATAGAGGTTTGAGTACAGCAGTAGGTGACGAGGGTGGTTTTGCTCCTAATCTTGCAGGAGGGACTGAAGATGCTTTGGATACTATAGCTGTTGCTGTTGAAAAAGCAGGTTATAAGTTGGGAGATGATGTTATGATTGCTCTTGATTGTGCCGCAGCAGAGTTCTTTGTTGATGGTAAATATGACTATACCAAGTTTGAAGGGGACAAGGGAGTAATTAGAACTTCTGAGGAGCAAGCACAATATTTGGCTGACCTAGCTGCTAAATATCCGATAATTTCCATTGAAGACGGAATGGATGAGAATGACTGGGACGGTTGGAAAGCACTAACGGATAAAGTAGGGGATACCGTGCAGTTGGTTGGTGACGATCTTTTTGTTACTAATGTGGACCGGTTGTCTACCGGAATAGAAAAAGGTATTGCTAATTCTATATTGATTAAAGTAAATCAAATAGGAACACTAACCGAAACTATAGCGGCAGTAAATATGGCCAAGAATGCGGGTTATACTTCTGTAATGTCACACCGCTCTGGTGAAACGGAGGATAATACTATTGCAGATCTTGCCGTAGCATTGAATACGGGTCAGATTAAAACAGGCTCCGCATCTCGATCAGATCGTATGGCAAAATACAATCAACTACTACGAATAGAAGAGGAATTGGGAAGTATGGCCTACTACCCGCAAGAGAAAGCTTTTAATATAAAGTAATAATCTAAATATGTTTAAAGCCTTTCTTAGTCAGAAAGGCTTTTTTTTTGGTTTAATCCAAAAAAGTTACCTACCTTTTTCACATAGTATTAGAAACCTCCACTATTTTTATTATATGAATAATTTTCTTTTTGTAGCCGCAGAGAATGATGCCATTCCAGATTGTAAAGCTGGTGGCATGGGAGATGTTGTCCGGGACGTCCCAAGAGAAATTGCTAAACGTGGCGATACTGTGCATGTTGTAGTACCTGCGTATTCAAGGTTGCATAAAAATGGTATTTTTAAAACAAATCTAGATTTTAATCTTCGTGGTACTACCTATCGTGCGGAATTGTACGAGGTTAAACCCAAGAAGGAATTGGCTAATATTGTCCACTATGTAATACATCATCCAGAAATTGAGGAAGGTGGCATAGCCCATATTTATCACGACGATCCTACTGAACCATTCTACAATGATTTTGTAAAGTTCATGATTTTTAACACCGCGGTTGCAGAAGCTATCAAAATAGATGCTTTTGGTCAATTGGATATTGTTCACATGCACGATTGGCATTCCAGTGCGGTATTATTTTTAAAGACATACCATCCAAATTATAGCGCATTAAAAAAGATGCGCTATGTATATAGTATCCATAACCTGGCTATCCAAGGTATTCGTCCCTTTTACAACAACTATGCTTCAATACATAATTGGTTTCCTGAAATCAATTTAGACCATGATGCGCTTATGGATCCCCGCTATCAGGACTGCATAAATCTTATGGCAGTAGGGATAAGATTAGCGGATGCTGTACACACGGTTTCACCTTCCTACAAGGAAGATGTGCTCATGCCAAGTAGAAAGCCAGAGTTTATTGGAGGTGAAAGTCTGGAGAAAGATTTGCAGAAAGCGGATAACGAGGGTCGACTCTTTGGCATATTGAATGCTTCCAATTATAGTAATATTAGGGTAGCGGAAACTGGATTCCTATATCGGAATACCGTAAAGGCAATTTTTAGGTGGTTACAGGACGAATCCAAAAAGTATAAAGCAGATTTTTTAGCTCATACAGGTGAAAAGATAATGGAACATGTTGGCAATAGACCTAGATTCATTGTTTCTAGTGTGGCTCGGCTAACAGAACAGAAGTTTTATTTCTTTAAACGATCCCCAGAGGCTTTGGAGCAGATTCTAAAGAGACTTGAAGCTGTGGGAGGTATTTTTATACTATTAGGCACTGGTGACCCAGATTATGAAGAGCACTTTCGTAAGATGAGCTATAAATACAAGAATTTTATCTTTACAAATGGTCAATCGGAAGACCTAATTGACTCCATGTATTTGGAGACGGACCTTTATTTTATGCCTAGTTTATTTGAACCTTGTGGAATAAGCCAAATGTTAGCTATGAGAAACGGAAACCCTTGTTTGGTGCACCATACGGGTGGATTAAAGGATACCGTTCATCACATGAAAACTGGATTCGCTTTTGATGGAGATACCTATGATGCTAAAATACAAAATATGGTCAAAATTTTTGATGAAGCGCTAACCTTGTGGGAAACCGATCAGCCTAAATGGAAAAGGATAAAAGCAAACGCAAAGAAGGCCAGATTTACTTGGGAAAAATCGCTGGACGAGTATTATAAATCGCTATATCTACTATAGCTTCTTATTGCTGCTATTAATCACTTCAAAGACCATGTTAATAATTGTTTAAAGCGATTTACATAATTGTTAAAGCGAGTGCTTTTACGTAAATTTACTTTTAACCTAATTATAAAATTTATAACTAAAAATGTCAGATAAAGCTACTTTAGAATATAATGGCAACAAGTTTGAGTTTCCTGTTATCAAAGGAACCGAAGATGAGGTTGCTATTGATATTAAATCTTTGCGATCGGCTACTAATGGGATGATTACAATAGATCCTGGATTTAAGAATACAGGTTCTTGCGAAAGTGCAATTACCTTTTTAGACGGGGAGAAGGGTGTTTTGAGATATCGAGGGTATTCTATTGAAGAATTAGCAGAGAAAGCTGACTTTTTAGAAGTAGCCTATTTATTGATTTTCGGGGAATTACCCAATAAGGAACAATTAGAAGCATTTCATGTAGACATAAAGAATGAATCCCATGTAGATGAGGAAATGAAAAAGATTTTGGATGCATTTCCAAAATCTGCCCATCCAATGGGCGTGCTCTCTTCTTTGACTAGTGCGCTTATTGCTTTTAATCCCGTATCTGTAAATGTCACCTCTAAGGACGAGATGTACGGGGCCATTGTTCGTATTTTGGCTAAATTTCCTGTATTGGTTTCTTGGACATTGCGTAAGAAAAAAGGATTGCCATTGGATTACGGTGATGACAGCTTAGGTTATGTAGAGAACATCCATAAAATGATGTTTAAAAAACCTACTCAGGAGTATAAGAGAAACAAAATTGTAATCGATGCATTAGATAAATTATTGATACTACATGCAGACCATGAGCAGAACTGTTCTACCTCGACGGTTCGTATTGTTGGTTCCTCCCACGCTGGTTTGTTTGCGTCACTTTCAGCAGGCATTTCTGCTCTTTGGGGCCCGTTACATGGTGGTGCCAACCAAGCAGTGCTGGAAATGTTAGAAGCAATTCAGGCAGATGGCGGCGACACCAAAAAGTATATGGCCAAGGCAAAGGATAAGAACGACCCCTTTAGGTTAATGGGCTTTGGGCATAGAGTTTATAAAAACTTTGATCCTAGGGCAAAAATTATCAAGCACGCAGCTGACGAAGTACTGGCAGATTTAGGAATCGATGATCCTATTTTAGAAATTGCCAAAGGACTGGCTCAAGAAGCTCTGGAAGATCCCTATTTTGTGGATAGGAAATTATATCCAAATGTAGATTTCTATTCCGGAATCATCTACAGAGCCTTGGGTATTCCAACGGAAATGTTTACTGTAATGTTCGCCTTGGGAAGATTGCCAGGTTGGATTGCACAATGGAGGGAAATGCGTTTAAACGCTGAACCTATTGGCAGGCCAAGACAGGTATATGTAGGAGCAACTCTCAGGTCTTTTGTCGAACTCGATAAAAGGTAGATTGCTACCTTATAAAAAACAAAAAAAAGCTCTTTTGGTTTAAAGGAGCTTTTTTTTGTTTTAAAATGAGATTTAATTATATCAAAAGAATACTATGCTGGAACTGAATATCAAAGACGAAATATCGCCTTTAAAAGCCGTTGTTTTAGGCACGGCAATAAGTTGTGGGCCAACCCCAGCTCCTGAGGAAGCTTACGATCCTAAGTCTTTAGAGCATATATTAGCAGGCACCTATCCCAAGGAAGCTCATATGGTCAGGGAAATGCAAGCCTTTGCAGATGTTTTTGAAAAATATAATGTGAAGGTTTATAGACCAGAAGTACTTGAGGATTGTAATCAGATTTTCTCTAGGGATATAGCTTTTGTCATAGGGAATAAATTGGTGGTTGCAAACATACTTCCTGATCGGGAGAAAGAGGTAGAAGCTATATTGCATGTGCTTGATAAGATTGATGCTGATAATATTTTACATCCTCCGGAAGAAGTGCATGTAGAAGGTGGAGATGTTATGCCTTGGGGTGATTATATTTTTGTAGGTACGTACACCGCTAAAGATTATCCAACTCAAATTACGGCTAGAACTAACCAACAGGCCGTAAATTATTTAATAAACCAGTTTCCAGAGAAGAAGATAAAGTCATTTGAACTTAGAAAATCTGTTAACGCAAAAGAGAATGCGTTGCATTTGGATTGTTGTTTTCAACCTTTAGGGAAAGGAAAGGCTATTCTACATAAAAACGGATTTTTAGTAGAAGAGGAGTATCGCTGGTTGGTAGATTTTTTTGGACCTGAAAATATATTTGAGATTACTTCCGATGAAATGTACAATATGTTTAGCAACGTTTTTTCTATTTCTCCGGATGTTGTCGTTTCAGAAAAAGACTTTACTAGATTAAACAATTGGCTAAGGGAAGAAGGTTTTACCGTAGAGGAAATCCCGTATTCAGAAATTGCCAAACAAGAAGGACTTTTAAGATGTAGCACTTTACCCTTAATCAGGGAGTAATTCAAATTGACTATGCAAATAACGAATACAATATTGATGATACGTCCGGTTGCCTTTCGTATGAATGAGCAAACCGCAGTGAATAATTATTTTCAAGAAGATCTAGACATTAAGAACCAAACAATAAATGAAAGGGCTCAAAAGGAGTTTGATGACTTCGTGAACGTACTACGCCAAAATGGAGTCAACATCGTGGTAATAGATGATAAAAAAGAGAATGACACGCCAGATTCTATTTTTCCAAATAATTGGGTTTCTTTTCACAAAACAGGAACGGTAGTCATATATCCGATGTTTGCTGAGAACCGCAGGAAGGAAAGAAGAGAGGATATTTTTGAAGTCTTAGAAGAGAAAGGGTATGTTATAAATGATATTGTTGATTATACTTCTGCGGAGAAGGAAGGAATTTATTTGGAGGGAACTGGAAGTATCTTAAAGGATAGAGTTCATCAAAAAGCCTATTGTGCGCTGTCAGAAAGAGCTCATGAGGATATTTTCATAGAGTTCTGTGAAGATTTTGATTGCTTTCCTGTCATTTTTACAGCCAATCAATCCGTAGATGGGGAACGTTTACCTATTTATCATACAAACGTTATGATGGCTATGGCAGAGACTTTTGTTATTATTTGTCTCGATACTATAGATGATAAGAAGGAGCGTAAGAATGTAGTGGAGCACATTAAAAAAGATGGAAAAGAAATTATTGCTATTACTGAAGAACAGATGCATCATTTTGCAGGAAATATGCTTCAGGTGATTGGAGCAAATGAACAGCGCTTTATGGTTATGAGTTCAGCTGCTTTCAACTCTTTAAAGCCAGGGCAGCTTACTGCTATCAGAAAGCATTGTGAGATAATTCATAGCTCTTTAGAGACCATTGAAACCTGCGGTGGCGGAAGTGCACGCTGTATGATGGCAGAGGTATTCTTGCCAAGGACTTTGTAACGTTTAGAGTACTAAGGTAGTTTCTACCGCTCTGGTATTCTTGTAGTTGAAGATTGCGTAACTTAAGAGGGGAATTACTTTAACACAAATGGTCCTAGGGAACTTCCTCCTGTTGCTAAAGTAACATATAGAAGCGGTTAAAAAGTGATTTGAAGCAGGTCATAGTATTCCATCCAAATAAAACTAAAAAGATGAATATTTTATTAAATGTAAACGGAAAGTTACACACCGTAGAAATCACTGATGGTAACACGCCTTTATTATGGGTTATTAGAGATATCTTAGATTTAAAAGGCACTAAGTTTGGGTGTGGTAAGGCAGCCTGTGGTGCCTGTACCCTGCATGTTGATGGCGAAGCGGTACGTTCCTGTTCTTATGCAGTGAAATTTGCCGAGGGAAAAACTATAACTACGATAGAAGGTATAGGTACTAAAGATAATCCACATCCAGTACAACAAGCATGGATTGAAGAAGTAGTGCCCCAATGCGGGTACTGTCAACCAGGTTTTATGATGGCTACCGCGGCTTTATTGAATAAAGTTCCCAAACCAACGGATGAGGATATTGATAGGAGTATTCTAAACGTTTGCCGTTGCGCTACCTATTACCGTATGCGGAAAGCAATTCATAGAGCTGCGGAATTGAATACTCCAGAAGAACCAATTGAAACTCAAAATTCTTAAGTCATGGCAGGGAAGAAAAAAGTATCTAGACGTAAGTTTTTGATAAGAGGTGGATTAGGGACCTTAGGTGTTCTTGCAGTTGGAACATATTTGTTTAGGAGTCCCATCCGAAGAGGAATTGCAGGACTGGTAAATACAGCAGAAACTCCGTATCAAGGAAATACGGATACGCCCATAATTTGGTTTGAAATAACAAATGAAAATAAGGTAGTGCTCCATAGTCCTAAAGTAGAAATGGGGCAAGGTACTTTTACCAGTTTAGCGCAGATAGCAGCGGATGAATTAGAGGTTTCTATGGAGCAGATTAGCGTAGTACATGCAGATTCTGCTTCTGGAAATATGGATGGGTTTGCTACCGGTGGTAGTACATCAGTATCCGCACTTTGGATGCCACTTCGTGAGTTAGCGGCTACCATGCGGGAAATGATTAAGATTGAAGCAGCCAAAAAAATGCAGGTTGAAGCCTCTGAACTTACAATAGTAAATGGTGTTATTTCTGATGGAGCTAATACGATGACCTATGCACAAGCTGTTGAAGGTATTTCTGAGTGGAATCTTCCAGATACTCCAGATTTAAAACCAGTTTCTGAATATAAGTTTGTAGGCAAGCCTATTGCTCGGGTAGATTTAGAAGCGAAAGTATTTGGCGCACCCATATTTGGAATGGATGCTACCATGCCAGATATGTTATATGGGTCAGTAGTGAGACCTTCCAGAATTGGGTCAAAATATTTGGGTGCGGATACTTCCAAAGCCGAGGGCATGCCTGGTGTAGTCAAAATTGTCCGAGAAGAGGATTTCGTTGGTGTTGTAGCTAGTTCTTTAATTGAAGCCGAGAACGCAAAAGAGGCTATTAACGCCCAATGGGAAACTCAAGGAGATATACAAACATCGGATGTAAGAGCCATGGTAGAAGTAGGAAAGGGAACTCCTTTTGTAATTCAGAAAGAAGGTGATGCTGAGGATATTCTGAAAGAAGGTAATACTATTTTGGAGTCCGAATATTGGAGTCCTATCGGTGCGCACGCCCAACTAGAACCCAATGGAGCACTCGCTTATGTTGAAGCTGATAAGGCTACCATAATGATGTCTACCCAGGTGGTAAATATTACCCGTGGAGAGATTGCAGAACGCTTAGGTTTTGATAACGAACAAGTGAATTTGGTTCCTACATTTTTAGGCGGAGGTTTTGGAAGAAGGCTCCATACGCCTAATGCAATTCAAGCTGCATTGCTATCTAAAGCTGTAGGTGCCCCTGTAAAATGCTTTTTCACCCGTAAGGAAGAGTTTCAAAACGATACGTTTCGTCCGCCTACGCATCATGTATTGAAAGGTAAATTAAATTCTGACGGAATGATAGAAGCCTTGGAGCACAATGTCTCTAGCGGCGATGTTGCTTTTGGTTCTCCTATGTTACCGGGAGTGTTGGAAACGGTTTTGGGTGCCGATTTGGGTGCTTGGCGTGGAGGAATGATTCAATATGGAGAAATACCAAATTATCAAGCTATTTCTTGGCGGGTTAAATTACCCTTTGCTACGAGTTGGTGGCGTAGTTTGGGACTTTTAGCAAATACATTTGCTATTGAAAGTTTCATGGATGAGTTGGCGGTGAAGTCTGGTAAAAACCCAGCAGAATTTCGTTTGGCACATATACAAGATGATGATAGGGGAAAACGATTAAAGTCTGTCATCAAAGCTGTTGTGGAGAAAGCTGGTTATACTGATGAGGTTGTGAACGGAAGAGCGATGGGTCTAGCAGTATCTACCGATGCAAATACTCCATGTGCTGAAGTGGCTGAGATTTCTATAGTTGACAATGAAATAAAAGTACATAAAGTAACCTGTGCTATGGATCCCGGACTTGCAGTAAATCCGGATCAAGTACGAGCGCAATGTGAAGGAGCTATCATCATGGGGATGAGTGCTTCTATGTTCGAGAAAATGGAAATAGAGAACGGGGAGTTGACACCAACAATTTATGGGCCTTATCAAATGGCTTTAATGAAACATGCACCAAAGGAGATAGATGTAGTATTGCTTCAGGGTTCGGATACGCCTGGTGCTGTTGGTGAACCCCCACTGGGTCCTATTGGAGCTGCTATAGCTAATGCGGTATTTAGACTAACGGGACAACGATTAAGGGAAATGCCGTTGCAGTTAACGTAATACAATTTTATTTTATTGGGTTTGGAATGTAATCTTTTGCTTTTAGGTGGTTAAGTAACCCAATGTAAGTAAAGCTCCGTTATAAAATTCATTTGCATTACCCTTTTTTATGTATTGTCAAAAAGAGAACAACATTCTTATTCTTTCTTCGCTTTGGCTATATTTCGTATCATTCCACCAAAAATGAAGTAATGCAGCGGCACAATACTATACCAATATAATCGACCTCGGAGACCTCTAGGTCTAAATGTGGCTGTTTGGTGAAGGACATTATCATCGTCGATTTTGAACTCTAGCCAAGCTTCGCCAGGTAGTTTCATTTCAGCAAATAATAATAGTCGTTTACCTTTTTTATCGGCTAGCAGTACCCGCCAAAAATCTAACGCATCACCAGCATAGATTTTATCAGGATGTGTTCTTCCTCGCCTGAGTCCTACACCACCACTAAGCTTATCTAAAAAACCTCTTATTTGCCAAAGCCAGTTTCCATAGTACCATCCATTTTTTCCACCAATTTTCCAAATGTTTCCCAGCACTTGTTTTGGGTCGTGTATCTTCATTGTTTGTACATCTCTTAGAACACCAAACTTAGGTACCTGTATATATTTTTCTAAATTTTTATTGAATCGTCCGCTGACCATACTATCCTTCCAACTGCTCACAACAAGGTTCTGTTCTATTTTTACAAAGGCCATATCTAGGGCTTCCTTATAGGTATGTGGCGTTATTCCTAGAAGGTTAGCCAGTCTTTGGTCTTTGGCGATAACTTCAATTTTCATACTGTCTACCAGGTTAAGAGCTAGGGTGTACGATGTTGAAGTGACGAAATATAACCAGTAGGAAGATAATTTTGGTGTCATTATTGGCACGGTGTAAATCCAATTTTTGAACCCACGAGCCGCTGCATACTGATGCAGCATTTCTTTATAGGTAAGGACATTTGGGCCGGCAATATCAAATGAGTCGTTATACGTAGCCTCATTTCCTAAAACGCCGTAAAGAAATGCCATTACGTCCCGAATAGCTATAGGTTGGGTTTTGGTCAGTACCCATTTGGGAGTAATCATAAAGGGTAATTTTTCACATAAATCTCGAATTATCTCAAAGGAAGAACTACCGGAACCGACTATGATTCCAGCTCTAAGTACCGTAAGGCTAAAATCGCCCTGGTAGAGTATTTCTTCCACATTTTTACGAGACCATAAGTGTTTGGAAAGATTTGCATCGTTAACAATGCCACTTAGGTAAATGACCTGCTTAATGTTTGTTTCGGCTACATAAATATTAAAATTGGTAGCAGTTTTGGCTTCCAGTTCATCAAAATCAGTCGTTGAGGTACTCATGGAATGAATAAGGAAGTAGGCCGCATCCAAATCTTTTGGTAGTAATCCTGATTTTATCTCGTTTAGAAAATCGATTTCTACGATTTCTATCCTAGAACGCGTCTCGGCATCTACCGAGAGACGTTCTGCATCCCTAACAGCACATACGACCTCATGTCCCGCATCAAGTAACTGAGGGAGGAGTCGCATTCCTATATAACCATTGGCACCAGTAAGTAGTATTTTCATGTTTTGGGGGTATTGCGTAATTTAAAGATAACTACAAAGGGGTAAAGTGTTAGGAACCCAAGTAGGCATAAAATTAGCCAACTTAGGTTTATAGACTGCAGATCTAGTGCTAGTAAAATACTTTGCATGCTTACAACAAAAAACGTTAAAACAATACAAAGATTTAGCCATACCAGCGTATGTATGGAAAGTGCATAGAGGTAAGGTGCTTTCTGTTCGGTTACTTTAGTAGGGTAATTATAATGCCAAGGTTTAATGTTGGTTATTAGTTTACCAACGCCATAGTAGATTATAAGACTTAAAATAGGGAGTGCCCATAAGTCATTTTTACTACTAAAACCATCAGCTTCCCCTTTTAAATTAAAATGGGTAGGCATGGTGTTTGGCAAATCAAAGTAAAAAATGAACAGCACTATAAAATGTAACAAAACCAACACCCATCCAATCCGTATCAATAAACGGTCAGTTTTAGTTGGTTTTACATCAATCTTAGGTTGTGTTCCAATCATAAAAGTTTTTTTTAATATATCACAAATCCTCTATAGAAGTAGGCGCATTATCCGCCTTATAGCCCAATAGTCTGGAAAAGAACTTTTGTACCGCTTTAGTGTCTGATTCTACCTTAATGAAATAATGGTCTCTGAATACAGAGTACACCGAAGCTTGCCCTTTATAAAGGGTAAGTTTGTAATAGGGAATGACTAGTGCAAAAGTTTCCAATAAAGACCTAAAGCGAACGATAATACCTTTGGGGCGAATTTCAATATTGCAGGTATCTCTGTTGTTATCTAGTATTAGGAGATTTCTTATTTCTACACTGGTTTCTGTGATTATTAATTTTGGAGAACCAATTCCACCCATTTTCCAGCGTTGCTTAAGCGGGAATGGTTTTCCAACGGCTTCATCCACCTGTGTGGTAACAGCCTTGTTATTGTAAGATACGTTTACTAGCATTTAGCATTTTTCTTTAAAGTTAATAAAAGGGAAAGGGATACCTTAACTTAGATAACGATAAGTGTAAAAATGATTAGTTTTGCAGCCTTAATTATGCCTCTATGAATATTCAGGAAGTTCTCGATAAAAAAGTAACCGAAGCTATTAATAATATTTATGGTGTATCCTTGCCTTCTGTCGAATTTCAACCCACTCGAAAAGACTTTGAAGGTGATATTACTGTGGTAGTTTTTCCTATGCTTAGGCATGTAAAGGGAAATCCGGTGCAGATTGGGGAGCAAGTAGGAGCTTATTTGGAACAAGAACTGGAGACGGTAACAGGTTTCAATGTTGTAAAGGGGTTTTTGAATATTGTTATTTCTGATAGATATTATGTTGATTTTTTCCGAGATATTAGGGAAGATGCCTCTTTTGGACTAGTGACGCCAACAGATGATGCTGTAATGGTAGAATATTCGTCCCCAAATACCAACAAACCTTTGCATTTGGGGCATATCCGAAATAATTTATTAGGGTATTCCGTGGCAGAAATTTTAAAAGCTTCAGGTAAGAAAGTATACAAAACCCAAATCATTAATGACCGGGGTATTCATATTTGTAAGAGTATGCTAGCATGGCAGCGTTTTGGCAATGCAGAAACGCCTGAAAGTACAGGACTTAAAGGGGATAAACTTGTAGGGAACTACTATGTAGCTTTTGATAAGGCCTACAAAGAGGAAATTGCCAAGATGGTTGCGGATGGTCTTGATAAAAAAGTAGCTGAAAAACAGGCGCCAATATTACTTGAGGCGCAGGAAATGCTTTTAAAATGGGAGGCTGGAGATGAGGAAGTGGTTGCGTTATGGAAGAAAATGAATGAATGGGTCTATGCGGGATTTGAAACTACATACGAAAATCTTGGTGTAGATTTTGATTCCTACTACTATGAGAGTGATACGTATCTTTTGGGAAAGGATTTAGTTGCAGACGGACTTGAAAAAAGTATTTTTCACAGGAAAGATGATGGTAGTGTGTGGATAGACTTGACCGAAGAGGGACTGGATGAAAAAATTGTTTTACGTTCCGATGGTACGGCTGTTTATATGACTCAGGATATAGGCACGGCCATACAGCGAGTAAAGGATCATCCAGATATTAATGGGATGGTTTACACCGTTGGGAACGAACAGGATTACCATTTTAAAGTGCTATTCCTGATTCTTAAAAAACTAGGGTTTACATGGGCAGAAAAATTATACCATTTAAGTTATGGTATGGTAGATCTACCTAGTGGAAAGATGAAGAGTAGGGAAGGTACCGTTGTGGATGCTGATGACCTAATGGAAGAAATGACCAAAACCGCCGGTGCGATATCTGAGGAATTGGGGAAGTTGGAGAGCTACTCTGAGTCGGAAAAGCAATTGTTGTACAAAATGATAGGTCTTGGTGCTTTAAAATATTATATCCTTAAGGTAGATCCTAAAAAACGAATCTTGTTTAACCCTGAGGAATCAGTTGATTTTCAAGGGAATACTGGTCCTTTTATTCAATATACCTATGCTAGAATACAGTCTATCTTAAGAAAGGCTAATGAAACAGATGTTGACTTCTCAACTTCGCTTGGAGGGATATTTAAGTTACATCCAAAAGAAAAAGAATTAATTAAGCAATTGCAATTGTTTCCGAGTACAATACAATTGGCAGCCGAGAATTATAGTCCGGCCGTAATCGCAAATTACACCTATGATTTGGTAAGAGAATTCAACTCATTTTATCAACAGGTTTCAATACTTGGCGAAACAGAAGAAGAAAAAAAAATACTTAGAGTACAACTGTCCCAAAAAGTGGGATCGGTTATTCAAACTGCGTTTAGATTGCTGGGGATTGATGTTCCTGAAAGAATGTAATACAGTATTCCCTAGGACTTAAATATATACTTGGAACTATAGTTTTACTGTGGGTTTATCCCCATTTTCATCGGCTGTTTTCGAAAGTGTTACAAGGCAAATTTCTTTTTAGTTGTTGTTTTTAAAAACGTAAAACTCCTTTCACTGGATTAACGTCTCGTTACATAAGTTGTGCTAATTACGGTTAGTCCATTATGTTTATAATTTAGGAATTGAGCTGACAAATACGAGCTATACTTTAGCTAAAGATTTTAATGAGTAAAAATAAGAAAGACCGCCAAAGGCGGTCTTTCACATAGCAACTTGAATTTATAACCAACTAAATATAGCTGCTAATTTTTAATTATGCTTCTTTTTTAGAAGCAGCTACAGCTGCACCATAAACAACAAGACCAAAACCAATTTTATTGATTGCATCTCCTATGTTATAAATGACATCCATGTTAAGACCTAAATTTGCAAGTCCGTCATACCAACCTGGAGTACCTGCCATGTATCCTAGTGGATAGATAGCCCATCCAACCAATACGAACCAACATAAGGTTTTGTGTGCGGTTAAAACTGCACCACCCGCTTTCTCTGCTAATTTTTTCGCAGAACCAAACCATATTTCGTACACAATGTAGAAGTATGCTAATCCTGAAAGTAAGCCCCAAAATGCAGGTCCACTTCCTGTATTGAAGATTGCTTCTCCAAAATATCCTGTTACTAACATAACTACAGATGCAGCAATTAGTTTCCACATTAATGATTTCTTAGCTCCGGCAACTTTTAAGATAAGATAAAATTCAACACACATTAGTGGTACTGTCAAAACCCAATCCACATACCTGAAGAAGGTAGGTGATTCGCCTACAGTAGCCCAATAATCTCGCATGTACCAGTAATGTACTGCCGCAATAAATGTAATTAGTCCCGATACCAAAATCGAAGTTTTCCATTTTCTATCAAAATCATTCATAGAAAGAAAGAAAAAGGCCGAAGCCGCCATCATGGCCATACATCCTACAAAGAATGTAAAACCAACATAATCGTCTGTAGCCATTTTAGTTACAAGCGAATAAGTACTCATTAAATTTTCCATATATTTTTTTTTTAAGTTTTGTTGAGGTAAATTTACAAATAGTTAAACATATATTGTTTAATTAAAACGTTAAAATATTAAACAAATTGAAAAAACAAGTAGCTCAAAATATTGATTTAGGAAGTTTTACGATTGTAACTACCTTTTTTTCATTGTGGTTAGCTATTTATTTTGAAGAGACCATTGAGAATATTCTGGCGTATACATTAATATTAACTTTTGGTATTCTTCATGGCGCTAACGATATTAAGTTACTTCAAAAGGCTAATAAAAATATTAATACAAGGAAGGGTTTTCTTACTACCTTACTATACTACATTCTTTTCGTGGTAGCTAGTGGATTATTGTTTCTATTCATTCCAACTTTAGCACTAGCATCATTTGTCCTATTTAGTGGCTATCATTTTGGAGAGCAACATTGGGTCTCTAAAATTAAAGTCCCGTCAGTTTTGAACTCTATTTTTTTGTCCACCTACGGTATCTTTATTTTATTCCTAATTTTTTCAGCACATGGTGCAGAGGTGAGTTTGATTATAGAACAAATATGTGGATTTAAGATTCCCACTTACTTTTATAGTTATGGCGTTTTGTCAATGGGAATACTAACTTGTTTTTTTGGGGCAATTAGTTACATGAAGAAAAAAATAAAGTTCAATGTGGTCAAACAGTTATTTTTTATTCTAGTACTTTCTATCGTCTTCTATTCATCTTCTTTATTATTGGCGTTTGCGATATACTTTATCCTTTGGCATTCCTTACCTTCAATGGTAGATCAGATTAAATACTTGTATGGGACGGTAAGTGTTTCGAATATTAAAAAATATGTGGTATCCTCTTTTCCTTACTGGTTAATTTCAGTTATAGGTATGAGTATTCTTTTATTTATTTTCAAGGATAATTTAAGTACATCTTTGGCATTTTTCTTCTCTTTTTTAGCAGCGATTACCTTTCCTCATGTTCTAGTTATTAATAGATTGTATAAAGGTTAAAATCGAATCCTAAAGCTAACGTTAGGGGTTACTCCTAAAGAAACGCGTTCTACCTTTTCTATTTCGTCAATGTCGTTCAATCTAAAGAATGTATTCAGATTATTACGCCTGTTGGTAAAGTTGAGTACGGACACCCCAGCCGATGCATCAATGCCGTCGCTAATTGAAAAGTCGTAGATAGCTGAGAAATCTGCTCTAAAATATTCGGAAAGTCTACTACTATTTGGATTTTGATACACAATTTGGTTTGGGACAACAGTATCGTCTACTGGGTTATCCGCGTCTGGCAGTGTAAAAGGTTTTCCTGAACGGTAATTAAGTCCTATCCCTAATTTAAGATTGTTGTGTGTGTAATTACCGGCCAAAGTAACGGAATGCGTAATGTCTAGATTATTAGGAAAAGAACTCGGAACTAATGTGCTAAAACTATAATCGTTTTGATTAAAGGTATAACTGAGCCAAGTGCTATAGGTATTCGTCTTTTTATTAAGGAGTAGTTCTACCCCTTTTATCATATAACTTCCTACTTCTCCATTAAACTGATTTTGGTTCTGAAAACCCTGTGTGCTTACATTTATTCCGTTTACCTCTTTGTAAAACGCCTCTATACCAGCATAGAAACTATTTTGGTCATAGTTGAAACCCAATGAACCTTGTTTGCTTTTGGTAATGGGTAGACTGTTACCATCTGCCAATACCCATCTGCGTTTTTCTATTCCTAAAAAATTCTGTTCTAAATCTATGACCTGGTTTGTAGTCTGACTTTTAAACTCTCCCAAAACTTCGGTTTTAAAAAACGGAGCCAGTTTATAGCTTATGTTAAGTCTAGGTTCTACGACAAGTTCGGAAAAAGTATTGATGTTTTGTATGTAGTTGAATCTTCCGCCGGCTTTGGCGGCTAGTTTTTGATTCGGAGATCGGTAGCTTATTTCTGAATAAAGGGAATGATTGTATAGTACTCCTTTTATATTACTGATGAATGCTGGCTGGTTAAGCTCTGTTCTGTTCGCTATGCCCGTTTCGGTGAGTTGGTAGCCATTGTCCCATTGTAAGTGTTCATGTAGTTTAAGCGTAGTGTTCAGTTTGGCACTTTTTTCAATAACCAGATTGTTTTGTATTAAACGTTGTCTTGCATTATTGGAAATGCTCAAGGCATTCAATTGATAGTTGGTATAATAGAGGCTCAGCTGGGTGGAAAAGGTATCGGTCCAATCGCTTTCCAAAATACCACCAAACGAAATATTGGTCTGATCCAAGAAGCTAAGGTTTGTCGCACTTCCGTCAAAAGCACTTTCCTCGTAATCTAAGTTGTTTTTCATATGAATTAGACTTAACCGAACGCGATGATGTGGATTCACATCATACAAGACCTTTCCGGTGAAATCATAAAAGTAAAAATCACTATCTGCTTCTACTTCGCTGTCCTGAAAAGCTTTCTGGGAAAAGGTGCTGTACGTAGGCGTGTCTATAAAATCTGTATGGGAACGTCTCGCAGAGAACTGCACCGCCAAGTTATCTGTAATAGATATTTGCCCGTATGCGTCTCCACTAATTAGGTTAAAGCCCGCTCCTCCAAAGAAGGAACCCTCTATGGTGTTCTTAGTTCGCATATCCAACACACCACTAACACCATCTCCGTATCTAGCGCTTGTACCATTTTTAATTACGGTAACCTTATCTGTCAAATAGGGGTTGAAGGCTGAGATTAAACCGAAAAAATGTCCGGATTGATACATTTTAATTCCGTCCCATAGGATGAGGTTTTGGTCGTTGGTGCCTCCCCTTATATTTATGTCAGACACCGTTTCGTCGACGCTTTTTATACCGGGAAGGGATTGTATACTTTGCAAAATGTCGGGTTCGCTTAGTCCCGGAAGGATTCCGAACCCAGAAGTGTTAAGTTCTATACTACCATCAGTAAGTTTTGTTAAGCCTTCTGTAAGGAACTTATAGACCACAACCTCTTCCAGTTTCTGATAGTTTTGCGCCATGGCAATTCGTGTACACGGTTGTTCGATAAGTTTTTCTGCAAGTATAAATAGTGTTTTAAAGCCGACGTGTTTGATTTGTAGCGTGGCTGTTCTGGGGATGTCCGTTAAGGAGAAATTACCACCCAAGTCGGTTACCACTGCTTGCGAGCTTCCCAGTACTTGTATGGTGGCACCGGGTATCGTATTCTGTTCAAAATTATCGAGGACGCTGGCACAAATAGTTGCGTTGTTACTTTTGGAAATACTGTAGTACCTATCACTGAGCTTTTGGATATTTAATTGTGTATGTTTTCTGATTAGAACTAGTATTGCGTCCAAACTACTTCCATTTGGTTTTGCTAATTTTATCTCCGTAAGATCGGTATCCAAGTAAGAAAATTTTACTTGATAGCTTTCTTCCAACTCTTTAATAAGTTCAATAATGCCAATATTATTTTTAGGCATGTCTTGGGCGTTGCCTTTTACTACAAAAAGTAAAAGACTTACAATCAAAAGAAAAAAAGAAAGTGTACTAAGGTGCGTTTTCCTCATAGAACAGCACGTTATTCCCCTCTAAAGTAAACTTTATTTGTAGAGGAACACTAATACTTTTAAGGGCAAGTTCTGTATCTGTGTTGCTAAAGGAGCCCGTAAACATAACGGTGGTATCAACACCTTTGCTATCTACTTGAATGTTATGCTGTCTTTGAAACTCTTGCAGAACATATCTTAATGGAATACTTTTAAAAGTACTTTCGTTATGTAACCAAGATGGTTGTCCGTTTTTAACAGCACTAGCTTTTGATAATTTTCCGTTGATGACTATGATAGAATTTCCGGCTGGAAGCTTGTTTTCTTGTCCGTCGTAAACAACGCTTACCATACCTTCAAAACAGGTGACTTCAAAGAAATCTTCCCTGTTTTCTACGTTAAACTGGGTTCCTAATACAGTAACGATTCCTTGGTCCGTAGTTACGGTGAATGTATTTCCTTTTGCTACTTTAAAGAATGCTTCCCCTTGTAGCGTGATATTTCGTTCCTTATCCCAGTTTTTTTCTTCATAAGACACCTGAGATTCGGCATTCAATAGTATTTCTGAAGTATCTGGCAATACAATCTCTTTGGTTTCTGCATATTGAGTAGAAATAGATTCGTTTTGGGAATTCAAATAAAAATATGCGCCTCCCAATACTATGGCCGCTACGGCGGCAACCTTCAGAAAGGACTTGAAAGGGGATAGTGTTATTACCTTTGGTTCGGCTTGCTTGCGCTTGCCGTCTAATTGTTCCCAAGCCTGAGCTGTATTAAAATCAGGAGTTTCCATGGTCGCCGTGGTCTCTCTGATTTTTTGGTATGTGGCATAGGCATCAGATTTTTTAAACTCCGAAAGTTCTACTTCCGAAAGTTCATTGTTTAGCCATTTTGCCAAGTAATCTTCTTGCATTATTTCTAGCTTTATACGTTAATAACAATCCTTTTGTAAAAAACCCTACTTTTTTCTAGTATACAGTAACTCGTAATGAAAATTTGTACTTCCTTAAATTTAAACCCAGCTCTTATAGCAATTAAATAGATAGATTTTATTTTCTAAACCTGAAACCTTTAATTTTCATATCCCATCAATCTTTTCCCTAAGGCTTTTTAGCGCCAAATGCATCCGTTTTTCTATTGCTTTAATACTTACCTCTTCCAGTTGTGCAATTTCAGCATACTTTAATCCATCTATTCGGTTCATTAAAAAAGTAGCACGTTGATTTTCTGGTAAACTATTTAAGGCAACATCCAGTTTTTCCTTAAACTGGTTTTCTTCCATAATAAATTCTGGATTCTCATTAGTTGTCTTTAAACTCTTATCGGCATACTTCAACCGTACTTTTTCAGCCTTTAAAACATTCAAATACAAATTATTGGCAACGGTGTACAAAAAAGATTTTGCTTTTGCTGGTGGTACCTTTGCACAGTTTTCCCAAAGCTTCATAAAAGCTTCTTGTACTGCATCATGAGCTTTTTCCTCATTGCCGTACTTGTAGAAAATATGGTTGAAAATAGTTTTGGAATTGGTTTGGAATATACCTTCGTATACCTTTTCCTCACATACATTCTGTTTATCGTTCATTTACAAAGGTTGGATTTTTTATTAAAGATATTTTAAAAAAAGTTAATAGAAAAAGTAGGGTATTTTTGTAGGGTGTTGTTTTAAGGTGGTACGAACAATAAATATCCAAATCGTTATGAAAAAGTTTTTTAATTATGCAGTGTATCTGAGCCTACTAATGGCTGCGTTAAGTTTTACCTCTTGTCAAGATGAATTTGAGGAAATTGGTGGTGAAGCAAAAAATCAGCCAATTACAGCGAGTTCTTCTACCGCTAAGTTAATTGAGAATACCTCTACTAAAGATGGTTCTTTTGATAATATAGTAGATGGAGCCAGTTGTTTTGACATCAAATTCCCTTATACCGTTCAGGTAAACGGATTGGAAATTACCATAGATTCTAGGGAAGATCTTCATTTTATTGAAGAAATTTTTGATCAGGTTGATGATGATACAGACTTCTTAGAAATTCTCTTTCCGATAACCATTACTGCAGGTGATTTTACTGAAATCACTATTAATAGTTTTGAAGATTTAAGAGAATTGGCTGCTGAATGTAAAGAAGGCGGTGATGATGATGATATTGAATGTATCGATTTTGTGTACCCGATGACGGTATTTACTTTTGATGCAAGTTTAGAACAGACAGGTTCTGTAGTTGTTGAAAGCGATAGAGATCTTAAGTTATTTTTTAAGGGTCTTGATGATAATGACTTTTTGAGTTTTGATTTTCCAATTTCCTTGAAACTTTATGACGGTACTATTGTTGAAGTAAATAGCAATGCTGAATTAGCAAGGACTATAGAGGGTGCTAGAGAAGCTTGCGATGAGGATGATGATGATGACTATAATGATGATGATTTTGACGAAGATGAGTTTAATGAAGAATTGGTTGAGTGTGTTTGGTTTGTTAAAGAATTTAAAAGAAATAATATTGATCAGACCGGGCAATATGTAGATTATATCTTCAACTTTAAAGAAGATGGTACCGTAGTAACTGGTTTTAGAGGAGCTACAACTATAGAAGGTACATGGAGTACTACCATAGGTGATGATGGCGCCAAATTGAGTATTGAGTTTGAATCTGCTGAAGATTTTAATTTGGAATGGAATGTGTATGACATAGGTGATGATAGAATCAAATTATACAATGGTGAAGGGAACCGAATTATCATGAAGCAAGTATGTGAGGACGACCTTCCAGAGGTTAATCCTGATACAATCCGTGAAATTTTAAGAGAATGTACTTGGGTAATTAAAAGAGTCAAAAATAATGGCCAGCAAATTAATAGATTACTAGGAAGTGAGTTCGAATTTATGGCTGATGGGGTAATTACCTTGACTCATGAGGAAACTGTATCCGAGGGTACATGGGACATCACTACCAATACAGAAGGGCGTTTTGTAGTTGCCATTACTATGGGTGATGAACCAGGTGTTAGCTTTGAGTGGTTATTGTCTGATTTAAGAAATAGATTTATCAAGTTTAATGTTGAAGGAACTGCATACGAGCTTGTTATCGTAAGAAACTGTGCAGATGAAGATGATGACGATGATGTAGTTTACATCAGAAATTTATTCAATGATGTGGAGTGGGATATTGCTTACTTTGCTGAGAATGGAGATGAGACAACAGAAGCATATGGCGATGTTAGGTTGTATATAGACAATGACGGAAGCTTAGAGGTTAGAAGTCTTGAAGGGGAGGTCTTTAGTACGGGTAGATGGTTTGCGTATAGAAATACATCTAGTAGTAAGTTAGAGCTAATTATTTCTTTTGCACCAGGTAGTAATTACCTTCCTTTAGCAAATGATTATCAAATTTTAGAAATCATGGAGAATAGAATGGAGCTCAAACATGAAAATGAAGATGGTGGTTATGATAACTTGGTTTTAGAAAGAGAATAACAAAAATAAGCCTCTGGGAAGTAATTTCTAGAGGCTATTATAGTACCTCAAAATCTTAACTAGAATACTATGAAATTAATAAAATTTTATATCGGTGCCTTTTCATTTATGAGCTTTCTGTTCCTTTCATGTGAAACATCTGATGATGAGATGCAGAATACAGGGATAAGTGTAACTGAAATTAAAGCTAACGCTGAATCTGGAACGTGGATTGTTTCTTTGTTTGAGGAAGAAGGGATAGATGAGACCTCCGATTTTACTGGTTTTGGTTTTACATTTAATAGCGACGGAATTTTGAGGGCAGTCAATGGCGATACTTCAATAACTGGAGCTTGGTCCATTACCTCAGATGATGATAGCGATGACAATAAAGAGGATGATGTTGATTTCAATATCTTTTTTGCATCTCCATTAAATTTCACAGAGTTATCAGAAGACTGGGATATAATCTCTTATAGTGATGTAAGAATTGAATTGAAAGATATAAGCGGAGAAGATAGTAGTGTAGATCGACTCGTTTTTGAAAAGCAATAGCATACTGTTTAAATAGTGAGTATTAATGATAATAACATCCAAATATACACCGCTAACAGTAAAGAGTTGGGCCTAGTTGGTGGTGTTGATGGAAGTTTGAGACTGGGAATTGTTATGAAATTGTAATACCTTTTTTGCCCCACATCTCAGAGAAAGAGCGCTCATGTTTCATGAGTGCTCTTTTGTTTTATAGATTTTAGGCTTCATCTTATTCTACTTAGCGTCTATATTGTTAAATTTGCATTCCCCTTAAAATTGCAAAAAAGCATGTTTGATAGTTTAAGCGAAAAGTTAGATAAAGCCCTACACGTTCTTAAAGGACATGGGCAGATTACTGAAATTAACGTAGCCGAGACCACAAAGGAAGTCCGAAGGGCTTTGTTGGATGCTGATGTTAACTTTAAGATAGCCAAAGAATTTACCAACAGAGTAAAGGAAAAGGCATTGGGGCAAAATGTATTAACGACCTTACAACCAGGTCAGTTGATGGTTAAAATTGTTAAGGACGAGCTTACCCAACTTATGGGAGGCGAATCCGAAGGAATCAATCTTTCAGGAAATCCTTCTGTAATTTTAATGTCTGGTCTTCAAGGTTCTGGTAAGACTACCTTTTCTGGTAAACTAGCCAATTTCTTAAAGACGAAAAAATCTAAGAACCCGCTCTTGGTAGCGTGTGATGTATATCGTCCTGCGGCCATTGATCAATTGCTTGTTGTTGGAGAACAAATAGGTATACCTGTTTATTCGGATAGAGAAAACACAGATCCGGTATCCATCGCAAAAGCAGGTGTTGCCAAGGCTAAGGCCGATGGTCATGATGTAGTCATCATAGATACCGCAGGTCGTTTGGCAGTGGATGAAAGGATGATGGCTGAGATTTCTGATATTCACAAAGCCATAAAGCCTCAAGAAACCTTATTTGTTGTAGATTCCATGACAGGCCAGGATGCCGTTAATACAGCAAAGGCCTTTAACGATATTCTTAATTTTGATGGGGTCATTCTTACCAAATTGGATGGGGATACTCGAGGTGGTGCTGCCATTTCCATTAAGTCTGTTGTAGATAAGCCAATAAAGTTTATAGGAACAGGTGAAAAGATGGAAGCCATAGATGTTTTCTACCCTTCCCGTATGGCAGATCGTATTCTTGGTATGGGAGATGTGATTTCTTTGGTAGAACGTGCACAGGAGCAGTTCGATGAAGAGGAAGCCCGGAAGATTCAAAAGAAGATAGCAAAGAATAAATTTGGTTTCGATGATTTTTTGAGTCAGATACAGCAGATAAAAAAAATGGGGAACATGAAGGACCTCATGGGCATGATTCCTGGAGCAGGCAAGGCTTTAAAAGGCTTGGATATAGATGATGACGCTTTTAAGCATATAGAGGCTATTATCCATTCCATGACTCCTGACGAACGATCAAACCCTTCTAAACTAGATGCAAGTCGTAAAAAACGAATTGCGAAAGGTAGCGGTAGGGAAGTACAGGAAGTAAACCAGCTACTTAAGCAGTTTGATCAGATGAGCAAAATGATGAAAATGATGCAAGGTGGCGGTGGTAAAAAGATGATGCAGATGATGAGCGGTTTAGGAAAATAGTTTCACGTATATAATAGTAAGTTAGCAGTAATTATTTAAAGGAACCATGGAAATTCTCGACGGAAAAAAAGTATCTAATCAGATAAAGGGTGAAATTGCTGCTGAGGTGGCAAAAATGAAAGAAAATGGCGAAAAAGTTCCCCATTTGGCAGCAATAATCGTTGGTAATGATGGTGCTAGTTTAACCTATGTTGGGAGCAAAGTGAGGTCTTGTGAACGTGTGGGGTTTGAATCAACACTTATACAAATGCCAAGTACTACTTCTGAGCAAGAGCTATTAAAGAAAATACGGGAACTGAATGCAAATGAGGCTATAGATGGTTTTATTGTACAGTTGCCTTTACCCGAGCAAATTGATACTCAAAAAGTGATAATGGCTGTACATCCCGACAAGGATGTAGATGGTTTTCATCCAACTAATTTCGGAAAAATGGCCTTGGATATGAGCACTTTCATTCCGGCAACACCGTTTGGTATTTTGGAGCTATTGGAACGCTATAATGTAGATACAAAAGGAAAACATACGGTGGTCATTGGCCGGAGTCATATAGTAGGAAGGCCCATGAGTATCTTAATGGGGAGAAAAGGTTGGCCGGGAAATTCTACCGTGACTTTAACCCATAGCCATACCAAGAACATTACCCAAATTATTTCCCAAGCAGATATCGTAATCTCTGCCTTAGGTGTCCCTAATTTTCTTAAGGCTGAAATGGTCAAGGATGATGCGGTTGTAATAGATGTGGGTATTACTAGAGTTCCGGACGATACACGAGAAAAAGGATACTATATTACAGGCGACGTCGATTTCGAAAACGTAAGTAAGAAGGCTTCTTTCATTACGCCAGTGCCTGGTGGTGTTGGTCCTATGACCATAGCTATGCTGCTTAAGAACACCCTGCTGGCTAGGGAAAGACACAGAAACAGAGAATAAAACTGTAAAATAAATTTTACGAATACGATACATATATAAAACTTTCAGTCTTTAGACTGGAAGTTTTTTTTGTAGACAACTTAACCAATCGAAAAGAAAGTCCTATTTATAATATAAATGACGACTCAAAAGTAAATTTTTCGCTTGCAATCTCTTTTGATAGGAGTTACTTGGTTCAAATTAATTTTGATGCCCGTAACATTAAATCCTTTTTTTGAATCCTCTTTAGATCTTTTATGCGTTGCAAATTATGAAGGCTACTTTGTGGATGTTAATCCAGCTTTTGTTAAAATGATTGGGTATACCAAAGAGGAACTGTTTTCTAAAAAAATAAATGAATTCGTTTGTGAAGAGGATCGTCAATCTACCATAAAAAATCAAGAAGGATTGTATCACAATCAATCGCTAATCAATTTTGAGAATAGGTATATTACTAAATTTGGAGAGGTTATTTGGCTTTCATGGAGTGCGGTGCCAGTAAAAAAGGAAAAATTGGTTTACGCGATAGCCAAGGATATTACGCACAACAAAGTATTGAAAAATGAACGTTTAGATGAGTTGGTTAAACTCACTCAAAAAAATGAAGAGCTTACTAGACTAAACCTAATTACTTCGCATGATTTAGGATCTCCAATAAATAGTGTGCTTTCTCTTTCTGATTTAATTGAATACGATGAGATAAAGAACAAGGAAACATTAGAAATACTGGAGTATATAGAAATAGGTGTAAAAGGGGTTGAAAATTCATTGGATAATTACTTAGATGTAATGAGGAGTAGCAGTTTTGGTAGCGCTGCTTTAGAGGAAGTGATGTTGTCTGAAAGTCTAATAATGGCTATAAACTCAGTTGGTTCACTTATTCAAAATTCAAACACCCAAATCGTTACAGATTTTTCTTCTTTTGAAAGTGTTATCTTCAATAAGGCCTACATGGAAAGTATTTTTTTAAACCTTATTACAAATGCAATAAAATATGCTAAACCAGGTATTCCCCCTGTGGTGACAATCGTGAATGCTATTGAAAATAGACAAAAGGTATTACGAGTAAAGGATAATGGTAGTGGCTTTGATATGGATAAAACAGGCCATCAAATATTTACTTTAAATGAGCGTTTTAATGAAGCTGAGGAAGGAAAGGGTGTTGGACTTTACCTCATCCAAAATCAAATAGCGAGCCTTGGAGGGGAAATAACTGTAAAAAGCGAATTAAACCTAGGTGCAACTTTTTCTATTAGATTTAAAACGAACTAGTATTTTGTATTCCAGTGGCTGTCGAGTCTACAGGCTTTAAAATGTCTATATCATTGCTGTCGTCATATTCACAACTGCCAATAGCAGTAACTGCTGCCATAAGTGCAAAAGAAAGTAGTAGTCTTTTCATGGTGTTTTTTTGAATTAGCGCCTTATAGATAAACGTTTAAAATCTTCATTTGGTATTTGATGTTACCCTGCAATGCCTTATCTTTTTGGAAATATTTCCAATCATGCAAAAAACCATACTCTTACTCCTCCTAGTTACTGTATTGCAATCTTGTAAACAAGAATTAAAGTCCGCCAACACTGTTAATGTCTCCTTTAGTACAGATGCTAGTGCTATTCCTATGGACGGTAGACTATTACTCATGTTTTCCGATAACGACGAGAAAGAACCAAGATTTCAGATTAATGACGGATTAAATGGCCAATTGGTTTTTGGGGTGAACGTGGATGCCATGGCTCCGGATGCTTCCATCACCTTCGATGATAATGTTTTCGGCTACCCTTTTTCAAGTTTAGCAGCGATTCCTCCGGGGGAGTATAATGTCCAAGCTCTTTTGCACGTATATGAAACTTTCAATCTTGCAACAGGACAAACGGTTAAGCTTCCTATGGATAATGGCGAAGGCCAAAAATGGCAGCGGTCACCCGGGAATTTGTATAGCAAACCTTTTAAAATAAGGATAGCGGAGAACGGTATTGCTAATGTAGAGGTGGTCATGGATCAGGTGATTCCACCTATTGAAGAACCAAAAGATACAGAATGGATAAAGCATATTAAAATAAAATCAGAAAAACTATCAGAGTTTTGGGGTAGGGACATGTATTTAGGTGCCCACGTGTTATTACCCAAAGGATTTAATGAGCATCCCGAGGCCGAATATCCGCTTATGGTGTTTCAGGGTCATTTTCCAAACGATTTTGGTGGATTTAGGACCACTCCTCCAGATTCCAAAATGGAACCGGAGTATTCCGAACGTTTTAGCCTAGAAGGATATAATGTTATTGAACAACAAGAAGCTTATGATTTCTACCAGCGTTGGAACGAACCCGATTTTCCTAGAATGCTGATTATAGAAATCCAGCATCCAACACCATATTATGATGATTCGTATGCGGTTAATTCTGCCAACCAAGGTCCGTATGGGGATGCCATAACCTATGAACTTATACCACATATAGAAAAAGAGTTCAGAGGATTAGGAGAAGGCTGGTCAAGGTTTTTGTATGGCGGTTCTACTGGAGGTTGGGAGGCATTGGCAGTACAAGTCAAATATCCTGAGGAGTATAATGGGTGTTTTGCTGCTTGTCCCGATCCTGTCGATTTTAGTGCCTATTGTCTAACCAATATCTACGAAGACGATAATGCATACTATTACGATAGTGCGCATAAAGAACTAGAGGTGCCTTCCCATCGCGATTATCTAGGGAACATACAATCTACCCTACGGCAAGGCAATCATTTAGAACTTGTTTTAGGCGATAAATCCCGCTCTGGACAGCAATGGGATATTTGGGAAGCTACGTATTCGCCCCAAGGAGAAGATGGATATCCAGTTCGTATTTGGGATAAAATGACTGGAGATATTGATCATTCCGTTGCCGAGTATTGGAAGGAGAACTATGATTTAAGACATATTTTGGAACGTGATTGGGATAAATTAGGGGAGAACCTAAAAGGGAAAATTCATATCTATTGTGGCGATATGGACAATTACTATTTGAATAATGCGGTATACCTCATGGAAGATTTTTTAGAAAGTACCTCAGAGCCCTATTATGATGGAGAAGTATTATACGGCGACCGTGCCGAACATTGCTGGAACGGTGATCCCGAGCTGCCCAACGCCATTACCAGATTACGATACAACAGCATGTATGTGCCAAAGGTCATGAAACGCATAGCGGAAAGTGCCCCAAAGGGAGCTGATTTGACGAGTTGGAGGTATAAATAGAATACTATGAACAACACAAATAAAGTTGCTTGGTTTGTCTTTGTTTCTTTGGCCATTTGCGTCGGGTTATATCCGTTACTATATTTTTTTGTCGACCGTGAATTTGGTCTATTGGCATCCAAATCCGATATGCTTTTATCGAATGTGATTTGGAATATTGGTTTTTATGGCCATATTCTCTTTGGCGGTATCGCCTTGTTAATCGGATGGATACAGTTCAGTAAGAAAATGAGAGCCCGTAATTTGAATAGGCATCGCCTCATTGGTAAGATTTACTTGAGCTCGGCCGTCATAAGTGGAGTTTGTGGTATTTATATCGGTTTTTTTGCCACAGGAGGCCTAATTTCGTCCTTGGGGTTCATTTCGTTAGGCGTATTTTGGTTGTATACCACGATTTTGGCTTACAAAGCCGTGCGAAGTGGTGACATAAAATTACATCAAGGCTTCATGATTTATAGTTATGCAGCCTGTTTCGGGGCCGTTACCTTACGTATTTGGTTACCGCTGCTGACGATTGCGTTTGGTGACTTTGTTTCCGCCTACCGTATGGTGGCTTGGCTGTGTTGGGTGCCCAACGTTATTTTTGCCTATTTCTGGGTTCGTAAAGGAGGGTTGCAATTGGGGTAAGGTTTTTAAAAAGAGCATAGCTTTTAAAATAGAATAATGTAATTAGGAGCATTAACAACGAATGATTTTATCAAATTAGATTAAATGCTAGCGTTAGTATGGCTTTAACTAAGTAACAACTATTAATGGAATATAGAAGATTTGGCCGAACCGATTGGCAAGTAAGTGAAGTAGGTTATGGCATGTGGGGAATGGCCGGCTGGACGGCAAGCGACGACGCCCAGTCCTCAAAATCATTGGATTTGGCTGTTGAGAATGGCGTTAATTTTTTTGATACCGCTTGGGGTTACGGCGAAGGGCATAGTGAAGAATTGCTAGGCGACCTCTTACGAAGACATCCTTCCAAAAAGTTATATACCGCTAGTAAAATTCCACCTAAAAATTTTCAATGGCCTGCGAAACCCGAATATTCCTTTGAGGATTCTTATCCAACGGAACATATCATGGATTTTACCCATAAGACATTAAAGAATTTGGGGGCAGAACAGCTAGATCTCATGCATTTTCATACCTGGGACGATGGTTGGAGTAACCGTGAAGAATGGCAACGAGCAATTGAGGATTTAAAGACTTCCGGTAAAATTGCAGCTATGGGAATTAGCATGAACCGATGGGAACCTGAGAATGGTATAAAAGCATTAAAAACAGGCATGTTAGATGCCGTACAAGTCATTTATAACATATTTGACCAAGCTCCTGTAGATACTCTGTTTCCATTATGTAGGGAATTGGATATTGCAACTATTGCGCGGGTACCTTTTGATGAGGGAACTTTGACGGGGAATATTACGAAGGAAACTACCTTTCCCGAAGGAGATTGGAGAGGCACCTATTTTGTGCCGGAAAATTTAATTTCTTCCGTGACCCATGCAGATGCGTTACGACCGCTACTCCCAGATGGGATGACCATGGCGGAAATGGCACTTCGTTTTATATTGATGAATGACAATGTAGGGACTACCATCCCTGGTATGCGTAAACAAAAAAATGTGTTAGCAAATACAGCAACTAGTGATGGTTTTGGTTTATCTAAGGCCTTATACGAGGAGTTATTAAAACACAGATGGGATAGGGTTCCTACGTCATGGTCGCAATAAAATAGATATTCAAACTTCAAACTTCAAACTTCAAATGATAAAATGGACAGGCTGTAACTTTACGAAAGGCCAAGAATTAAACGCAATAGAAAACTGAGTCGAACTATTTAGCAAACAACTGCCCCATATCTTTAAACGCTTTGAATTCCAGTGCATTTCCTGCAGGATCTAAGAAGAACATCGTTGCTTGTTCACCAACTTGTCCTTTGAATCTTACATAGGGTTCAATGACAAATTTCATACCCTTTTTACGTAATTCAGAAGAGAAGCTTTCAAAGGTTTCCCAAGTTAGAATAACCCCATAATGAGGAACTGGAACGTCATGCCCGTCTACAGGATTGCTATGGAGTTCGGTTTCCTTAGGTTTTGGTTTGTAGTGAATAACCAATTGATGTCCAAAAAGATTAAAATCTACCCAATGATCACTGCTCCGGCCTTCTTCGCAATTAAGTATTTCCCTATAAAACGTTCTACATTCTTGGAGGTTGTGCACAGGTATGGCAATATGAAAGGGAGTAATGTTGGACATAAATTTTAGTTTGACTAAAAATAGTTGTTTTTAGGATGTTAAAAAAGCAACAATTTGATTATTGACTTCGTCTTGATGCATAGAATGCCCTAGTCCTTCTGTTGTAATCAAACTACTTCCTAGCCATGCAGCGTGTACCTGTTCAGAAGCATGGTATGGTGCAATAGTATCCAAACGGTCGTGAAATAGTAGCCCTTTTTTGGTATTAGTTAGTACAAATCTAGAGGAAGAAAATTCCTTTTCGCTAAAACCGAACCGTTTTAGGACATAGGCTCCTAGTGCTTTTGAAACATGGTCGTTATAACCTAATAGCTGTTTAAAGTGGGTCATGTTTTCATGAAATTCCGAAGGTGAGCCTATCGTCACTATCTTGGCGACAGTTGGTGACGGATTTAGGTATTCGCTGTACAATGCCGTCATGCCGCCGAAGGAATGACCCACAATATGCTTGGGTGTATAGGTTTTGATAACTACTTCTAGTATTTGTGCGTAAAGGGGAACATACAAGTAGGTTCCTGTAGAATAACCGTGAGCGGGTGCGTCAAAAGCAATGATGTTAAGATCTGCTGCTTTTAATTTTTTAATGAGTTTATGCCAGCGCCAAGTGTTACTTTCCCAGCCATGGACTACTACAACAGTCCCTTTGGTTCCACTCCAACGGTACGTTTGTATTGTATGGTCAGCGATGTGCAACTTTTCATGTTTTGCAGCATCTAAATACTCTTTTTGGTTCGGGAGCACCCTTCCTTTTCTAACCTTGCTAAAGATATGAAATGCTTTTTCTGCAGCTTTTTCGCGATGTATACCCGCATATAGGTTTAAAACGATGCCGTATGCTTTTGGGATAAGTTTGGAGAGTAGTTTTTTCATAAATGTAGAACTACAAAAATACGTAAAGCTTTTTATATTTTAATGCCAAGGAATTTTGAAACAAGGCGTTTTAATACAACTATATACGTAAGATTAGAAGTTTGAAAGCGTAATGAAAACTTAAGAAATTTAAGAGTATATACATTTAAAAGAGCGGTCAGTATTAATAGATTCAACTTTTAGTTTCCCTACAAATTAACAGTCCCTGGTGAGTCATGAATACTAGGAAATCTGTGATGAAATAACCTTAGGCTTCTCTATTGGTCTTATCAATACTGAATGCAGGCCTGCAAACTGAAATATACTCGCAGGATTCTTCAAAAGGATTGGTGTATTGAACCCTTACGTTTTTTTCGATTTTAATTGATTCTCCCGCCTTTAGGATGACGGTTTCTCCATCAATGATACATTGTTTTTTACCTTTCACTACTATGGTGTATTCATCGAAATCTGGTGTTTGAGCAGGTTCACTCCATCCCGGTGGTGCTATCATGTGGGCAATACTTAGCTCATTAGTACCGTCTGTAGCCTTTCCAAAGTGTTCAGCAATATATTTGCCATCCGTAGTGGGGACTATAAAAGGAGATTTTTGAACACTGAATTTTTAATTCATGATTACGGATGTATTTTCTAACATCAATCCCAGCCCACCATCATATATTTTATTTTGGCGTTATCCGGAATTTGAACTTCCTCTACGCTAGTATTGGCAGTGTACCGCAGACTCGCGGGAAGTTCTGCCTTATCAATTGTGAAATAGATATCATTATCTTTCAATAGGATGATGACATTGTTCAAAGAAGTAATAATTTTTTTGATTTGGTGTTTTTCCTTTATTTCCTTAAAAGTGCTTTTAATAGTAACACCATTGGATGTTGCAAAGCGTTGGTCATTTATTTGAACGTTCTGTACGGTTGGAATACTATCCGAATTTGGGGTAAGCGTAAGTAAATGGGCACCACCTTTTTCGAAAATCTTAATTTTACTAGCGCCACTTCCAAAATTTAACTTTACGGTATCCATGACCAAGGAATCTTCGGCATAAATGAGTTCAAGGTCTCTGGCGAGACTTTGCTTATCTAGTTTGCCTACCTGACTCGATGCTATTAAAAAGTTAGGGTCTTTTTCTTTTTGGCATTGTGAGGCAAGCAGGCAAGAAAAAATAAGGATGATTGTTTTGATTGATTTCATTAGGTGTTATTCGTTTTTTAAGTTGATTATCGCATTACTTTTTTAAGAACCCCAAGCACACCCCTAATGAATGTGGCACTGGTTAATACTTTTAGTATAGGATTCATTCTTGTGCTTTGTCTAGAGCTTGTTCTTCTTTTTGCAGGTTCGGCTTTTTTCTTTTTAGCTAAGGCCTCAGCTTTCTCTATTTTTTTGTTTAAGATTTCGTAGGCACTTTCGCGATCTATGATATCCCCATATTTTTTTACGAGATCAGAATTCTCAATTACGTTGTTAAGTTCCTTGTCCGTAAGCACATCCATACGGCTCATGGGTGCTCTGAGCAAAGTTGCTGCTAAGGGCGTGGGTCTTCCTTTTTCGTCCAGTGCAGAAATTAAAGCTTCGCCTATCCCTAGAGAAGTAAGTACCTCTTTGGTATTATAAAATTCGGATTCAGGATAGTTCTCTGCGGTAAGTTTGATGGCTTTTCTATCCCTGGCGGTGAAAGCCCTTAACGCATGTTGCACTTTAAGACCTAATTGTGCGAGTACTTCATTAGGAACATCCGTAGGGTTTTGGGTTACAAAATATAGCCCAATACCTTTAGATCGTATCAATTTTACGATACTTTCTATTTGGTTTAGCAACGCTTTTGATGCCTCTTTAAATATCAAGTGCGCTTCATCTATAAACAGAATAAGTTCTGGCCTGTCGCTATCACCTTGTTCTGGAAAACTATCGTAAATTTCAGCCAATAGGCTTAACATAAATGTGGAAAATAATTTTGGCCTATCTTGAATATCTGTTAACCTAAGGATATTAATGTAGCCTCTACCATTTTCATCTATTCTAGTGAGGTCATTTACTTCAAAGGATTTTTCCCCAAAAAAGAGATCAGCACCTTGTTGTTCTAGTTCAATGATTTTTCTTAGAATAGTTCCAGTAGAGCTTGTAGAAATACGACCATAGTCTTTCGTGAATTCAGCTTTACCACCACCTGTAGCATATTGTAGCACTTTTTTAAAATCCTTAAGGTCTAGCAATGGAAGTTTGTTGTCGTCACAGTATTTGAATATGACCGCTACAATTCCTTCTTGGGTTACGGTAAGGTCCAAAATTCTAGACAAAAGTGTTGGTCCAAACTCGGATACGGTTGCTCGCATCTTTACACCATCCTGCTCCGATAGCGATAAGATTTCTACTGGGAATTTTTTAGCTTCAAATGGGAATCCAATTTTTGCATGACGTTCGTCAATTTTAGGATGTCCTGGACTAGGTTGTGCTAACCCGCTTAAATCACCTTTCAAATCCATCAATAACACCGGTATACCTTTATCCGATAAGTTTTCGGCCAAAACCTGTAACGTTTTAGTTTTCCCTGTTCCTGTCGCTCCTGCTATGAGCCCATGTCGGTTAAGGGTTTTTAGAGGTATTTTCACCAGAGCGTTTGTTACGGCTTCTTCATCTAGCATTGCCGCTCCCATAGTTATAAAATCACCTTTAGTGGTGTATCCTTCCTGAATATGTGCAAAGAAATCCTCTTTGGAGCCCATGTTATTAATTTTCTATAAAAATAGCTGATTTTAAGTGATGGAACCATAGATTTTCTTAGGTGTTATCAAATATAATTAACAGTGTTGTTTTATGGATTGTCACACACGTAGACTTGGTTAAAAATGCTGCGTTCATGTTGTTGAATTTTAGAAATTGTTATATGTATCTTTGCACGATGGAAAAACAAGAGGTTCTTGCTTTGGTTGACAAGGGGGTTATGCTTCCCTTAATGGAGGAGTTCTATACCATACAGGGTGAAGGTTTTCATAAGGGAACGGCTGCTTATTTCATTCGCGTTGGTGGCTGTGATGTGGGTTGTCATTGGTGCGATGTTAAGGAAAGTTGGAACGCGGATACGCATCCGCCAACCAATATTGACATCATCGTAGAGAACGCTGCCAAATATTCGGATACTATCGTAGTTACCGGAGGAGAGCCTTTAACTTGGGATATGGACCCATTGACATCTGCTTTAAAAGCAAAAAACCTTAAAACACATATAGAAACGTCAGGAGCATATCCATTGAGTGGCGATTGGGATTGGATTTGTCTTTCCCCAAAAAAGAACAAATTACCCGAAGGGAGAATTTATGACAAAGCCCACGAACTTAAGGTAATTGTATATAATAATCACGATTTTATGTTTGCTGAGGAGCAGGCTGCAAAAACGAACAAAGATTGTATTTTATACCTACAACCAGAGTGGAGTGTTCGTGACAAAGTAACGCCTCTGATTGTAGATTATGTAATGAAAAACCCAAAGTGGAAGGTGTCCCTGCAGACTCATAAGTACTTGAATATTCCTTAAGGAATAGATTTAAACGTATTATTTTTGATCGGGACTTATAACTTTATCCAAAAACCAATACATAGTATTTCATCCATTTTTATCTACCACCATTCGCCTGAAGGTCTAACACGCACTCCGAATCTAGAGCAACGGTATTACTTTTACCTGTTTTTGATTGTAATAATTTTAATACGGTTGTTCCGGATAAATTACAAGTCGATTTTAATTCATTTTGAATAGTGCTGCTTTTTCCAGTGGTTCCGCCAAATTGAAGTTCCGCACGCATTAAACAACCTTCTATATTGCAATGCCTACCAGCATCTGGGTCTTCATGGTCGTTTACCGCTGGAGATCCAAGGTTGACCAATCCAAACAAATGTCCAAACTCGTGATTTAAGGTGGCAGATTCCACATCGGAAATGGTTATGGCGGTGCTTTGAGAAGCTAGTCTTCTGACTGTATTTTCATAGATTACCATAGAGGTATTCCTGTAAACTGCTCCTAGTGTTACCAAGCCTTCTGACATATCATCTCCATCAGAAGGGGCATCAGCAAAATAAATGTAAATAGCTAACGTTTTCCCATCATTATAAGCCGTTCTATTTTCTGTCTCAAGATCCGCAATTTCTTGAAGTGTTAAATCTTCTTCGTCCGGGGAATCTAGTTGAAGGTATTGTACTTCAATATCTTCCTTGAATGTATGTTGCCTTAGGAAATCTGTAAATTGGTCAATGGTCGGTGCAGTTGGTCTAAAGGAAGAGACATGGGCGATTTCAATTAGGATTTTATCAAAATTAGTGTTAGAAAGAATATCGTTTGCAGAATCTCCGGTGGCTTGCAGATTAGCGGTTTTGTCAACTTCTTTTGCTTTAGGTTCCTCAGTATCATCACTTTTGGAGCAAGCCAAAATTAGTATGCAAAACATAAGGGTCAAAAAACTATGGAAATTCTTCATAAACAATTTTTATTATCAATACAACGCAAAAAACGTGCCCACTATTACTTGGTTACGTATAAACGTGCCAAATAATCATAATGTTCACCTTTAACTACCAGTTCGCAAGAAAGACCGTTTAAATTTGCGGCGCGTTGCAAGGTATTAAAATCCAAGTAAAGCCAAGGAAATTCATCACTTTTTAGGTTCTTGTATTCCATTGTAAAGCGTACTTCACCGTAATACGACTCGCCTTCTTGAACCCAATGGCCGCCATCTTCATCGCTATCAAACATGTAAATGATGTCGCTGGAGTCTAAAAGTATTTGTCCTCCTGGATTCAAAAGCGACTTTAATTTCTTAAGAAATATATTGATGTGTTTCAATTTCCCCGCTATCCCAATACCATTCATAAGGATGAGTAGCGTATCAAAGGAACCTAGGTCAAAATTGAGTATATCTCCTTTATGGTAATTTTTAACACCGCGAGCTTTACACACTGTTATGGCGCCTTCGGATTGGTCTAGGCAACTTACCTTAAAACCATTTCCCTGAAGGTATAAGCTATGACTTCCCGCTCCACATCCAATATCTAATACGGAGCCCTTGCAAAGTTTCAAGGCTTTTTTTTCAAGTTCCGGCATTTGCTTATAATTTCTAAAAAGGTAGGGTAACGGGAGTACATCTTCTTCATCCAATGATGAATAGGTGGTGATATCCTTCGTATAGTTTCCAGTATAGAAATCTAGCAATGCGGTACCCAATATATCTTTTTCCAATCTGAATGTTTTGCGTTACAAAAATCCTTTTTTTTGAAACGACTTTCCTAGTTTTGAACCGAAACTTTTATGTAATGAAGAAAACAATAGCTGAATTACCGGCTAAGGCCAAGGAAAAACATACTGAAAATAAGAAGTTTTTTACCAAGCTAAGAAAAAAGCCGCCCAAGAATCTGGATTATCTAATGCAAGAATTGCATGAGGAAGAATTTGAGCGTACGGATTGCCTTACCTGTGCCAATTGCTGTAAAACAACGGGACCACTTTTTACAAATGCTGATATTCAGCGTATCTCTAAACATTTTCGGTTAAAGCCCCAAAAATTCATTGATACCTATTTACGATTGGACGATGAAAATGATTATATACTCCAACAGGTGCCATGTGCTTTTTTGGGGGCAGACAACTACTGTTCCATTTATGAAGTGCGACCCAAGGCTTGCCGTGAATTTCCGCATACCAACCGTAAAAAGTTTCAACAAATTAGTAACCTTACAATGAAAAATGTTGCTATTTGTCCTGCGGCTTATAATATTGTGGAGGAGATGAAGAAGAGAGTAAGTGCTATGTATTAGCGGTTGCTATAAAAAACTTAGGCTGAGTTGTTTAGCTTGTCTACTACTATTTGAATTGGACTACAAACAGATTTCATTACCTACCAACTAAATTATTATCTTTAAAGCATGGAACAATTGATGACTTATTTTGAAAGTATACCTCCTTTGCACCGCACCTTGATTTTGGTGGGTGGTATCACTTTCTTCTGGATTTTAGAAGGCATAGTACCATTGTTTAGCATCAGATATAAGAAATGGAAGCATGCACTACCTAATCTGTTTTTTACCTTAACAACTATCATTATTAATTTCCCCTTGGCTTTTTTGTTATTAAAGACCTCCGATTGGACGGTTGCAAATAATTTTGGTATTATCAACTGGCTACCACAAATGCCCTTGTGGTTGTATGTAGTTCTTGGAGTAATGTTGTTGGATTTAATAGGTGCTTATACAGCACATTTGGTAGAACACAAGGTGAAACCACTGTGGATGGTGCATTTAGTGCACCACTCTGACCATAACGTGGATACTACGACTGCAAATAGACACCATCCTTTAGAAAGTCTTATCAGGTATCTATTTACCTTGATTGGTGTTTTTGTAGTGGGGGCACCAGTGGGTATTATTATGCTTTACCAAAGTCTTTCCGTGGTCTTATCACAATTCAATCATGCGAATATTAAGTTGCCTAAAAAATTAGACAAAACTATAAGTTGGTTGATTATTTCACCTGATATGCATAAGGTACACCACCATTATAAGTTGCCCTATACCGATTCCAATTATGGAAATATTTTCGCTATTTGGGATCGTATGTTTGGAACATATATGGAATTGAATCGCGATAAGATTACCTATGGCGTAGATACCTTTCCAGATGAAAAGGAGAATTCTAGCATAAAAGGATTATTGAAACAGCCTTTTCATACCTATCGCAGGCCAACTAATACTTAAGTAAAAACACTAAAATGTTAAGTGTATAGATTTTTTTTGAGGAAATTATAGATGAGACCTTTAGGTTTTTCTTTACAGTATTAAGGATAGTTAAATAGGATAGGAAATAAATTAGGGTAAAAAGAATAAACGCAACAGAATAAAAAACCCAAAAAAATTTTTCACTAAATATGTGAGGTTTTGACAGTATTTTCAATCTTATCTAAGGAATGGTTTGTTGATTTTACAGGCATTGTTGCGTGTGCTGAAATTACAATTAAGGGATATATTAATCTGAAATAAAATTAATATTTAGTAAAGCAGACAAGTTTATTTAAATTTCTAATCGTATGCCAAATATTTCCCCCTAATCGCCTTAAATTTCTCTAAATCATCCTGCCAAGTAGCTTTAATTTCTAGTTCGGATAGTCCTGCTTCAATTTGTTTTTGTAGTGTTGCTGTGCCAGCATGTTTTGTAAAACCTGAAGTGAGGAAGAATTTAGATTTGTCCCTTGTGTTTTGGTAGGCGTCTATTATCCACCGAAGGGACATCTCGCTCATTCTTGGCGTTTTGGACAAGTCTTTTCCATAACAGGTTTTCCCCTCTTCCTTTGGATATTTAGAACCAAAATTTGGTTTTGGGCTATAGCTGAAATCATATTTTGTGGAATCCATAAAGGAGGCTCCGTAGCGTTGAAATTGAAATTCCGTACCACGACCGGCATTGGCATTGGTGCCTTCAAAAAGGCCAAGACTCGGATACAAGTTTATAGCGATGTCGTTAGGAAGGTTAGGCGAGGGTCGTATGGGAAGATGGTAAGTCATATTCCGCGTCCAGTTTTCTAGAGGAACAACGGTCAAGTCAGCTTTCTTTTCTCCTTCCAACCATCCTTCTTCATTTATCATTTGGGCATATTCCCCAATGGTCATCCCATACACTAATGGAATTTTGGTCATCCCCAAGAATCCGGTATGTTCCGCTTCCATAGTAGGTCCATCAACATAATGTGCATTAGTATTGGGTCGGTCCAAAATAATTAAAGGAATATGCTTTTCTGCACAGGCTTCCATCACCAGTTGCAACGTGGCGATATAGGTGTAGAAGCGAACGCCCACATCCTGAATATCAAACAAGACGACATCTATTCCTTCCAGCTGAGTTTGTGATGGTTTTCTGTTTTTGCCGTGAAGTGATAGCAGTGGCAGTCCGGTTTTTATGTCCGTACCGTCGGTTACCTTTTCGCCGGCATCTGCTTGGCCTCTAAAACCATGTTCGGGCGCGAATATTTTTTTGATATCGATCTGTAATGCCAAAAGGGAATCCACTAAGTGCGTGTATTTTTCTTTTTTGAAGATGACGCTAGTCTGGTTGGCTACGACCGCTATTTTTTTATCCTTCAGTAGGGATAAATATGCATCCGTTCGGTTTGCTGCTACGGTGATGGATTTTATGTCAGCAGATGCTGCTTTTTCTTTCGTTTTTTTGGCCGGGTTTCCGCACCCGGAGCATATCAAAAACGATAATAAAACTGTATTTTTGAAACTGGATATAAATATCATCATTTGAACTTAGAGTATTTTATTGCCAAACGGCTTATTACTGGTAAGGAGCATAAAATTAGCATTTCCGCACCAATAATAAAAATAGCTATTGTCGCCATTGCTTTGGGATTGGTTATGATGTTGATTGCTATTGCAACCGGGGTTGGTCTTAAATACAAGATACGAGAAAAGGTTACGGCATTTAATGGCCATGTACAGATTTACAATTATGATAATAATAACTCGGAAGTTTCTGTAGTACCCGTTTCTAAAAATCAGGAGTTTTATCCTAATTTCACGAGTATTGAAGGTATTGTGCATGTACAGGCCGTTGCTACTAAAGCCGGTATCATTCGTACTGCGGAAACCTTTGAGGGTATTGTTGCCAAGGGGGTAGGGAACGACTTTAACTGGCAAGCGCTAGAAGATTATCTGGTAGCTGGAGAATTACCCAGCTATACGGGTCTACTAAATGGAGATATTTTAATGTCCAAACTCATGGCTAGTAGGTTGAACCTGAAAGTTGGTGATTCATTTTTTTCATTTTTTTTAAAGAACGAGGATACCAATAGTATTCCCAACCAACGAAAATTTATAGTAAAAGGTATTTATGATAGCGGATTTGAGGAGATAGATGGACTCTTTATTTTTATAGACATACGGCATATTCAACGAATGAACAAATGGGCTGAAGATGAAGTAGGGAACTTTGAAATATTCTTGGAAAATTTTGATGCTATCGACGAAAAAAGTGCAGAAATCTATGGAAAGACATTGTCCGAATTGGATACCAAGACCCTCAAGGATAAGTATCGTAATATCTTTGAATGGATAGGTCTTTTTGATTTTAATATTATACTCATAATAGGCATATTGATTGTCGTATGCGGTTTTAATATGATTACTGCCTTGTTGGTCCTTATTTTGGAACGTACGCCAATGATTGGAATATTAAAAGCATTAGGTACTAATAATTGGAGTATACGTAAAGTGTTTTTGTACAATGCGGCTTACTTAATTGGTGTAGGGTTATTTTGGGGGAATGTAATTGGTCTAGGAATTATTTTCATTCAACAAGTGTTTAAGCCCTTTAAGTTTCCTAATCCAAAGGAATATTACATAGAGTATATTCCGGTTCATATGGATGTGATGACGGTAGTGTTTTTAAATATAGGTGTTATGGCACTTTGCCTTTTAATGTTGTTAATACCTTCTTTCATAATCACAAAAATCACCCCGGTTAAGGCTATTCGTTTTGAGTAGCGTTCTGCTATTTTATTAAGACTGATTTAGTAGTAATCTAAAATATCAACAATAAAGAAAAGAATGGAATACGCGGAGAATATATTAGGGACGATTGGGAATACACCTATGGTTAAAATGAATAAACTAACGGCAGAACTACCGTGTTTGGTTTTAGCAAAGTACGAAACTTTTAACCCAGGAAACTCCGTTAAAGATCGCATGGCACTCCAAATGATTCAAGATGCAGAGGAAGCTGGTGTTTTAAAACCAGGAGGTACCATTATCGAAGGAACTTCTGGTAACACGGGTATGGGATTAGCACTAGCGGCAACCATTAAGGGTTATAAAATGGTCTGCGTCATAAGCGACAAACAATCTAAGGAAAAAATGGATATTCTTAGGGCAGTGGGAAGCGAAGTACATGTTTGCCCAACGGATGTAGCCCCAGAAGATCCAAGAAGTTATTACAGCACGGCTAAAAGATTGGCGACAGAAATACCTAATTCATGGTATGTGAACCAATACGATAACCCCTCTAATTGTAAAGCCCACTTTTTAAGCACTGGACCCGAGATTTGGAAACAGACAGATGGAAAGGTAACTCACTTTGTAGTAGGCGTAGGAACCGGTGGAACCATATCCGGTGTAGGTTCTTATTTAAAAATGAAGAATCCCAATGTGAAAATTTGGGGAGTGGATACTTATGGTTCAGTTTTCAAAAAATACCATGAAACAGGCATATTTGATAAAAACGAGATTTATCCTTACATCACCGAAGGGATTGGGGAAGATATATTACCATTGAATGTAAATTTTGGGGTCATTGATGGCTTTACCAAGGTAACGGATAAGGATGCTGCGGTGTATACCCAACGTTTGGCTAAGGAAGAAGCTATGTTCTTGGGTAATTCTGCAGGTGCGGCCATAAAAGGGTTGTTGCAGTTAAAAGAACATTTTACGAAGGACGATGTAGTGGTAGTTTTGTTCCATGACCACGGTAGCAGGTATGTTGGAAAGATGTTCAATGATGAATGGATGCGTGAGCAGGGCTTTTTAGATTAACTAATACTATTTAATAAATGAAATATATCCTAATGTTGAAATCAAGAATCGCTTTGATATGTTTAAACTTGTTATTTGTTTTTTCATTATCAGCACAAAAATTATCAAGAACCGAGAACAAAATCGTTAAAAGTATAGAAGCAAATAATGAGGAGGCTATTGGTTTTTTAGAAGAGGTGGTGAATATCAATAGCGGAACCTTGAACTTGGCAGGTGTACAAAAAGTTGGAGAAATTTTTGGGAGTGCTTTTAAAGATATAGGTATGGAGACTACATGGATTCCAATGCCCGAAGAACTCAACAGAGCAGGCCATCTTTTTGCCGAAACTTCGGGAAAAAAAGGAAAAAAATTACTATTGATTGGCCATTTGGATACTGTTTTTGAGGAGGATAGTCCGTTTCAGACCTTTGTCAGAATCAACGATAGTATTGCGCATGCGCCTGGCGGAAACGATATGAAAGGTGGGAATGTGATTATTTTATATGCCCTAAAGGCACTTCAAGAGCAAGGCTTACTTAGTGATGCACAAATCATAGTTGCCTTTACAGGGGATGAGGAAAGTACAGGCAAGCCATTGACCGTAGGAAGAAAAGATTTGATAGAAGCGGCTAAACGAAGCGATATTGCTTTAGGTTTCGAGACATCTACAGGATTTAACTATGCCACCGTAGCCCGCAGAGGTGCCTCCGGATGGAAAGTTGAGGTTACAGGAAAACGAGCGCACTCGTCCGGAGTTTTTAGTGAAAATATTGGTGCAGGAGCTATATTTGAAATGTCCCGCATATTACATCAGTTTTATACAGACGTTAAAGGTGAAGATTTGTTAACCTTTAATCCAGGCACGGTAATGGGCGGTACGTTTGTGGAGTATGATGAATTTAGTAGTAAAGGAACTGTATTTGGAAAATCAAATGTGGTGGCACAGAAGGCGGAAGCTAAAGGGGGACTTCGTTTTATTTCCGAGGAACAAAAGGAGCGTGCCAGAGAAAAAATGCGGTTAATTGTATCCGAAAATTTACCCATGACATCGGCAACCATTACGTTTACGGATAGTTACCCTGCTATGGGTCCAAAGGACTCCAACTTGGAGTTGTTAAAAGAGTTGAATGAAGTCAGCAAAGATTTGGGACAAGGTGAGGTATTGGCTTATGACCCTGGTAAACGTGGTGCAGCGGATACTTCTTTCGTAGCGGATTATGTTGCTTGCCTAGATGGTTTGGGAACTATGGGTAGCGGTGCTCATACGCCGGAGGAGACTGTAAACTTAAATACCATAGAGGCACTCACGAAAAGAACGGCTCTATTGATTTATAGGTTGATTAATCAGTAGTTGCCAGTTTATGACATGTGCATACCAATATGGTTAAAGCGAAGGGCGAAAAGTGTTTTCCGTTAAAATCATGATTGGCACCAAAATCATCTGCCTTTAACCATGGATAGTATTAGTTTTCTATGGGTTGCTATAAGCTTTTGTAAAAGGGTGTCCAATGCTAAGTATAAGTAGCTTTTGGTATCTTAGTAAAAAATTAAACTGATGGAAACTCAATCTTCCCGTTATTCATTGTTTTTACGTCACTTCATGCTGCTAGTAGCATCGCTATTCCTTTTTAATTGTAGTTCAGACGATACGCCACCAAACGAACCAGAGGAAGAGGAAACTGAAATTCCTTTAGAAAATCGATTACCCTTAGTCGCTATTTCTACCAACGGAAACCAAATTGTAGACGAACCTAAAATTGATGCTACCTTTACCATAACTGAGGATGATATGGTTTCGTATGAAGGCAAAATGGGAATAGAGATTCGCGGTGCCTCCTCGCAATCATTTCCTAAAAAATCCTTCGGATTTGAAACTCGAGATGCCGCCAATGAGGATTTGAATGTTTCAGTTTTTGGTTTTCCTGAGGAAGAGGATTGGATACTTTACGCCCCTTACAGTGACAAATCCCTTGTGCGGAATATGTTGATTTATGATTTATCCAGGGACATTGATCAGTATGCAAGTAGAACTAAATTTGTTGAAGTTGCTATAAATGGGGTTGATCAAGGAGTCTATGTCTTCATGGAAAAACTAAAAAGGGATAATAATCGCATAGATATAAACAACCTAAAAGAAGATGAAAATGCAGGTGAGGATGTCACAGGAGGTTATATTTTAAAGATAGATAAGACCGCTGGCACTAATTTAGGAGAAGGATATAACGACCAAAATTCATTTGTCTCGGCTTTTGAACCACCAGCTGCTGTTTTAGGCCAAGAAATTAATTTTTTATACGAAGAGCCTGATGCCGAAGATATTACTGTGGAACAGAAAACGTATATAACCGACTATTTAGGCCAATTTGAGACTGCTTTAGCATCAGATAGTTTTGCCAATGCCGATACCGGTTATCAAGCATTTATAGATGTAGATAGTTTTATCGATTTCTTTATTCTCAATGAACTTTCTAATAATGTAGATGGCTATCGTTTAAGTACTTATATGCATAAGGATAAGAACGAAAAGCTAAAAATGGGACCTATTTGGGATTTTAACCTTGCCTTTGGAAATGCCAATTATTGTGAAGGTGGGACAACTAATGTCTGGGCCTACAAGTTCAACGAACGTTGCCCTGAGGATTTTTGGCAAGTGCCATTTTGGTGGGAGCGATTATTACAGGACCCCGCCTACCTAACCAAGTTGAAATCTAGATGGAATACGCTACGTGGCAGTACCTTGTCTAACGGTGCTATTTTATCAAAAATCGATTCTTACAATGTTTTGTTAAACCAATCTGGTGCGGTGAGTACCAACTTTAAGGTCTGGCCTGTGTTAGGAACCTATGTCTGGCCTAATAATTTTATAGGCAACAAGTATCCAGAGGAATTACAATATTTGACGGACTGGATAGAAGATAGATTGGTTTGGATGGACACCGAAATAATGATGCTTTAATTAGTTCAACTAATTTTTAGGAAGCAGCAACGGTAGTCAACTAGATGGTGTTTAGCATATCAATATAGTTATGGAGAAAAGTATAGTATTTGCCCTGGGAAACCAAACGGTAAGAATTGATTCTGGAGAACTCGTGGGCTATGAAGTGGCTGGTCACGAATTTATACATCAAAAAGGAAGTCTTGGATGGCGAAATTCCGATACCGAAATGTTTCCGATAATAGGACCCACCAATAAATCAAATTTTAGGGTTAAGACACCAATTGGATCAGCAGTGCAGGACCAACATGGCCTATTGCGTGAAATGGAATACCAAGTAAAACAACAAGCCAAAACGAAAGCAATTTTTAGAAAGCGGTATGCATCAAATTCAATTGTCCAAAATTCCAAATTCCCTCAAAAATCCTCGGAAAAGGAATTATATTGGCCTTACGGTTTTGAATTTACCAAGACCTTTCAACTTACCGATAGTGGACTTCGGATAACTTTCACAATAACTGGCGAAATAGGAATGCCTTTTATGCTAGGCTATCATCCTGCTTTTAAATTAAGTGCGGAGCATGCAACAATACAAACAGACGAAAAAATTATTTCTATAACAGAGGTCATGGCTGTTGGTAGTAGGGCACTTCATGTTCCTAACTGCGAAAAAGTAGTGCTTTCGGATAAACAATCCCTTGAAATAAGCACCAGTGGTTTTGGTAATTTTATGCTTTGGACGGAAGTCCCCAATATGGTCTGTATAGAACCCATTACGTTTTACCCTTATGCGGTGTCACAAGAAAGCCTACATGAAGGTTTTACAATATTGAACTCAGGCCAAAAGGAATATTCGGTCTTTTTGAAACCTAAAAATAATTAAGTCTATGCTAATGAAAACTAGTCTAATCCTTTTCATATTACTATGCGGTAGTATCAGTTTTTCTCAGGAAAGTATAACACCCGATTCTTACTATGCGGAAATTCCTGAATCTCCAGTCGTATATACACCAGGAGCTATAGTTTCTAGAATGGTCGATGGCCTAGGTTTTCGATATTATTGGGCTACAGAAGGGTTAGTCGATACTGATTTAAGTTATAAGCCAAGTAAGGAAGCTAGGTCTTTATTAGAAACTGTAGATCATATCTATGGGCTTTCTAAAATAATAGTGAATTCTGCAAAAAAAGAACCTACGGACTATACCTTAGAACAGCCAAAAATGAATTACTTGGAAAAACGTTTGGCCACTTTGGAAAACTTCAGGAGTGCAAGTGAACTATTCTTAGCATCCAAGGACATATCAAAACATGCAATCGTTTTTAAAGATGAAAACAAAAGCTCTGAATATCCATTTTGGAACCAGATAAACGGACCAATAGAAGATGCTGTTTGGCATGCAGGTCAGTTGGTGGTATTGAGAAGAGCGTCCGGGAATCCGATTAATCCCAAAGTAAATGTGTTCTTGGGAATTCTTAATGAGTAATTGTCCTGCGTTCTAAAGATCACCTTTCTTGTGCCATTTTTAGGTGTAAGGGCATTATTATGTAAATTTGTGCTGTGAACCGATTTTTACCATTTTTACAGTGGTTAGCTACCTATAAAAAAAGCTACTTTGCAAAAGATCTTGTAGCTGGACTTACTGTTGGTATTGTTTTAGTCCCACAAGCTATGGCATATGCCATGATTGCTGGTCTTCCTCCGGTTTACGGACTGTATGCCGCCTTTTTGCCTGTATTGATATATATGTTTCTTGGTACTTCCAGAAAAATTGGGGTAGGTCCTGTTGCTATGGATTCTCTCCTGGTTGCTGCAGGATTGGGTACACTTTCCATTTCTGGGCCGGAACAATACATTGCTATGGTGGCCGTATTGGCTTTTGTTGTAGGTGCCATTCAATTGATATTAGGTTTACTACGTATGGGCTTTTTGGTGAATTTTCTTTCCAAACCTGTTATTAGTGGATTTACTTCGGCAGCCGCTATTATCATTATTTTAAGTCAGCTTAAACACCTATTGGGAACCACAGCACCTAGTAGTAGTACATTTCATAAATTGGTCGTAGATAACTTTCGGTATGCTTCAGATGTAAACCCGTACACCTTACTTATTGGTAGTCTTGGTGTTTTATTGATTTTGGGTTTTAGAAAATGGAGCCAGCGTATCCCTGGAATTTTAATCGTTGTGGTATTGGCTATGGTTGCAGCATATGTGTTCAAGCTTGGCGACTATGGAGTAGCACTTGTGGGTACTGTTCCCAGCGGACTTCCTAATTTTGTAATGCCTGATTTGCAATGGGAGAGTTTGGAACAGTTGTGGCCCATAGCCTTGGCTTTGGCTCTGGTTGGATATTTGGAAGCCATTTCTATAGGCAAGGCATTGGAAGTCAAAAGCGGGGAGGAAACTATTGATCCAAATCAGGAATTATTAGCCTTAGGGTCTTCAAATATAGTAGGATCTTTTTTTCAGGCATTTCCGGTTACTGCCAGTTTTTCCCGGTCGGCAATAAATCATCAATCAGGTGCTAAAACCAATTTAGCAGCCCTCTTTAGCGTTGTTTTAGTAGTGCTGACGCTGTTATTTTTAACTCCTATTTTTAAGTTTATGCCAAATGCGGTACTCGCTAGTATTATTATGGTTTCGGTCTTTAGTTTGATTGATATTAGATATGCGCGTAAACTTTGGGACAATAGGAGGGATGAGTTTGTTGTTTTATTGATTACTTTTTTGGCTACACTTTTTTTAGGAATCAAAGAGGGTATTTTTATAGGGATGTTAAGCTCTTTATTGCTGATGGTCTATAGAACTTCAAATCCGCATTTTGCAGTGTTAGGAAATATAATAAATTCAGACTATTATAAAAATATTAAACGATTCGCGGATGAAATTGAGGACCGGGAGGATTTGTTAATAGTTAGGTTCGATGCTCAATTATATTTTGCGAACGCTACTTTTTTTAAGAGTCAATTGTTAAAGGAGGTTGTGAGAAAAGGTGAACCATTAAAAGGTGTTATTTTAAATGCCGAAGCCATAAATTATATAGATTCTACTGCGGCTGAAATGTTGACGAAAACAATTCATGAGATTCATGATTTAGGACTTCAATTTTACATTGCAGGAGCTATTGGACCCACAAGGGATATTATATTTAGTAGCGGAATTATAAATGAACTGCATCGGGAATACCTCTTCGTAAAGACCAAAGAGGCAGTAACTTTCTTTGATAATCCTAGGGCTGTTTCTGAAGTGAGTTCAAGGGTGGCCTATGAAAATGGTTGTAAAACAAACACTATAAAGCGGTCAAAAGTATAGACTAGTTTTTTTAAAAAATTAAATACACAAATGAAAATAGAACAGATATATACAGGATGTTTGGCACAAGGTGCCTATTATATAGAAAGTAATGGAGAAGTCGCAATCATAGACCCTTTACGGGAGGTGACGCCCTACATGGATCGAGCGGTGGCGGATAATGCAAAAATAAAATATATTTTTGAGACGCATTTTCATGCTGATTTTGTGAGTGGTCACGTGACACTGTCTAAGAAAACGGGTGCGCCCATTGTTTTTGGGCCAACGGCTAACCCTTCCTTTGAAGCCGTCATTGCAACGGACGGACAACAATTTAAATTAGGGGAACTTACTATTATTGCACTGCATACTCCCGGGCACACTATGGAAAGCACTACCTATCTTTTACAGGATGCTAATGGTAAAGATCACGCTATTTTTTCTGGAGATACTTTGTTCTTAGGTGATGTAGGACGCCCAGATCTTGCGCAAAAAGCAGCACATCTAACACAGGAGCAACTCGCTGGAACTTTGTACGATAGTCTCCGAAATAAGATTATGCCCTTGGCGGATGATGTTATCGTTTATCCTGCACATGGAGCAGGTTCGGCCTGCGGCAAGAATATGATGAAAGAAACAGTAGATTCCTTGGGGAATCAAAAGAAAATGAATTATGCCCTAAGGGCGGATATGACCAAGGAAGAGTTTGTTGCAGAGGTAACTGACGGACTTTTGCCACCGCCTAAATATTTTCCTTTAAACGTAAAAATGAACAAGGAGGGTTATGAGGATATCGCAGCGGTATTGGATAGAGGAACCACCGCCTTGTCACCAGAAGAATTTGAGTTAGCAGCAAATACCACTGAAGCACTGGTCTTAGATGTAAGACATCAAAACGAATTCATAAAAAATCATATACCGCGGTCAATATTCATTGGACTTAACGGGGATTTTGCTCCGTGGGTAGGTGCCTTGGTGGCAGATATCAAACAACCTTTGCTTTTGGTTATACCTGAAGGAAAAGAAGAGGAGGCGATAACCAGATTATCCAGAGTAGGGTTTGATGGCACGGTTGGCTACTTAAAGGGTGGTTTGGATGCTTGGGAGAAAGCAGGTAAGGAAACAGACAGTATAACTTCGGTATCGGCTAGCACCGTAAAGGAGCAATTAGCGACCAATCAGATCCCGGTTTTCGATGTACGTAAGGAAGGCGAGTATGCTTCCGAGCATATGATTAACGCCAAGCACACTCCGTTGAGTACGCTAAACGAATACCTCTCTCAGTTTCCTAAGGAACAGGATTTCTTTGTGCACTGTGCAGGAGGTTATCGTTCCGTGATTGCTGCTTCTATATTAAAAAGCAGGGGAATCCATAACCTTATTGATATATCTGGAGGTTTTGCAGCGCTTAAACAAGAAGGAATTTCCATGACCGATTACGTTTGTCCTTCCACGCTGTAAACCTGATAATTATCATTTTTTAAGCCGTAATGCGGGTATAAATTTGCTGTGTATTTCGTAGTATCTACGATTTAATCTTAGGTCTCATAATCCACAAAAAAAAGGGTGATGATGTTCTAGATTAAGTAGAGCTTGATAAAAATGGGTATGAAAAAAAATATAGGGGTCCTAGATAGGGTCATTCGGACAATTATAGCGATTATAGCAGGTTTTATGGTGTATTTAGGAATGATAGAAGGTTCTTCTTCTTTTGTCCTTATTATCGTAGCAGGTATATTTGCTCTCACTAGTTTGGTAGGTTTTTGTCCCTTTTATGGCTTGTTTGGTCTCAATACGCAAAATCTTTAATAAGTAACCTAATTTTATAAATTATGCATATGTTTTATCCTTTGGTCAATTGGAGTAATGGAATAATAATGATAGGTATTTTTGCCTTGGTTTGTGTCATCTTGGTAGCCATCATGATTAGTTTTGTAAATAGCGAAAGAAAAAAGAAGTAGAAGCACTTTGTGCTGTTATCCTCCTTTTTTATAGGTATTCGCTTTGGGAGATAGCAACAGGGAGGGCAGGCTCAGTGGAATATAAAGTTGTTTCCCAACAAAAAAATGGCCTAAATTATAATAGTTTTGGTTCGAGTTCAAGCCAAATTGTAATAAGGAGAAAATTATTCTTTTGATTTTAATTTTATTCGGATGTTTTAATTTTTAGCGCTAAAGCGCACGTTTGTTTTTTAAATGTTAAAAAAACCCAACAAAAATAATTTTCGTATTAAACTAATTGTTAAATTTAATAAAGATTTGTATTTAGCTAATGATTAAAACATTTGTAGAGCGGGTTGGAGTAATGAACTGTGTATTACTTCTGGTGGTCTTATCCATTATAATTGTTTCTGAAGTACTTTTTCTTAGCGGTAAAAAGCTCGATGCTATATTTATCGCTTTTTGGGCACCTACCATTCTAGGTTTTATGAATTATTTTAAGGGAAAAAGATAGTGGATTTTGTACTCTTATATTCCATTTTTGTAGGTATCATTTTTGTGATATGGATTATCTTTGTAATGCGTATGTACCGCAACTTAAATGATTAAAAACCTTCTAGGTTCCAAACTTCTTTTTCGATTTCTATTATTGTCTCAGGATTTTTGATATTGTAGGATTCAACGATTCGCTGAGTTTCCATGGTGTTTTTTTGCAGCTGTAGATGAGGTTCCAAATCTCCATAGGTGTTAATTTGCTCTTGTTTCTGCACAAAACCAAAACCAACGTATAAATTATCCCGGACCAGAACTATAGTTTCTTCTTCAGCGTTCCTTCCTTTACCTTTAATGATATAATCTGTTTTACGCTCTTTTAACGATTTGATAGCAGATTGTACCTTGGTGTTGTATTCAGATAAGTAGCTAATGTCCTTGCAGATGCCTATGCAATTCTTTATCCTGAAATGGGAACAGTGTGTTACATTTTCTTGCAGATGACAATACTTTGGGCAAAGTTCAAACGCTTCGCAAACCTTCTCTATATATGCACGGCAGTCGGTTAGGTTATAGAATATATACAGTGGATTTGGTGCTAATTTTAGTTTGTTATGCGCCAAATGGATGATTCCGTTTCTGTCTTCATAGCTGAAAACACCATATTGTTGTTTGGTTTGTTTTTGTGCACGATTGAATTTTGGGTAATGCTTTTTTATCTCTCCTGATTCTTGTAGCAATGCCAACAATTCATTTCCGGTCTCTTCAAAGTCCAAGAAATGGGTCTCGTTGCACAACGCTAATTCCTTGGTAGATTTATCGTAGAAGTGGCTTAGTACTCTTTTTTTGATATTTATTGCTTTTCCAACATATATAATATCTCCTTTCGCATCTTTAAAATAATATACGCCCGGAGTAGCGGGGAGTTTGTCAAATTCTGCTTTGGGTAGTCCAGGGGGTAAGGTGGCTTCTTGGGAACGAGCGTTTAGAAAAGATTTAAACACCTTTTCTGCTCCTTGAGCCCTTAGGAGTTTATGAAACAGTAACATGGTTGCATGAGCATCTCCCCGAGCACGATGACGGTCCGTAAGAGGAATGCCAATAGCAGAGCATAATTTACCTAGGCTATAGGAATTGTACCCAGGAAGTAGTTTTCGGGAAAGTCGAACAGTGCATAGTTTTTTTCTAGAAAACACCTTTCCAATACCCAGTAACTCATTTTTAATGACGTTGTAGTCAAAATTTACGCTGTGGGCGACAAAAATACTATCCGCTGTTATTTCCAAGATTTTGGACGCTATTTCACCCAGTTTTGGAGCGTTCCTCACCATGGCGTTATCGATTCCGGTAAGACCTGTAATAAAATAAGAGATTTCACATTCCGGATTTACCAAACTGGTAAACTCGTCTACTTTCTCATGTCCATCATATTTAAAAATAGATATCTCCGTGATTCGGTTTCCCTTAATTCCATTTCCTGTGGTCTCTATGTCTACAATACAATACACTACTATTTCCCTGATTTAATTTATTGATTTAACTGCTTTAGAACGCATCATTTTTCATTGTAATTGTGAAACTACAAAATCAAGATAATCTGGTTAAGGTAAGCCAAGAGTTTTGAATACTTTCCAATACTGCTTCCTGTTTGCTGAATACTGTTACCTTTTTTCTACACTTACAATAACCGACTTGCTAATAGGTGTATTGCTATAATCCGCAAAATGATTATATGGGATAATCATATTGGTTTCTGGGAAATACGCGGCTATATTTCCTTTTGGTATGTTGTACGGGATAACCAAAAACTGTTCCGCTCTTCTTTCTATACCGTCGTATGTACTTATCAAATCTACGACTTCTAGTTTTTTTAGATTTTGTGCTACCATGTCGGCCTCATTCATAAAAAGAACCCTACGTTCGTTGTGAATACCACGATAGCGGTCATTGAGTCCGTAGATGGTAGTATTGAACTGATCATGGGAGCGAATGGTCATTAGTAACAGTTCATTAGGTTTTATATCGTGGTTGGCTAGGCTACAATTACTAAATTGTGCCTTTCCATTAGGGAGTTTACTAAAATCTAGTTCCCGCACATTATTTGGAAGATAAAACCCAGTTCCTTTAGATTTTTCTGAGACGTCTTTAAAACCTGATATAGTAGCAGCAATTTTTTCTCGAATACTATTGTAATCCGAACCTAATTTTTTCCAGTCTACCGGGTGCTTTCCCTTAAAAAAGGCATGTGCGATACCGCCAATAATTTCGGGTTCACTTTTCAGTTCTTCAGATTTGGGCGCGAGTACGCCTTTAGTGCGATGCACTTTCCCCATGCTGTTCTCCACAGTAAGAAAACGTGGATTTCCATTTTTGTTATCCTTCTCGGAACGACCCAATGTTGGCAGAATAAGTGCTTTTTTACCGGTGATGAGGTGGCTACGGTTCAACTTGGTGCTTATCTGAACGGTTAGACTGCATTGTTGTAGTGCCTTGGCAGTATATTGCGTGTCCGCCACTGCTGAAGCAAAATTCCCTCCTAGCGCAACAAATACTTTTGCCTTTTCCTCATGCATCGCCTGTATAGCGTGTACGGTATCCAGACCTTCTTT